>Ga0209489_107698_pt1 | contig 15681 bp, 9 predicted proteins | sample SiratrowhiteBW_FD_187527 | JGI IMG/M metagenome (GOLD analysis project Ga0209489, IMG submission 187527) | Root nodule microbial communities of legume samples collected from California, USA - Siratro white BW (SPAdes) (version 2) | ecosystem: Host-associated > Plants > Roots > Nodule | place: USA... | reverse complement strand
CTTAAAGGAGACTAAGTTTTTTGTTTTTTTTTTCATTTAACTTACTAAAATGATTGAACTAGGTAGTTTCTAATTAAAGATTGTTTTGTGTAGAAATACATATTTTGCATAATCCATTTAGCGGATCTCGCTTAGAGATATAATACCATTCCCAAACTTGATATGTTTAACAACCAAATGCAATTAGTAAAGTTTTCAAAATAAATCCACTAAAGTGAATTGTATTGCATTCAGGGAAATTGTTTTGTTATAAGCAATATATTTGAATTTAATTATATATATATATATAAACCTTGAGATGTTAGAGGATAATTTAAATTGAATTGATGTATAACATTTGAAATTGAAATATTTAAAGTCACGTATCCAGGATGATATATAATGACCTAATTTGTTATTTGAAATATTAAGCTCAAAATCTATTATTAGAATAATATATCTTTGCTTAACTGATAGTTGAATATATATATATATATATATATATATATATATATATATATATATATATATATATATATATATATGGTAATGAAAAATTGAGAGTTAGATCCTATTGAAATATGACTTTGTATCTAGTTCTTTGTATAATAAACTCATTCTGAACTATGGAGTCAAGGTTTGTTGACCAAGTGTGTCTAATAGAGAAAATAGGTAAAATATAAGAAGAGATGGTTGAATTGTATTTAAAACCTTTTGTAGTTATTGGTTAAATGATCTGATACAATTTAAATAAGATAATGAAAAAGAATATTCATTTAATAATGCAAAACTATGTCTAATTGTTAATCATATGATTTAGTTCTACTATAGATATTATTATTATAGGATGCAATAAGTATTGTTTAGGCTTACAACCACTTTTGGCTAACCTGTCAAGTATTATTTACCAGTTAGTCACTTATGACTAAATATCTAAGTGTTATTTTGGCTCACAATTATTCTTAACTAACCAATGAGTATGGTTTAACAAACAAACACTCATGACTAAGATAAAGATTGTCTAGCGTGTGATCAAAAAATCACAAATTTTAGTTGCGTCTTTTAATATTTACAAGATTTAAGCTCTCTCTTACAACTTATTAAACGAACACAACAATGTTATTTATAAAGTTTGTTGACACAATTTTTTTTACAATGTTGTAAGAAATTGCTCATATTGTTAATAAATTTGTCATTTTCTTTTCAAATGAAACTTTTATATAGGTGTTGAATAAAAAAGTTGTTGTAAATTTTTTTTGGTTATTTAGTAACTTCAAACTCATTTAAAGTCTTTCTTGTATTAAACAATTTAGATATAAAAGATGCATTAACTGTATTCTATACATGTATTAACTTTTTTTTTCTTTTTTAAATAATATTCCTATAATTGATTATATTTATCTCTCCTGTACAATAAACAAAATTATATGAAATATATAAACTTTTTTAAAATTGACAAAACATGTACGTTGATGCAAAAACAATTTAACTTATGACAGAAAAGTTACAATTGTGACATAAATATTTATACTTTTGACAAATTTCTTTTTTAAGTAATATTCCTATAATTGATTATATTTATCTCTCTTGTACAATGGACAAAATTATGTGAAATATATAAACTTTTTCAAAATTGACAAAACATGTACGTTGATGCAAAAACAATTTAACTTATGACAGAAAAGTTACAATTGTGACATAAATATTTATACTTTTGACAAATAAAAAAACAAGACATTATTTATAATATAGAATAACAAAAAAATATTCAAAGAGTAATATGTTAGCTCATGGCTATGCCTTTAAGCGTGTTACTTATCAAACTTAAACAAAAAATATTTCCAAAACAAGAGTCTGGAAGTCACTTTTCTGAAAGGGCATTTTTGAAAATTATGGGGGTGCAGGTTAAAATTGTTGGTGTAGGAAGCAATTACCTTGTTAATTTGTTCATTAAGACCAGCAGGCCAGGAGCCCAAAATTGGAACGGAAAGCATTATGACCGGTAAGAAGTAGCATTCTTGTGTGAACAATATACATGTGTCTTGCTTCATTCATGTTGGTTTGCGTGAAGAAGAACTGAGAAAAATCCTAATCTATGGCCACCGCTTCATCCTTCTCATTCCCACCTCTTATCGGAACCTCCATTTCTCGTTCCTCAAAATCGCGCCTCGTCGTGGCGGCTTCTTCCGAGGGAGCTGCCTCTTCCTCACCAACCAAATTGCTCACTTTTCTCGGCAAAGGTGGCTCAGGCAAAACCACCGCTGCTATTCTCGCTGCCCAGGTACATTCTTCATCTTTAATTACATTTGCAAATTAAATTTCGTCTCACATTTCCAACCTCTTTTCCTAAATATTTTTGTTTTCTATCGTACTTAGAAAAAGAAAAACAAAATAGGATTAATAGTTTTTTTTTTTTGTCACTCTATCACCATGTTTTCTTTTTTTCTTTTTCAATTTCGTCTTAGAATGTTTAAAATTCGATTTTTTGAAAAATAAGTTAATATAATTCTTTTATAAAATTCATTATAACGTTTCCTACTCATGTAAAGTGTCACTGTCAAAGAATTAAGTTTACTGATTTTTTTTAAAAGTAGGATTAAAATGCTATTAGACCAAAAAAAAAATATCTTGTTCATGAGTAGTGTTTATTAACAAGCTAGAGAGAAAGAATTAATTTTCTCTACTTTATCTAAATGGTTCGCATCTTCAGATTGAAATTTTGCAATCCGTTTGGTTGCAATGCTTGAATGTGTTTGCTTTGCACAATCGTTTATGCTAGTTTGTGAGCTGAAAATTGAGAATTAAAAGGAAACAAGAAAGGATGAATTAAGGTGTGCTTGGAAAATGGAAGCTTGTCTACTGAGTTTATTTTAAGACTTACCTTTCGCAGTATGTATGATTCCTTTTTGTTTTGAACATTAGTTGAGTTCGTTAGATGAATCCAATAAGACAAGTTTAACGTCTTTGATCATTTATAAGGGTTTTAAACTGTGCCAAAATTGAAAATGATCACTGCTTCAGAAAGGTATCATTGATCCAATTTAATGGTCTGGTTGGTGGAGGGTACAGAAATAGAGGGGATGAGAAAAAAAAAGGATGAATGCGAATTGGTGATAAATAAAATGAGAATTAAAGTTGTTTGGTTGAGGAATATAACAAGGAATAAGAAGGAGAGATCCAAGAAGAATGAATATAAATGAGAAAAAGAGTGAAAAAGTACTGGTTGGTGGGTACTGCAATTTTGAAAAATATTTTCACTCTACGAAATACCTTAAATAATTTTCATTCTCTTTCCCTGTAATTTCTTGCCAACCAGATACTGGCCAAAAGATAAAGGACTACAACAAATTTTAGTAAAATGATCAGTATCAAAAACATATTCACACATATAAATTCCAATTAATATTAAAAGTGTGTTAAAATGTGTTTCCATTCCTGTTAAATGGGTACTAGTAGAAGTTCTTCCTGTGCTGTTTGTAGGGATTTTAATTTTTAGCTTCTAATATTGAAAAATGCCAGTCTACAGTAAGACTTTTTGCAATGGAAGACCTCTCTAAATGGCTCTTCTGGTTTCAAAAATAACACTTCTAGGATACATTCCAATCTAGGAATATGGTCATTAATGAAGTTTATTGTGTACTCTATCAGGGAACCTAATTTCTGTGTTACATTTCCACCTTCTCTTCTTCACATTTTCCTATTTCTTGGAGAAGCCACATAACCTAAGGTCTGTTTAGTTTGAGAAAATATTGTCTTTATTTCTTGTTTCCTTTCCACAAATAATTGTGAAAATGTCATTTTGTTTTCTCCTTGTTTCCTATTTTCAGAGATTTGTATAGAAAACAGTTTAAAAGACAGATATTATGTTTTCGATGTTTCGTTTATAACTTTTTAATATTGGAAGCAAGGAAAAATTAGGTGACATGACTGTAATTATTTGTTCAAGCTGGGAACAAAAGATAAAAATGTATCTCAAACTAAGCAGACTCCTATTTGTTTTTTCTATTTTTGTTGACGAGAACTCCAGATTCTTTCTTTTCCGAAAATATATACTGATAGAGTCATAGTTATCCAAGTTCATCCGTTGAAAGGTAATTAATCTACACTTTTTATTTTTTATATCATGTGCCTTTATTTCAGCATTATGCTTTGGCTGGGTTGAATACATGTTTGGTAATACATGGCCAAGACACCACTGCTGACTATCTGCTCAACTGTAAGATTGGAACTTCCCATATCACATGCAGCAAGAACCTTTCCGCTGTTAGGTTGGAAACAACCAAAGTGTGTATTGCTCTTTCCTTTTCCTTCCTATCAATAAATCACATTATACACTTTTACTTTGTGTCTAAAGAATCTGTGTATTGTTCTGTAACTGCAGATGCTTCTTGAACCTTTAAAACTTCTGAAGCAAGCAGATGCCCAACTTAATATGACCCAGGGCATACTTGGAGGGGTGGGTACGTAATATGTTTTCAATATCGTATTTTATTATATTTACAATGGACACATATTCCCTTATTCCAGCTTTTCTAGCGGGGTTCTGTCCACTTTTCTGTCATATAATCAGATTGTTGGAGAAGAGCTTGGCATCCTGCCTGGGATGGACTCTATCCTTTTGGTACTTGCACTTGAGAGGCTTGTGGGGTTTTTGGGAATTGCTGCATCAAAGAGTCAACAGGATAAATTTGACTTAATAATATATGATGGTATCAGCAGTGAGGAAACCCTGCGAATCATAGGTGGAAGCAGTAAAGCAAGGTTATTGGAATTGCCACACTCTTGAACTCACATGCATTATCTTTGGTTTGATATTGTTATTTTTCAGATTGTACTTGAAATATCTCCGCACCTTGGCCGAGAAAACTGAACTTGGGAGATTGGCTGCTCCTTCACTACTGAGACTTGTGGATGAGGCCATGTTAATAAGTAGCAGCAGATCTTATTTTAATGGGAAAATGAGTTCGGAAATATGGGACACTTTGGATCAAGTGCTCGAGGTAAGAGTAAACCACATTTTAACATAATTATAACTTTCACGCAAAACTGTAATTTTCTTTGTTGATTGTGTGTTGCCCAGAGAGGATCTTCTGCATTCTTAAACCCACAGAAATTTGGTTGCTTCCTTGTGATGGATCCGAACAGTCCAACATCAATCAATTCTGCATTACGATATTGGGGATGTACAATTCAGGCTGGTGCTCAGGTTTCTGGTGCTTTTGGAATCACCTCTCAGCAAGACAATTTAGAATTATTGGAAACAGCAAAGAAAGAATTTTCTCCTTTGCCATCTGCTTTCATTTCAAGATTGTTGACGAATAATCCTATAGATTGGAGCAGAGTTCTACTGGATCCCAACAATGAAGATGCTAAGCATCTTCTTAATTCGCCGCCGAGTCAAGTTGGTGTTATGCCATCTCCAGTTAGTTTTGATATAAAAAGAAGATCGGTTACTCTCTTCATGCCAGGTTTTGACAAATCAGAGATCAGGCTATACCAAGTATGTAACGTTCTTCTGTTTTTGTGATTTTTTTAATCCATGATATTGATGACACTCCCTTTGAAAGAATTTAAGAGATCAAAATTAAGTGTCCGTTTGCTTTAGCTTTTAGTACAGCTGATTTTGCTTTGTTGAACATCATTGACATCTTTGTTCAAATTAATTTTTAGCTACAGATTTTACATTGTAATGTATGTCAGATTGGGAAATGATTATTACTGTAAATAGGCTTTTAATCTAATAATAAAAGTAATATCTTGATTATGCATCCAGTATTTGTTTTAAACCTTGAACATTGTACATGATGAGAAGAGTGTCTTACTATCTTGTTATACACAAAGGTTTTGGTCAACTTCCTGGTAGATAAATTATGAATTTTGTATCATAGATGATGGCATTACGTCTTGAATTGTGCACATTTCATTAAATACCTAATGACTTTTTTTTTTTTTTTTTTTTTTTTTTTTTTTTTTTTTTTTTTTTTTTTTTTTTCCTTTTAACTTAATGTTTTGATTGAACTGGGTAGCTCGAATCCTACGGTTGTATTGAATGTTTATGTTTGACAAATGTCATACGGGGTTATATTGTGCTTCTCTTAAATTCTGCTCTTTACTGTGCAAGTTTCTGCATAATTTAATTGAGAAGCTGATTGCTTTTCTGTCTGCCTGTCCGTTTCTCTTAAAAACACTAAATGCAGTATAGGGGAGGATCCGAGCTGTTGGTAGAAGCAGGAGACCAAAGACGTGTCATTCCTTTGCCTCCAGAAATTCAAGGCAAGGTTGGCGGAGCCAAATTTTTGGACAGAAGTGTTGTTATTACATTGCTGTGACATTATTATTTTTTTTATTATTCTTCCTTTATGAATGCTGATAATTATCAATGTTTGGAAGTGGCTTTTCTTTTTTAATGTAGAAAAGATGTGGAGTGGGTAGGCACCCCCATTACAGAAGAGACAATTCTAAGACATTTTTTGCATGGCTTACTTTCATCAGTGATCATGCAATGGAACAAGAATAGCACATTATTGCTTGTTATATATCAAATCACATATATTTGGAGAATGCTTGTTCTGTTTTATGCTGGTGTAGGAAATGTCTTTTTTCACGTTTTGCAATTTACTTCTTGTGTTATGAACTTTCCGCTCAGAATAATCTCGTGGAGATCATTGAGTTGCTGCTAGACCTAAGCATTTGATGACAGTATTGAATATTGTTCTATTGAATTTCTTATTGTACGGAAAAAAAATGAAAGTAGGAAGAGAGGTAGGATCTTGTTGGGATTCAAAGTGTCAATTACAATATGATTCTCGTATCATCATTGTGTAGCATCCAATATGTATAGGCTATGCAAATTGAAGTAAAATGAAATATACAGCTGAAAAAAGGCAACATATATATGAGAAACACAGCTACAAAGGAAAAAGAAAAGAAGAGAAAAGCTTCTCATGGATATTCTATGTTTCTGATTTGTTATCTTCGCCAGCCTGAGATGTTTGAATGCGGCTCCTTAGGTCTTCAAAAGCCTTCATGCTCTCTGCATCGAAGCCTCCTGCAAACTGAAAAGAGTTCCACACCATCATTAGTGTGTTATTCCGGCTGTTTATCAAAATTTCACCTTAACACATTTCACAAACATCCATATTATGTTTACAACTTGATTCCTGAAGTTGCTGTAAGAAAAAAATTCATAAATACACATCCTTGGAAACTAATTTGCAAAAACCAGATTCTTTTTTGGAGATTTAAGCAATTATAACGACTTTTTAATGCCATTTTTTTGCTGCATAACAACGTTTTAACAGCATCTTTAATACTTTAAAGATGTAGCATTTTCAACCGTAAAATTTGGAAGCTTATTACAGAGTGCAATAGAATGGTACGTGTTTACGGCAAATGAAAGGGCCCAAGAATTTACCTGATGGACACGGAAAGCGAAACGCACGCCTTGCAGAATCAAAAACTCTCTAGCTGGTTCTTTTTCTGGGCCAGATAATGCATCAAGTTCAGATGCAACACGTTTCATATACTTCCTTGCTAGTTGTACAGAAGAAAGCTTGATCTGCAATGGGAGTGTTAAACAAAGTGACATGTTAGCTACATCATCCTTGCAACGTTATAATGATCAGAGGCATACACTAGTGACTGTAAATTGTAAAGCTCTTCATATGACTCTATCATCCACCATGCTTCATCTTACCTTGATGAAACCTTTAAGCATTAACTATTTGTCACAATTTTTTTTCTATTTTCTTTTTCCTCAATAAGTATAGCATACTGGTAATACTGCCATGATATTTAAAATTGAATTCTCAACAGTTAAAGAAAGAAAACAGCACTTGGATGAACCAACCTCAGTGAACCACAACACAGTTTATTAGTTTTAGAAGCCTACCTTGCCTACAACTCCTGAATCCATCAGCCAATTTACTGGGATTCCAAATTCTTTGTACCGTGAAATAGCCATATCTCTCGTCCGCAAGAGTGCATATACACTTTGCTCCACTCTGGAAAGATAAACATAGCAGATATAAAGAAATGAGTTGATAAAAAGAAGTAATGGTGCAGCTGCAGAGAACTACAAAAAACCTGACATAATAAACGAGTACACATCATGTTCAATATTTGTCTTGAAATTATGAATCTACAGCCTTAAAGGGTAGATGTGAAAATTATTTAAACAGACTTAGCGGTATGGATTGTGTTATTAAACTCTCAACTAGATGTTTCATACGTCTCTTAAGTGTTCAATTTAAAAGATATTTTTTTTGGTATATGACGTTTTGACACAATTCTAACATAATTTTAAAAAAAATTATATATACCAATTTTCTGAAAATTCATAATCTTATGGTATAACTTTCTATTATCATTATAAAAATAAGAAACAAATCTTATATATAATTAGAAATCTTTATATTATTATTATAAAAATAAGAAACATATTTTGTATATAATTAGAAATCTTTATATTATATACGTTTCTTTATACTTTTTTAATTTTAAATAGATGAATTAGATTTACCTTTTATTATATTTGGCTAATTTTATCTATAGATTATTTTTGAATATATAAATCTTGATATAGTGGATTTATATAATTCATAGTGAATTTATATAATTCATAGTGATGTAATTATATAATTCATAGTGATGTAATATATAAACGTGTTTCGTGTCTTATATTTTGAAGATTACTCATGTCAAAAAATTCGGTGTATGTGTTCGTGTTTGTGTGCGTGCTAGATATGATGTTAATCTAAGAGAAATAATATATAGAAGAGAAATAATATATAGAAGAAAAGGATGCATACTTTTCAAGCAATGAATACATTTTCTTCAGAGCAGCTTCACATGGTAGATTGGGATCATCAATGAATGTGGAGACTCGGTTCTCCAACTTCATCAAATCCTGATATTCGAAAGCTGCCTCCCTTAGTGCATCTGCTTTCCCTTCAGGCCAGTCAAAGTGCTTGAGGACGGCTCGTTCATCAACCTTGCATGAGGAATAAAATGAGATGATTAGTATTCTGTGGTGGCTGGATAAAGTTATAATAAAATATGGTGATTAAAAGTGAACTAAAAAGTCATTAAAGATTGGTTTTCCTAGTAAGGAATGGTCAAGTTTTTAGGAGAGCACACAGGTGCTAACTTCTGTGTTTTCTCATAAAGTTACACTTATGAATATGCAAATACCAGGAAGGACAGTTCCTCATCTAGCCAGTTCACAAAGGCCACCAAATCATTAATATCTGAGAAGGAAGCTCCTCGAACTTCAGCTGCCAAGGACATGACAAAATCACCTTGTGTTTCTACGTCAGCTTTCACCTAATTGTTTCACAAAGGAGAAGTATTTTTCAAAATGGAGTTATCCCTTTAGCTGAAAAATAAGAAAAAAAGCAAAATAAATGGAAGCTTCAACATACAGCTAGGAGGAATGATGATCTGTTCTCAATTTCCCCAATCATGTTGCTCCTAGCATCAGATGCATTACTTGTTGAGGAAACTAGAAGTGTTGAAGTATCTTTCTTGGCCTCTCTTTTCATCAATGATTGATAAAATTCAACTAGCTGTGGAGCTCGGTGAACTTTGTCACCATCTACTCCCCCTCTTGATAGGCTTCCTGGGGGAGGAGGAGGTGGAGGTGGTCCACCTGGTGGTGGCGGTGGCCGTGGAGCACCTGGAGGAGGAGGAGGAAGTGGTGGAGCAGAAGGTACTCCATTGGAAGGATTTGCATTTGTGGTAGCAGCAGCAGCACCACCAGATGGCTTAGGAGGAGGCCTAGGCACCCTAGTAGGCCTTTTCTCAATGTGAGCAAGCTTCATCTTGCTAATGGTTTGATCATCACCATCCTTTCCATCTTCAGATTGATCATTTGAAGTGCCAGAAACAACTGGTTTCTCCTTTATCTGAGTAAGCCTTGGTGGCAAAGATATAGGAATTCCTCTTTCAGCCTTGTTCATATTCAAACCTGAACTGTCACCAAACTTCAAAACTCTTGCTTTCTCTGCTTTTTCTTTGATTTGTTTTTCCCTTGCCAAGGCCAACTTGTGGCGATCTTTATACGCAGGGTACTTCTCATCCATTGATCCATCAACTGACTTAGACATCAATTGGAATGAAGTAGCAACAGAATTTAAGGAATCACTGGAAGGCACTCTTCTCATGTCAGTTGGAGTTTCAGGAGAATCAATAGCTTCTTGATCCCTGAGGCCAAAGCTGGTGATGGATACACTATCTCCAGCATTCCTTAACATTAAGGATTCTAGTGGACCCCTTGGTTTAACACTCATACTCATCCTCCTTGGAGAACCTCCTGAAAAGGATCTTGCTGGTGATGAAAGAGCACTAGAATCATCTTTGCTTTTACCCCATTTTTTGAACTTTTGGATTAGGCTAGTTTTCTTGCTAAGAGAACTATATTTGCTAGTAGAGCTATCAATGGAAGCATTGTCAAAATCTTCACTTCCTGGTGAAGAAGGATGGGAGAAATTACTTTCAAGATCTGTGTCCCCTTGTCCACGTTCTGATCCAGCATATTCTAACATCAGTTGCTTAGCTTTCTCTTGTGATTTCGGGCTAAGACTCTTGCTGAGATCACGGGCTGATACTTTTCCTTGGGGTGTCTGGTAATTCCTTAGCTCATATCTCAAGCATGCATTAACCCAACGAAGGTACACAAGCTCTTCAACCTCACTGAACCTGTTCATCTGCAGCCCTTCCACTTGCTTTAGGAGGTCTTCATTTGCATGCCTCAGGTTACTGACCTCCTCTTTTGCCTTGGCAACCATCTCAGTCTGCAGTTAAAGCTTCTTGAATGAATCACACTCATGGCTTGTACATACACACTTGTTAAACATTGATACATCACTACCATGAGAGACGTATAAGTGTTTCATAACATTTGTCAAACCGAATTCAGTCCAATTGATGTAGCTTACAAAAGAAAGTTATATTATTCTCATTAAACTATAAACTTTACGTGAGTACTTGAATTAGATAAATACTTCATAGGTTAATGTTCAGTTTGGCAGTTTATAGTTGATATCACTGAAGTTAATCAGTGCTTTCAACAATCATTTTTAGTCAAGAGTACTTAAATATTCATTTGATTGGTAAGAAACAAAAATATGATGCCAAATGATTGACTTCAAAATTTATGGTTTTAGGTGATTCAAAACTTCAAAAGTCTGCTGTTCTGGTTGTAAGAAATTGTTAAAATTTGGTTTCATGAATCTGTTCAACTCAATGATCAAGAAAAGAAGTCCACTTAGGGATTCTGACCTCTGTCATATTGGAGAGCTCAGCTGCTTTAGATTCAGCAGCATTGAGTTTAACAGTTAACTCTCGTTTTTCGTGTTCAAGTTCTTTGTTTCTTCTTTTAAGCTCCACTACTGCAACCTCTAAGTCATGCACAGCTTTCAGTTTCTTTTCAACTGCAGCATCTTTTCTGGCAGCCTCTTCTTCTTTCACCTGTAGACCCAAAACTTGTTGTTTAAGCAACAACAACTGGCCCTTTGTCTGGTTAGCCTCAAGCTGTATCTGCCTTTGTAACTCCTTGATCTTGTTTCTAGCCACCTCAAGTTCTCTTCTGGCTGAACCTCCTTGATTGAGTTCTTCTTGGAGCTTCTTCCTTTCTGCCTGCAAGGAATTAATTGTAATATTAAGCATGTCTATTTCTACAGTCTTGATTTTCAGTTGCCTTTGCAACTCCACAATGTCTGATTCCTGCTCCTTCAAACCATAGTACTCCAGCAATTCTCCTTCAAGTTTCACTTCCCTCTCCTCCAATTCCTTCACTAGAAGTCTCAATCTCTCAAGTTCACTTTCATTGTTTGCCATCTCAATTTCATAAACTCTGTCTTTCTCATCCTTATCAGGTGGTAATGGAAACTCAATCTCCCCAGACAGAAGATGTTCAAATTCTGGTAGAATATCATCTTCAAAGTCATTTGCTCGATTTATTATGCTGCTAATTAACTTAACCTCCTCTTTCTCCTCTTCCTCCTCCCTCTGCAACACATCAAACAACTTTCCTTTACACAAATGATATCAAAATGATAAACACACAAATTTTCCAAAGAAATACTCATAGCTTTGAACAAGGCTAAAACTCGATCAAATTCAGCTTGTTGAACTCACTTCTTTATCAGTAAATCTTGTGACTCGCTCCTCTTCTGTGCCCTCATCTGAGCCAAAATGAGGATGAAATTGAGTTAGCAATCATATTCCATTTCTTGACAAATGAAACTTTAAAAAAAATGTCAAAAACAGACTTATCTACGAGTACAAGTACCTGGTTTTGAGCTTCTGACATTCAGCTGCTTAACAGTAAAGGCTGCAAGTGAAGCAGCAACTATGAGTCCTAACCTGACTATCATGAAGCTTTAGATGATATAAATTTCCTAATTTTGCATTCCTTCACATGCAGCAATTTCCAGAACCACCCTCCACCCATTTCCTAAAACCGCCATAACAGATTGCTCAGACCATTAGAGCCTCCAACTGGGGCAGAAGTTGGAAGAGATAAAGTCAGAAAGAACAGCTAAGCAAACCCATGTCAGGAAACTTAATTTATCTGCAAAATTCAGTGGTATTTCTCACACAATTGACTTTATCATCTTATCAGGTTTATGGAACTTTCTGTCAGAAACAACAGCAGCCACCAATAACTAGAGGCCAGCCATTTTCCCAAGAGATTGATAAGTTCACATTTTGTGTACTATATATAATAGATATATTAATTTGTCACCAAATTTCGCTCAAGAGAATATTAACAGTTAAAACCAGCCAGAAGGGAGGAACAAGAGTGACAAGGACCAGTGACAGTAGTAAAATTGGAACAAAGACATGTTCCCGCACTGTCTTTGTTCCTTCGTTACACGTTTACTTATTCCGGTCCTTCAATAATGCATTGTCTCTTCTCTCACATTTAAGGTGGTTAGACGTTGGTACCGTTTTTATCCAAACCAAATCTTCCTATGTGTTCGAGCCACATTCAAGTATCCATGTTAGGTACCAAAATAAATGTTTTGTGAAAGAATAAAAGGAGACCATAAAAATTTTCTCAAGTTTGAAACCACCCGTGATAGTTACTAGTACATATAAAGTATGACATATTTTTATTTGTCATGTTAATTTTTTCATAATTGAACAAACATTTATCTTTGTCTATGTCTATTCTTAGGCTTCCAATAATTTTCTTTTCAAAAACTAGGGGGGAATAAATTGAAATATAATTTTGTAAAAGAAAATTCTCAAAGGATACCTTTATTGGTTTTTATTCTTAGGACCCACAAAGAAATTTGCTTGATCAGGGAAGGGTTTCAATTTGTCTTATTAATAGGAGCAAAAGTTTGGTACAAATTTTGTAGTAGTGTGTGGACAAATGGGTCCGATCAATATTTAGATTTTTGAAAAAATTAAGATGGGAAAGTTAACATAGATGCTACATTTGATTAAGTAAAGGGTTAGTTGAAGTTTACTTGGTGGACTGAAGTATATGGAAGTTACTCTATGCATGGCAAAAGTTTTATTCCAATGTTTAGGGTAGTGACCCACCACACTTGTTAACCTTTTTGGCATTTCTTAAGAACTTCTTGTCCAAGACTTTGTTCTGTGCTAAGGATAAGGTTGGTTGCATTGCATTACACATAATTAGGATTCGTGTCTTCAAAGGAATTTTTCTGCTACAAGATTCCTTGCATGGCCACTTTTTTTTTTTTTTTTTCTCTTGAGGACACAATATTTTTTATAATATTCACACATACATGATGTTAAATTTGTCACATATTTTGTAGTTTTTTTTTTTCAAAACTACTCATAAAATACTGAAATTTAATTTTTTATTTATAAGTAACTTTGGAGTTTCCACTCACAACTTTTTGTCAGTCTACATCTTCGTTAAAATTCACATAATTATGTTTTATTGAGTTTTACTATAAAAATAATGATATTTAAATGTTATATTTTTTGTGAAAAGATAAGTTTTCTTTCCATAGTTTTTCTGTAATAATAATGATATTATTATTTAAAAATTAATATTTTATCTGCTTATCCATATTTATTGTAGAGATACACATCTTTCCTTTTTAAATAATTGCATTTGGAATAAAAAAATTATCTATCTTCTTTTTATTTTTGTATTGATTTAGTTATAAATAATTTTAAAATAAAATTTATTTATTAATATGTGAATATTATAAAAAATATTTACAAGTTAAATTTTAAAACACAAATAATAAATATATATATATATATATATATATATATATATATATATATATATATATATTATCTTCTTAATTTGATTAACAATTTTAATTCATAAAACTCTGACCCCTTTTATTTAATGTAAATGTAAGGAGAACCCAATGTAAAGAAATGAAGAAGGATTAGTGACCACTTCTTTATTTTTCAAAAGATTAAAATATATAAAGTAGTGTTTCCCTAAACTTTCTTCTATAGAATCATTCAAATTCGTTCAAGATCTACTAATATAATCAATACCTACCTAATATAACTAATCATATCTTATGGAATATTACTAAATAAAAACAGATATATAATAAATATATACAATAATCGTAATACCGCCCTCAAGTTGGAGCGTGAAGATCTCGAATGTCCAACTTGCGAATTAAAAGAAAAGAATACTGTTGTTTTTTCAATGCCTTGATAAAAATATCTGCAAGTTGCTCACTGATGGGAATAAAACTGGGACTAATATCTCCGAGAATAATGTCATCACTAACAAAATGACATACTTCAATGTGCTTGGTTATATCATGAAAAAATGGATTTTGAGGAATGCTGCGGTTTAGGTGTCAGTGAGAATGGACTCAAAAGGAAAATCTGTTTCTGAGAACTTGATATCTCGTAAGACAAAAAATTCATTGGTTTCTATATTGTTGGAAACTGGTTTGGCTGAAATACAAGAGGAGGGGTGAATTGGATTTCAAAACTTTTTGAAACAATTTGATATTTTTCAGTAAAATGCAATTTTGTTTCACAGACTGGATCTTTATTTGAATTAACTGAATCAGAACAGTTGCATGAAACAGTAAGCAAAATCAAGAGTCAATTCAGAACCCAGTTTAGTAATAATACAATTCAATACTCCAAACAAATATATCAGTATTTGATTTCTTTATACAGAATTGATTATAGTAAAAGCGGAAGCAGTTCAGTTAAGCACACTGAATTAGTAAGAATTAAGAAACCCAGTAAACTGGTCAACTGCTATTCAGAACCAGTTTCAGTAAATCAAAGTCTTTCCTTAAAAAAAAACTTCTTGAACAAGAAACAAATATTAAACTGAGATTAAATTCAGAATAGACAGATTCCAAACAGTCAAGACAGTAATTATTAAGATCACTGAATAGACTGAGTAAACACAGTCCAGTTACAGTTTTAGTTGATGAATGCAAATCTTGAATAAATTCTTTTTAATTCAAGAACTGTCTATTAAAGTATGATTTAATCTATAGCCGTGAGAGTTTTATTATTGAAGAAGATTAAACATTAATCTGAATCAGTCAATTTATGAATTCTGGAAATCAGTAAAGCAATGCATCAAACAGTATATTGAATCAGTAAACAAGAGAGGGAAAGAAGATTCAAGAAGACACAATTTTTATCCTGGTTCACCCTCAAACCTGGGCTACGTCCAGTCCCTTACACCCTGTAAGGATTTCACTAAAAAAT
>Ga0209489_107697_pt1 | contig 15686 bp, 12 predicted proteins | sample SiratrowhiteBW_FD_187527 | JGI IMG/M metagenome (GOLD analysis project Ga0209489, IMG submission 187527) | Root nodule microbial communities of legume samples collected from California, USA - Siratro white BW (SPAdes) (version 2) | ecosystem: Host-associated > Plants > Roots > Nodule | place... | reverse complement strand
TTTGCACATAATTTCGGTCATTTTGTTATTGTTTCACATCAATACAACTCAAAAATATAACAGTCACAAGTTTAAGTGATTTGGCACGAAAACTCCCAAAACTTACAAACCAACACATGATGACTTGCTTTTGCACGCAAACCATATGCACATCATTTTCGGTCATTTTATTGCTGTTTTCCACCAATATGATTAAAAAATGCTCAGAACAAAAGAACAAGACCGTAAATAAGAAAATCTACCAAAAATAGAAACCAACCAAAGATGACTACGTTTTCTACCCAAATCTTTCGTACATAATTTTGGATCATTTTGTTAGTGCTTCCCACTATTACGGCTGAAAAACATAAAGGTCAAAAGTTTAGGTCATTCAGCACGAAGACTCCAAAAAGTTACAAACCAACACATGATGACTTGATTTTGCACCCAAACCATATACACATCATTTTCGGTCATTTTATTGTTGTTTCCCACCAATTTGGTTAAAAAATGCTCAGAACAAAAGAACAGGACCCTAAATACAAAAACCTGGCAAAAATTGAAACCAATCTTAAGATGCCTACGTTTTCACCCAAATCTTTCGTATATAATTTTGGATTATTTTGTTGTTGTTTCCCATCATTATGGCTCAAAAACATAAAGGTCAAAGGTTTAGGTCCTTTGGCACGAAAACTCCCAAAAGTTACAAACCAACACATGATGACTTGTTTTTGCAACCAAACCATATGCACATCATTTTCGGTCATTTTATTGTTGTTTCCCACCAATTTGGTTAAAAAATGCTCAGAACAAAAGAACAGGACCCCAAATACAAAAACCTGGCAAAAATAGAAACCAACCCAAGACCACTACGTTTAGCACCCAAATCTTTCGTACATAATTTTGGATCATTTTGTTATTGTTTTCCATCATTACGACTCAAAACCATAACGGTCAAAAGTTTAGGTTGTTCAGCACGATAACTCCAAAAAGTTACAAACCAACATATGATGACTTGATTTTGCACCCAAACCATATGCACATCATTTTCGGTCATTTTATTGTTGTTTCCCACCAATATGATTAAAAAATGCTCAGAACAAAAGAGCAGGACCCTAAATACGAAAACCTGCCAAAAATAGAAACCAACCCTAGACCACTACGTTTATCACCCAAATCTTTCGTTCATAATTTTGGATCATTTTGTTATTCTTTCTCATTATTACGACTCAAAAACATAACGGTCAAAAGTTTAGGTCGTTCAGCACGAAGACTCCCAAAAGTTACAAACCAACACATGATGACTTGATTTTGCACCCAAACCATATGCACATCATTTTCGGTCATTTTATTGTTGTTTCCCACGAATATGATTAATAAATGCTCAGAACAAAAGAACAGGACTCTAAATACGAAAACCTTCCAAAAATAGAAACCAACCAAAGATGACTACGTTTTCCACCCAAATCTTTCGTACATAATTTTGGATCATTTTGTTATTGTTTCCCATCATTACGGCTCAAAAATATAACGGTCAAAGGTTTAGGTCCTTTGCACGAAAACTCCCAAAAGTTACAAACCAACACATGATGACTTGTTTTTGCAACCAAACCATATGCACATCATTTTCGGTAATTTTATAGTTGTTTCCCACCAATTTGGTTAAAAAATGCTCAGAACAAAAGAACAGGACACTAAATACAAAAACCTGGAAAAAATAGAAACCAACCCAAGACCACTACGTTTAGCACCCAAATCTTTCGTACATAATTTTCGATCATTTTGTTATTGTTTCCCATGATTACGACTCAAAACCATAACGGTCAAAAGTTTAGGTCGTTCAGCACGAAGACTCCCAAAAGTTACAAACCAACATATGATGACTTGATTTTGCACCCAAACCATATGCACATCATTTTCGGTCATTTTATTGTTGTTTCCTACCAATATGATTAAAAAATGCTCAGAACAAAAGAACAGGACCCTAAATACGAAAACCTGTCAAAAATAGAAACCAGCCCAACACCACTACGTTTATCACCCAAATCTTTCGTACATAATTTTGGATCATTTTGTTATTGTTTCCCATCATTATGACTCAAAAACATAACGGTCAAAAGTTTAGGTCGTTCAGCACGAAGACTCCCAAAAGTTACAAACCAACAAATGATGACTTGATTTTGCACCTAAATCATATGCACATCATTTTCGGTCATTTTATTGTTGTTTCCAACCAATATGATTAAAAAATGCTCAGAACAAAAGAACAGGACCCTAAATACGAAAACCTTCCAAAAATAGAAACCAACCAAAGATGACTACGTTTTCCACCCAAATCTTTCGTACATAACTTTGGATCATTTTGTTATTGTTTCCCATCATTACGGCTCAAAAATATAACGGTCAAAGGTTTAGGTCCTTTCGCACGAAAACTCCCAAAAGTTACAAACCAACACATGATGACTTGTTTTTGCAACCAAACCATATGCACATCATTTTCGGTCATTTTATTGTTGTTTCCCACCAATTTGGTTAAAAAATGCTCAGAACAAAAGAACAGGACCCTAAATACGAAAACCTGACAAAAATAGAAACAAACCAAAGATTACTACGTTTTCCACCCAAATCTTTCGTACATAATTTTCGATCATTTTGTTATTGTTTCTCATCATTACGGTTCAGAAACATAATGGTCCAAAGTTTAGGTCGTTCAGCACGAAGACTCCCAAAAGTTACAAACCAACACATGATGACTTGATTTTGCACCCAAACCATATGCACATCATTTTCGGTAATTTTATTGTTGTTTCCCACCAATATGATTAAAAAATGCTCAAAACAGAAGAACAGGACCCTAAATACGAAAACCTACCAAAAATAGAAACCCACCCAAGATCACTACTTTTTCATCCAAGTCTTTCGTACGTAATTTTGGATCATTTTGTTATTGTATCCCATTATTACGGCTCAAAAACATAACGGTCAAAATTTTAGGTCGTTCAGCACGAAGACTCCCAAAAGTTACAAACCAACACATGATGACTTGTTTTTGCACCCAAACCATATGCACATCATTTTCGGTCATTTTATTGTTGTTTCCCACCAATATGGTTAAAAAATGTTTAGAACAAAAGAACAGGACCCTAAATACGAAAACCTGCCAAAAATATAAACCAACCCAAGATGACTACGTTTTTCACCCAAATCTTTCGTACATAATTTTGGATCATTTTGTTATTGTTTCCCATCATTACGGCTCAAAAATATAACGATCAAAACTTTAGGTCATTTGGCACGAAAACTCCCAAAAGTTACAAACCAACACATGATGACTTGTTTTTGTACCCAAATCATATGCACATCATTTTCGCCCATTTTATTGTTGTTTCCCACAAATATTGTTAACAAATGCTCAGAACAAAAGAACAGGACCCTAAATATGAAAACCTGCCAAAAATAGAAACCAACCCAAGATGACAACCTTTTTCACCAAAATCTTTCATACATAATTTTGGATCATTTTGTTATTGTTTCTCATCATTAGGACTTAAAAATATAACGGTCAAAAGCTTAGGTCATTTGCCCAAAAACTCTCAAAAGTTAGAAACCAACACATGATGACTTGTTTTTGCACCCAAACCATATACACCTCATTTTCGGTCATTTTATTGTTGTTTCCCACCAGTATGATTAGAAAATGCTCAGAATAAAAAACACGACTCTAAATACGAAAATCTGCCAAAAATAGAAGCCAACCGCAGATAACTACATTTTTCACCCAAATCATTTGCACATAATTTTCGGTTATTTTGTTGTTGTTTTCTGTCAATACGACTAAAAAATGTTCCTGTCAGAAGTTCAAGTCGTTATGCATGATAACCCCAAAAAGTTACAAAGCAACACATGATGACTTGTTTTTGCACCCAAACCATCCGCACATCATTTTTGGTCATTTTATTTTTGTTTTCCATTAATACAGTTAAAAAATACTTGTAACCGAATTATAGTACCTTCTGCACAAAAACTCGTCACAAATGAAAATGAACCAAAGATGACTACGTTTTTCACCCAAATCTTTTGCAATTAATTTCGGTCATTTTGTTGTTGTTTCACATTAATACAACTCAAAAATATAACGGTCACAAGTTTAGGTCATTTGGCACGAAAACTCGCAAAAGTTACAAACCAACACATGATGACTTGTTTTTGCAGCCAAACCATATACACATCATTTTCGGTCATTTTACTATTGTTTACTACCAATATGGTTAAGAAATGTTCAGAACAAAAGAACAGGACCATAAATACCAAAACCTGTCAAAAATAGAAACAAACCCAAGATGACTACGTTTTTCACCCAAAGCTTTCGTCCATAATTTTGGCAGGACCCTTAATACGAAAACCTGCCAAAAATAGAAACCAACCCAAGAAGACTACGTTTTTCGCCCAAACCTTTCGTACATAATTTTGGACCATTTTTTATTGTTTCCCATCGTTACGCCTCAAAAATATAACGGTCAAAAGTTTAGGTCGTTTGGCACGAAAACTCACAAAAGTTACAAACCAACACATGATGACTTGTTTTTGCACCCAAACCATATGCACATCATTTTCGGTCATTTTAATGTTGTTTGCCACCAATATGGTTAAGAAATGTTCAGAACAAAAGAACAGGACCATAAATACCAAAACCTGTCAAAAATAGAAACAAACCCAAGATGACTACGTTTTTCACCCAAAGCTTTCGTCCATAATTTTGGATCATTTTGTTATTGTTTCCCATCATTACGACTCAAAAATATAACGGTCAAAAATTTAGGTCATTTGGCACGAAAACTCCCAAAACTTAGAATCCAACACATGATGACTTGTTTTTGCACCCAAAGCATATGTACATCATTTTCGGTCATTTTATTATTGTTTCCAACCAATATGGTTAAAAAATGCTTAGAACAAAAGAACAGGACCCTAAATACGAGAACCTGCCAAAAATAGAAACCAACCAAAGATGACTACGTTTTCCACCCAAATCTTTCGTACATAATTTTGGATCATTTTGTTATTGTTTCCCATCATTACGACTCAAAAGTATAACGGTCAAAAGTTTAGGTCATTTGGCACGAAAACTCCCAAAACTTAGAATCCAACACATGATGACTTGTTTTTGCACCCAAACCATATGCACGTCATTTTCGGTCATTTTATTATTGTTTCCAACCAATATGGTTAAAAAATGCTCAGAACAAAAGAACAGGACCCTAAATACGAAAACCTGCCAAAAATAGAAACCAACCCAAGATCACTACGTTTTTCACCCAAATCTTTCGTACATAATTTTGGATCATTTTGTTATTGTTTCCCATCATTACGGCTCAAAAACATAACGGTCAAAAGTTTAGGTCGTTCAACACGAAGACTCCCAAAAGTTAGAAACCAACACATGATGACTTGATTTTGCACCCAAACCATCCGCACATCATTTTTGGTCAATTTATTGTTGCTTTCCATTAATACAGTTAAAAAAATGCTTGTAACCGAAATACAATACCTTCTGCACAAAAACCTGTCAAAAATGAAAACGAAAGAAAGATGACTACGTTTTTCACCCAAATCTTTTGCACATAATTTCGGTCATTTTGTTGTTGTTTCACATTAATACATCTTAAAAATATAAGAGTCACAAGTTTAGTTCATTTGGCACGAAAACTCCCAAAAGTTACAAACCACCACATGATGACTTGTTTTTGCACCCAAACCATATGCACATCATTTTCGGTCATTTTATTGTTGTTTCCCACCAATTTGGTTAAAAAATGCTCAGAACAAAAGAACAGGACCCTAAATACGAAAATCTGACAAAAATAGAAACCAACGCAAGATCACTACATTTTTCACCCAAATCTTTCATACATTATTTTGGATCATTTTGTTATTGTTTCCCATCGTTACGGCTCAAAAACATAACGGTCAAAAGTTTAGGTCGTTCAGCACGAAGACTCCCAAAAGTTAGAAACCAACACATGATGACTTGATTTTGCACCCAAACCATTCGCACATCATTTTTGGTCATTTTATTGTTGTTTTCCATTAATACAGTTAAAAAAATGCTTGTAACCGAAATACAATACCTTCTGCACAAAAATCTGTCAAAAATGAAAACGAAAGAAAGATGACTACGTTTTTCGCCCAAATCTTTTGCACATAATTTCGGTCATTTTGTTGTTGTTTCACATTAATACATCTTAAAAATATAAGAGTCACAAGTTTAGTTCATTTGGCACGAAAACTCCCAAAAGTTACAAACCAACACATGATGACTTGTTTTTGCACCCAAACCATATCCACATCATTTTCTTTCATTTTACTATTGTTTCCCACCAATGTGGTTAAAGAATGCTAAGAATAAAAGAACAGGACCCTAAATACGAAAACCTGTCAAAAAGAGAAACCAACCCAAGATTACTATGTTTTTCACCCAAATCTTTCGTACATAATTTTGGATCATTTTGTTAGTTTCCCATCATTACAGATCAAAAATATAACGGTCAAAAGTTTAGATCATTTGGCACGAAAACTCCCAAAATTTACAAACCAACCCATGATGACTTGTTTTTGCACCCAAACCATATCTACATCATTTTCTTTCATTTTACTGTTGTTTCCCACCAATATGGTTAAAAAATGCTAAGAACAATAGAACAGGACCCTAAATACGAAAACCTGCCAGAACTAGAAACCAACCCAAGATGACTACGTTTTTCACCCAAATCTTTCATACATAATTTTGGATCATTTTGTTATTGTTTCCCATCATTACAGCTCAAAAATGTAACTATCAAAAGTTTAGATCATTTGACACGAAAACTCCCAAAAGTTATAAACCAACACATGATAAATCCGAATCAAAATAGCCTACTAACTCCAGAGATACCTCACTTGGATACCATAGTCCAACAGTTGTAGTTCCCTGTAGGTATTTCAGAATTCTCTTTGCTGCTGTGAAATGTGATTCCTTTGGATTGGATTGAAATTTGGCACAGAGACAAACACTAAACATTATGTCTGGCCTGCTGGCAGTAAGATACAGTAGTGACTCGATTAATCCCCTGTACTTGGTTTGGTCCACACTGGTTCCTTTTTCATCCGAATCCAAATAACAATTAGTGGCCATAGGTGTTGAAATCTCTTTGCAGTTTTTCATGTCAAACATCTTCAATAACTCTTTGCAATACTTGGTTTGACTAAGGAATGTCCCATGATTTAGTTGCTTGATCTGCAGTCCAAGAAAGTAATTAAGTTCACCCATCATGGACATCTCAAATTCTCCCTGCATAGCTGCAACAAACTGCTCACACATATTTTGACTAGTGGATCCAAATATAATATCATCAACATATACTTGAACCAAAATAATATCATTGAGTGCTTTCTTAACAAACAATGTCTTATCTGTTTTGCCTCTCTCATATCCATGAGATAGCAGGAAGTTGCTCAACCTCTCATACCACTGTCTTAGGGCTTGCTTCAAACCGTATAGAGCTTTCTTTAGTTTGAAGACATAATCTGGATGCTTATCATCTTCGAATCCAGGAGGTTGACAAACATAGATTTCTTCATCAATATACCCATGTAGGAAAGCACTTTTGACATCCATTTGGTGAAGCTTGAATCCATTCATGCAAGCATAAGCTAAGAGCAGTCTAACAGCTTCAAGTCTTGCTACTGGTGCATAGGTTTCCCCATAATCGGTTCCTTCTTCCTGATCGTAACCCTTGGCAACCAGTCTAGCTTTGTTTCTCACGATAACACCATGTTCATCTAACTTGTTCTTGAACACCCACTTGGTGCCAAAGACATTCATCTTACTGGTTCTGGGAACAAGTATCCAGACCTCATTCCTTGCAAACTGGTTCAGTTCTTCGTGCATAGTTGTTATCCAGTTGCTGTCTTCCAGTGCATCAGCTACAGTCTTTGGTTCAGTTTGTGAAACAAATGCCATATGTTCGCAGAATTGATTCAATGTCCTCCTGGTTGAAACTCCTCTCTGCACCTGTCCAATTACATTATCCAGCGACAAATTCCTAGGAGTTCTCCACTCCTTAGGCAAGTCTGAACTGATCCTGTCAGGAACACCTTCTTGTTCAGCAGATTGCTCTTCTGCTTCTGTTGACTGAATTTCTGGTAGCACACTGGTTTCTTCAGTCTTGTTTTCCAGTTCAGTTCCAGTTGGTTGAATAATTGGACTTTCACCATCTGCATGTGTCTCAAGTCTTTCCTGCATATCTGGGTTAGCTTCATCAAAATTCACATGTACAGATTCTTCTATCAGCATGGTCCTCTTGTTATAAACCCGATAAGCATGACCATGTTGTGAGTAACCCACAAAAATACCTTCATCAGACTTGGAATCAAACTTACCAAGGTTGTCCTTACCATTATTAAGTATGAAGCACTTACAGCCAAAGACCTTTAGGTGAGACAGGTTCGGTTTTCTTCCTCTGAATAGTTCATATGGAGTCATCTTCAGTATGGGTCTGATCAACACTCTATTTAGCACATAACACGCTGTGCTGACAGCATCTGCCCAGAAGTATTTGGGTAGTCCATTCTCGTTCAACATGGTTCTGGCCAGTTCCTCCAAAGATCTGTTTTTCCTTTCAACAACTCCATTCTACTGTGGAGTTCTTGGTGCTGAGAAATTGTGTTTAATACCCAGTTTACTGCAAAATCTGTCAAACTTCTCATTCTGAAATTCTCTCCCATTGTCAGATTTAATGGATGAGATACTGCAGTCCTTCTCATTCTGAATCACTTTGACAAAATTCTTAAACACATGGTAAGTCACATCTTTGGTGGCAATGAAAAATGTCTAAGTAAACCTAGAATAGTCATCAACAATAACAAGACCATAGTAGTTCCCTCCTAGGCTTATAGTTCTAGAGGGACCAAATAAATCCATATGCAGCACCTCAAGTGGTCTAATTGTTGAAACTAACATTAATCGATTTAAAAGAGCTTTTAGTTTGCTTACCCATTTGGCATGCTCCACACAATTTGTTCCTCTCAAACTTAAGCTTAGGAAGACTAATTACAAGATCTTTAGATGCAATCCTGTTTAGGTGATGCATGTGAATGTGTGCCAGTCTTCTATGCCACAACCAAGATTCATCATCTCGGGATATCAAACAATTCATGCTACATGTTATGCAGGACACATTAAGCATGTAAATGTTACTCACTCTTTTACCTACAAGAATCGTTTCAGCAGATTTTGAAACTGTTATGAGACATTGATCAGGCTCAAACGTGATCTTGTACCTCTTATCACACAGTTGACTGATACTTAGCAAGTTGTGCTTTAATCCTTTCACTAAGAGTACATCCTCGATGATTACTCTATTATTTCTTCCAATATTGCCAATTCCAAGTATCTTGCCTCGATTATTGTCACCATATGTCACATATCCTGCAGGTTTCCATTTGATATTAATCAACTAAGTTGAATCTCCTGTCATATTCTTTGAGCATCCACTGTCCAGATACCACATCAGCTTACTGGATGCCAAGCAAACCTGCAACACAAATTAGAATTGAGGCATTGGTACCCTGTTAAATTTGGATCCAGCAATGTTAGATGTGCTTTTGAGCACCCACCTAACTAAACCTTTTGGCACTAAAAACCTTCTAAATTTACAGTCCTTGACAGAATGACCTCTTTTCATACAATAGAAGCAGGTAATAGGCTGTGAAAACTGTTTAGTATTAGTTTCGAAAAAGCTATTGTACCTTTTCTGTTTCCTAGGGAAATTGGGTTGATGTCCAATTCCAGCCTTTTCGAAAACACAGTTCTGAGAGCCCAGAATGGCATTCAGATTGCATGTTCCCATAGTCAACTTTGAAGCAGTAGTAATTAGATATTTCACCTTCTTTTGAAGAACTTCACAGTTTTCACATTTTGTTGGCTTGCTGGAGTCAAAGTTACTGGAAGTTTTGTAGTGATCAAGGTCAGTTTCCAGTCTTAAAACTTCATCTTCCAGTTCCTGAACTCTAGCTTCCAACCAGTTGTTCTTACCCTTCAGTCTATTGTTGGAACGAGCCAGTTTCTCTGCTACCTCATGCGTCTCTTGAAACGCATCTAGTAGTAAACTGTAATTTGTACTGTTAAAGGAAGTACTTGAATCTTCACTGCTAACCTCAGAATCTTTTCCAGCCATAAAGCACGGATTTCCTTCATTGTCTTCCTATAAAGAGCTGCTGGATGAAGAAGCATTGTCTTTCCATGCAACATATTCCTTTCTTCCTTTTCCAGCTTTGTAATTCTTCTTTTCAATGCTTTTCTCTTTGTTAGCTAGATTTGGACAGTCTGTTTTCATATGTCCCTATTTGCCACAGCCATAACAGGTTAGCTTATTTGGATTTAAATCAGGTTTTCTAGTATACCTTTTAGATTGCTAATTCTTTCCCTTTCTCTTCAGCTTAATGTATTTCTGGAATTGTTTTGTCAGCAGACTGATGTCTTCAGAATCACTATTTTCTTCTGAGCTGTCCTTATTGGTTTCTATTTCAGCAACTTTTGATTTCAGTGCAAGGCTTCTGGATTTCTTTTCAGCAGATTCCATTTCGTTCAGCCTTGTCATCTCCAGTTCATGCTGTCTCAGTTTGCCAAATAGTACAGCTATTGTGAGAGTTGTCAAATCTTTAGTTTCTGAAATTGCTGTCACCTTGGGCTGTCAACTTCTATCCAAGCATTTGAGAATCTTGATGTTCAGTTCCTCTTTATCAAACTGCTTTCCCAGTCCGATCAGGTGATTAACTATATGAGTGAATCGTTTCTTCACATCAGCAATTGATTCTCCTGATTGCATCCTGAATAATTCATACTCCTGAATCAGTGCATGTTTCCTTGCCCGTTTCACATCATTCGTGCCTTCATGAGTGACTTCCAGCACCTCCTACATCTCCTTTGCAGAGGTACATTGAGACACCCTGAAAAATTCATCCATGTTCAAGGTATAGGTTATAATATTTTAGGCAATGCAATCATACTGCACACGTTTATTCTCTATATCAGTCAGTTCATCAAAAGATTTCACAACAGACACACCATCAACAATATGCATAGGTATATACGGTCCATTTATAATTGCATTCCAAATGCCTCTGTCAATAGACTCAATAAAGATCTGCATTCTGATTTTCCAGAATTGGTAATTCACACCAGAAAACATTGGAGGTCTATTTATTGAAGCGCCCTCAGCAAAAGACAAACTATTTTCAGCCATGGATCAAAAACTTGACTAGGATACAAGTCTTAGCTCTGATGTCAATTGAAAGAAACTGTTTTGGCTGAAATACAAGAGGGGGGTGAATTGGATTTCAAAATCTTTTTCCAAAACTAGTTGACCTTTTAAGAAATTCAAATTCGTTTAATAAACTGGATCTTTATTGACTTTACTGAGCAACACAGTAGAATGAATCAGTAAACAAAATCTAATCCAGTCACAGTACAATGCAACAGATCAAACAATTTTATCTAAATTTAAATGTAAGTACGGAAGCGATTTTGTTTACTGCATAGAAACAGAATAGAACATAACCACACAGAAAGAACTGATCAACTTCAAGTTTATCAACCTTGACAGATTAAAATAAACTTTTTATTAAACAATATAAACTTTGTTAAATGTGTGAAAACAGTCTTTGATCAACAACAATGAGAGATTTGGTTTTCTGGTAAAATAAACTGATAAACAGTTAACCCAGCAAATTGTGAAACTGCTGATTTGCAGAAAATTGATATACTGGTTGTTAGCAGATTCAAAGCAGTTTGGATTAGACTGTGTTAAAAATGGAATAACTGATTTTAGGTTGTTTTTGAAAATGCTTTCAAAAATGATGAAGTTATTCAATTAGCAAGATTCACTTAATTCTGAAAAATTCAAGACAATCAGCAAGAACAATAAAGAGAGAGAGCATGAGAGAATAAGGACACAGCAGATTTTTATACTGGTTCACCCAACAGCAGGGCTACATCCAGTCCCTTACACACAGTAAGGATTTCACTAAACTGATCAACCTGATCCAGTTTACAACGCTTGCCTACAACAAGACAACACTGCACTCTGCAGCCAACCCCTGCTGACCCTACAGCAGACCAAGAAACACCACAAAACCCACTGTGTGCTTCAAGAACTCCCTTGCTGAAACCCACAACAAGTAACGTTATATAAAGCCCACTGTATAACCCACAAACGTCTCACTGCAACCCGTAGTAGACCACTGCTGATCCCACAGCAGAACAGGAAACCACACAGAAACCCACTGTGTGTTTCACGAAGATCCTTGCTGAAACCCACCAGACAATTCAAGAACTAAGAATAAATATCAAAACAGATGATGGACGAACAAAGTTACTGCAATACAAGCACTTCTATACAAACGAAACAAGTAAAGGTATAGAAGGCTTAGTCTTGATGATCAAATCAGCGAAGAACAGTCTCAGTCAGATGATAGCTCCAGCAGTAGTTCAAGAAAACAGTTCTTGACGAAAACTTTGATTGATCTTTGATCACAAGACTCGCGGGCGCATTTTCTCTCTTTGCTCTCTTTGGAATCTCAAATTTTCATGCCCAGAAAATGTGTAAAATGATTTTCGTTAACTTCCAAAAATTTCGCGATAGCTATTTAAACATAACTGTCATTTAAAAATTCAGTCGATTGAATCTTCAAATAGTCGACTGTTTTTCTCCAGTTAGTTAAAACAGTTATTTAAAACGCAAGTTTTGATTTTAATGATTTTTCAAAACTTTTGTTAATTCAGAAACTATATTTGGAGCTTATCATTGATTAAGATTGCATGCTTCACTAATTAGACCTTAAACTTACCCCACAACACACACTCCTAAGTTCTAGACCAAATCTTCAATCTTCATGAAATCTTCATGCATTCCACATATGCTCATAGGGTCTTGAACTTCTTCACTTGGTTGGCTTCATCAAATCATCACAGTAGCCCACTGGTGCTAACACCCTTAAATAAAGAAAGATTTAATTTTCTCAAAAATGAGTTGGGCATTATTGATTTCAAAAATGTGAATTAATTCTGGAAGTAGTTTACTGCCTGGAATGTGTCTCAATTAATTTTGAATCAATAAATTGAGTAGAAACTGTTGTAGCTGTTTAATGTGCAGACAAAATTTGTGTGTATTACTGCACCATTAGAGATACTTCTTGGAAGACAATGACATCTGAACAGAGGAGATGCTTCATAGTGAAGAACAAGTACATGAAAATGATTAAGAATCAATTCAGAATTGATCTACTGCAGTCAACAGAATCGGCACTGTATGAGAATCATTGCAGCAGGAGAATAAGAACATGTGGGACGAGCATGCTTAAAGAGAAGAATCTTCACAGTGCCACATGTCACAGATCTGTTCGTAATCAACTGGTCAAAAAGTAATTCAGAATATTCTCTGGAGATAAATACAGTCAGTCTGTTACTCTGCAACAAAATCAGTGCATGCATTTGTTATGTCCTGCAGTGTTCAGTGTTCAGTGTTTTGTTTGTTTGTGCATTAGAGGTTCTTTAAATTTGAATAGGTCTTGCATTCACTTGTATGCACCTTACACTACTCTTGTGTGAACACAAAATCTCACGACCTATTGAGCATTCTGCCCTTGTCTTCAACCAAATCATGGCTTCCTCCTCAGCATCCAGAAAAAGAACAAAGAAAGTCATAGCAAAATCAGTTGAGCAACATGATTCAGACGACAACAATGACTCTGGATTCCTCACTCGATGGTTCGGTGGTAACATGGAGAGCATCAACGAATACCATAGGGAGTTCAGCCAGAAAACATTTGTCAACCCAAAATTCCTAAGGATGGAGTTCCTTAGAAATGAAAATCTGAATCAAGTTGTGGATATGCTCAAGTTTCAAAAGCTTGAACGCTTTGTCAAACTGTCCAGGAACATATATCCGGACTTGGTGAAAGTATTCCTCACAAATATGTGTGGATAGATGATGGTGTGATTTATTCACAAGTGAAAGGGGTGGACATGGCTATCACGAATGAAGTTTGGCTTTCGGTGGCTGCCTTAAGAGATGTTGGAACAATAGTTAGCAGGACAAATGTGGCAGATTTGGGTGGCTTTGACAAGGTCCAGTTCTTCAAGACTTGTCTAAGGAAGCCAAACAGTTCAATGAGGAGCTACTCAATGGGAGGACTTTCCATTATTCCAAGACTGCTGTCCTATATTGTCATATGGATACTTACACCCAGGGGGTTTAACCATGTAGTCTTTATTGAAGATGATCTAATTCTGATGTACTGCTTGGTCAATAAGATAAAGGTAAATTCGGTAAGTGTTATTAAGGAGCAGCTGGTCCGCATTAGGAAGAAGCCTGAGTTTAAAATCCCCTATGCAATGTTGATCTCTAGCTTCATTGAGTACTATGATATTGATGTGGAGAATGAGCTGAATGAAGAAGTCAAAGCTCACAGTGAGATCACTGTGGCCACATTGAACAAAATCAGGCTGAAGAAGGTTAATGGAAATCAATGGATTTGCAAGGCCAATGCTGAAGAAGATGAGACTGATGGTGCTGGAACAAGTGTAGCTACTGAGCAATTTTACTAGAGAAGATTTGGGGACTGGAGAACAGTCTTACTCCAGGTTTGAGCAATTGATGATCAATCAACTGAACAGCATTGAATCTAACCAAAGGTCTCATCATGAGTATTGCGAGACTCATTTCCAGAACCTAGAAGAGCGAGTGGATGACATTCAAGGAAAGCTGGGGCAGATGTTCTATGGGCCAGACGATTAGTGTGCACACTGCTTGTTTGATGATTGTTCCCCTCCATTTGATGAACTCAATGGGGGAGAATTGTGTGTGTTTCGTTTGTCTGCCCTGTGTGATTTACAGTTTATTGTGTGTCATCTGTTTCAGTCTATCTTTCAGTTTGATTTGCTTTAGTTCAGATCTGCTTAGTATAGTACTAAGCTTGGGTTGATTGAATATCTGCTGGGTATGTGCCAGCACTTACAGCTCAGTTATATTTCAGTTTGTTGATGTTTTTCTTAATCATGATCTATGTCCTTGATGTAATTGGCAATTTGCTACGATGATATATTATTGGAATGATTGCCTTATGTTTTTAATCTCTTTATATGCTTTTAAGGGACATCAAAGTATGGGGGAGTAAAACATCTTGATTTGAATAAAATGAATCTGGATTCTGGAAGAAATTCAATTAACTGTTCTTTAACTCAACCAGTTGATTTGATATTTTTTACTCTGAACCTATTGGACCTCATGATGCTAATAAACTGTTTGAGTAAATAGACAGGTATTTCAGGTTCAATTTATTAAACTCAACACACAATAAATTGCCTTCATCAAATTGGGGGAGATTGTTAGCACCAAGGCTAAGCATGTGATTTGATGAAGTCAATATTGTGAGCACCAAGGCTTAGCATGTGAGGCTGATGAAGACTGCCTCATGAATTATCTGTTGGAACCAACCTGGACCAGAATTGTTCAAGTGAAGACTTTGTGCCAACATGAAGATAGTTGGGTGATTAGGTCTTGGTCCTTAGTTGGGTTTGTGTGTTGGTGATTGGCTTAGTCCTTAATCACTAGTGGCATGGTTCATCACTTCTGAGGTGCTAAAAAGATTCACAAATATTTTTATTAAAA
>Ga0209489_107696_pt1 | contig 15687 bp, 10 predicted proteins | sample SiratrowhiteBW_FD_187527 | JGI IMG/M metagenome (GOLD analysis project Ga0209489, IMG submission 187527) | Root nodule microbial communities of legume samples collected from California, USA - Siratro white BW (SPAdes) (version 2) | ecosystem: Host-associated > Plants > Roots > Nodule | place... | reverse complement strand
ATGTTATTTTATTTTAATTTAAAATAAATTTATATCTCTTAATATTCATGTTATAGTTTTGTTAATTATTATTATTTATTTTGTTAATTGTTAAACTTAGGATCATAGTATCAAATAATTAAAAAAATGATTGAAGAGAGAGAAACAATTTTAATTAATGTTATTAATTGAAATTGCCAACATGTCACTCTTATTTTGACCAGTTTGAAATTATGACTATCTAGCTGGCAAAATTTGCCTATTTTGGTAAATAATTTTTTTTTACCTATTTTGGGAATTAAAATTGAAAAGTACAATGGGAAAAAAAGCCCCTAACAGGGCTTCCATTGCCACTCTCCACCGTTGCCTCACCATGAAACCTTGACACCTTCTATCTTCGACTATGTTAGAGCGATTACAACCTCCATACCACCGTGCCCTCTAACCTTGCCTCACAACCCTCCAACATAGCCTCACCACCTTCACCATTCTCAGCCACCACTATGCATCTTCACATAAGGCGCCAGCGTCGCCTTCCTTTCCTTTCCCATAACCATCCAAAACCACCCTTGCCATGCCTTCCAACCAACCTCCTGCATGACACATCACGTTCCACCCCTTCACCATCATCATTAGCCTTTCATCATTTTCACCACACACCTGCGTACCTCCATAGCAACCGTGTTGCCAGGAGCCACCACCATCTTCATCATCCCATCTCCTCCATCATTGTTGTACCACACCACCACATAATGCTTCACCTCCATGAACGTCACCACCTCCTCCATTCAACCTTTCTTCTTCAACTCTACCCACCCTAACCACCAAACAAACCACCATGGGTAACCCGAGTTACACCTCCATTACAGCTCCTCTATGCCACCTTTCTCTCTAAAAATCATACACCAAGAAACCTTAGAATCAATGCCTTCCTCCCAACCCAAGCCTCCAAGTACTTTTAGGCTGCCTCGTCAACCACCATATCCCCCATGCACCTCCAAACCCACGTAGCAAGCACCCGAACCTCCATGTGCCCCTACGCTATCCTCTACCTCGAGTCCCCCTCTGCCTAGGCCGTCGTCGGCATAACTGCGGCCGTGAATCACCTCCGACACCTCCAGCCTTGCCAAGCTCTCTTTGCCACACTCCACCTTCGTCTCACAACCCTACCATAATACCTTTACCTCCAAACTCACGTAACAACCACCATAGCAGGTCTTGTCACCGTCCAGCATGGCAGCAATAAAGCCTCCGAACTGCCAAAACCGCATTATCATCCTCCACTCTATCACCCTACAGCCACCATATCCCACTGCACTGCCAAAACCATCCCTTATACCTCTCCAACCTCTCCATTTGGCGTCGCCGCCGCCGTCATCAGCGGCCGCCACCATTGCCGACGACGACGCTCACCGTTGCTGATTGACGCCGCCGTCACACCCTGTCCCAGCCACGCCTCCCATGCCTCAGCAGACCTTGCCCTACGTAGCCATGCGCGGGTCACTAACCCTAAGGGGTTAGTGGGGTTGCTTGCTGCACCCCCTCATATTCAAGCCTGCACTTCCAGGCCTCTTAATCCCTAGAATACCCCTGACATCAATTGGTTGGGGTTTGCTTCCTCCACCTCCATCAATTAGGACCTGCACCTACAGACCTTCCGAATTTCGAAAATACCCCTAAGCATAGTTGAGTCCTGATTTGTGTGTTTGCTTCTTGCACCTCCATTAACTAAAATTCGCACATGCAGGTGTCTGAATTCCAAAATTGCCCTTGGCTAGTTTTTTTCATTTTTGAAAAAAAACAATCTTTTTACTAAATAATGATAATGTTTTAAAGATTAATTTTAAGTTGTGTCTTTTAAGAAAAAAAGAGCCTCTTACTCGTGTAAGGAATAATGTTTTGAATAAGAATTTTCGATTAATTCTTTAATTGACCGCTCGCTTCATATGGGAATTAATTCGGAAAACTTTAATCTCATTTGGAATATCAAAGGGCCATACGCGCCAAGCGATATCCAAAATGAGATTTAATTTCAAAAAATAATAATAAATACAAACTTTTCTAAAATTAAAAAAAAAATCAAAAAAGTCTTCAAGACTAAAAGTCACTAACCGACAAATAGTTTTCTACTCATAGAACTACGTAACCTTGATTCTCCATTCCCGATGGAGATAGGTAGGAGCGAGGGTAAACCTTGTCGGGACCCTTTTCAAAATAAAAAGTATTTTGTTTGCTTTTATTTCCATTTTTAGTGAAAAATAAACATTTCAAAACATTACACTCATTTCATTTTATTCAGTTAAAGGTACCGCCTCAGGACGGGCGCCGTGGGAGGGCTAATACCTTCCCCACGCGTAACTGACTCCCGGACTCGCAATCCGATTTTCATAGATCAGTCTTATCCTTGCTTTCTTTGGTTTTCCATAGTTTTCCACGAAAACTATGGTGGCGACTCCCTTATTTTGAAAACCTATTAAATCATTTTTCGGATCGCCGTCCCCGTCGTGACCCCGGTTGCGACACTTACATAGGGAAATATCCGTATGTAAGTTACATATAAAAATTTCCGTATGTAATTCTATTTCTGTTATATAATTAATTATATTTTAAAAAATATATATAACTAATGATACAAATTTGTATGTGCTTGCAAATAAGATTTAAAATTATGATCCAAAATAAAATTTTAACAACATATTAACGAAGTGCTAACATTCAAAAGCTAACTAAAATGCTAAAATATAATAATTAAGTTTGAAACACTTATCATCCAAATGATGAGTTAGATACATAATGCAAAGAATAAATATACTTTGACACTACTATACAAAACCTACACCATTTCACCTCTGCTTTGTATAATAAAATATAATATTTTAATAAAATAATATTATTTTTCAGTGTTAAATAGAAGTAAATTACTGTTTGCAGTGTCAAAGTATCACTGCTCTAATGCAAAAGGTACAATACATAGTCCATTATAACTTTCTAAAAACATATAATGCAAAATAAAATTCTAACAAAAAGTAATTTAAGTCCAGTACTAACATTGTGCAAAAGTTTGAAATGAAAGCCAAGTGGCTAATAAGTAGAGTTGTGATGATCTTGATCTTGATCTTGGTCTTGGTTTTGTTGTGATCCTTGATGATGTTGTTTAGATTGGTGTTGCTCTTGTTCTTGTTAAAATGCGGTCTGTGTATCAGGTGGAAGTAATGTCTGGACGAACTTAACAAGTGATTGAACTTGTTGTTTTAGTTGAACAATTTCTTGTGAATCAGAAGAGACACTTGAAAGACGGGAAAATGTGAGTTTATCTGCACAGTTAAAAGTGTAAGTGACCAGGCCAATCCCGTAAAAATATGGCATCCTCTTCAAATCCCAAAAAAAGGTCAAAATGAACTCTCATCAAGCGAGCTAGTTCTAAGGAGAACAATGAGACAAATTATCTAGAAAGGTGTTTCATTAGTAACCAAGAAAACATAGATGACTACTATCGGCTTTACAGCAGGAAGGTCATCATAAGTCCTAAAGTCTTGAGCATGGAGTGGCTTAAGGAAGAAAAACTTGATGAAATCAAAGATATTCTGAGGTTTCAAAAGTTGGAACGATTCCTAAAAATGTTTGGAAACCCTTATTCAGGTTTGGTGAAAGTGTTCTTGACAAACATGTGGTACAACGAAGACACCATATATTCTCAAGTAAAGAGAATGGACATTGCTATCAATGAAGAAGTTTGGCTGGCTGTTATAGGATTATGGAATGATGGTGTTGTTGTTAGTAGAGGAAATACTACTGAAGTGGACAATTTCAACAAAGTCTAGTTTTACAGGTCCTGCTTGAGGAATCAAGATTTTGCCACAAGAACTTTTTCTGTTGGAGGGCTAGCAGCTACACCAAGGATTCTGGCCTACATTGTGATATGGCTTCTTACACGTAGGATTTTGGACTACATCATGTTGTTTTAACCGAGAAGGATTTAATTTTTATGTTTTGTCTGATGACCAAAACCAAAGTAAGCTGGGTGAATGTCATAAAGGAGCATATCTTTAAGGTCAACAAAAATCTTGAATACCGAATCCTTTATGTAGTGCTGATTTAAATTTGTATAGAGTATTTTGAAATTGATGTGGAGGGAGAGGTAGTCGAAGAAGTTAAAGCTCTGAACTAGATATCTGCCATTACTCTTAATAAAATTGGTTTAAGGAAGGTGAACAACAGAAAATGGGTGTATTAGGATGATGAGGATATTACTTTTCAAGAGGATGAAGGATCTAGAACTAGTGTTGTCAATGCTGATGCTCCTGCTGAAACTGGGATGAACTATGATCAATTTGCTAATATGGGTGAAACACCTACAACACCAGGACATGAAACCTACTCCAGGTTCGAGCAATTGATGATTAACCAGATGAACACCATGGAAAAATGATAACAGGAGTCACCATCAATAATGTGAGGCAATCAGTTTGTTGCTACTGTCCGTTGCTGGTATATCCAGCTTTTGTTGTCAATCAGTTTGTTGGTGTTTCCTTAATTAGGTTAAATAATGTTGTGTAATGCTGATCGTATTATCAATGAAATATGTTTTATTTAGTTTTAATATTTGCATCATTATTATTTTTAAAACATATTGTACAGGAATATCAAACTATGGGGGAGCTTAATTGTGCAGATAGTTAATTGTTTGGAGGAGAACAAATTGAATGCGACTCAATACACTTTTATTTGTCTTCATCAAATTGGGGGAGATTGTTAGCGCCAAGGCTAGCTAAGTAATTTGATGAACCCAACAATATGATGAAGACTGTGGATCAAAGCTTATGAGTGGATTACTTGAAGCTTCATAGAGCTTGGAGGTCGTTTTGGTCTAGGAATTAGATTGGTGTGTGTGTGTGAGTTTGGTCTGGTATAAAATCATGTGCCTCATTAGATTGCACTCAAAGAGAGCTCCAATAATAAATTATGATTAACAAACTCTTAAGAAATTCTAAAATCAGAATTTTACAATAAACTCTTTTTCAGAACTAAACTTGCTGATTTTTCTGTGTTATAGAAAAACAATCGATTGATATTTTTGTCTGATAAAAACAATTTTCTATGTAAAGCTGACGCGTAATTTTGAAACACACAGAAAAAGATTCTCTAAGCTTCCTAAGCAAACAATTTTGTGATTTTCAAAAAAGAGAAAAGTGCCTTTTAAATCTTGGGAACAAGAGTATTTGAACTACTGCATCAAGAACTAAAGGAGATCTAATCTTGGAGCCTTGAATTGATTGTGTCTGGAGTTACACTGATTTTTCACCAAAGCTAAGTCTTCTATACTATCTTAAACCATTATGTACTTGATTGTGTATAGAACCATTACTGTTTTGTACAATCTTTGACATTTCTTGTGTAGTGGGTATTCTGGGTTACACTTTACCGTGGAACTGTCATTTGTGACAATGATTTTCGTGTTTCAATTATAAAGGTTATTGTAATTTGGTTTGATCAGTGGTTACTAATTAGTTCTTATTTTGCTGAGGGGTTCAGTAGGTTACTTATTGTTGGGAGCAGTGGGTTCTTGCGGGATGCAAGTGTTTGTACTGTTGTAAACTGATCTTGGTGATCTTGATTAGTGGAAATCTTTGCTTGTTGGCAAGGGACTGGACGTAGCCCTTGAGGAAGGGTGAACCAGGATAAAATTTTATGTTTTTGATCTTTCTTTAAATCTTCTTGAATACTTATCACATATTCTGACCATCGTGTGGTTGATTGGTTTTAGCGCGAATTAAGTTGATTGCTAATTTTCTGGTATTAATTAGTATTTATTAAAAACAAGTTTTATATCTTTTCAGTTGATTGAATTTGTTCTTGAGTCTGATTTGTGTTTCCAGTCTACTATGATTACCATTCATCTGTTTGAATTTGAAAAAACTAATCTTTCTTGAAATTGTTATTACTTCTTAATTTACATATTAATTCTGATTTGAATTGCTACATAAGTATCATTCAGTGAATTGTTTCTATTGTTCATTTAATTGTTACTGATCTGGTTTAAACTAAATCTTTGGTAATTCTGGGTTTGATTATGATTTTCTGATTCTAGTTTACTGCTTATACATCTAATTTGATTGTGTTTCGTTATACACTGTTTCGTGCATCATTTCAGTTGATTGTTTCAGTTCTGGAATGTATTGAACCTTTTCTGTAAGCTTCATAATATCATTTTTCAATAGTTTCATTAAAGAACTTTCATTCTCCAAATCGAAAAAAAATGTATATTTGTGAAAATTTTTAATAGTTCAATTCACCCCCTCTTGAACTCGGCCTAAACTGTTTTACAGGCATGCTAGTTTACCATGTGTTCCCCACCCTGACAACATACCATAAATAGGAAAATCTTTGATCGTTACATTAAAGTTGCCCTCGTCATGAAGTTTGTTTCCTTGAAATATCTATTAGGGACTCCTAGAAAGCATCAATACCAGCCTTCAGATTAAATGGACCTGGTATGAGACAAGTCAAAAACATGTAAGGTTTAAACATGCACATTTTGAAGGGTAGATTATACAGGGTGGCAATTATTAGCAAGCATGAGTATAGTGCATTTGATGCTTGAACATATGGATTAAAACCATTTGAGCATAAACCCAATCGCACATCGCGTGGCTCAGCTGCAAAATTTGGGTACACTCTATCAAAGTGTTTCCATGCCTCACCATCGCATATATGGCACAAAACATTGTTATTGCTTTTGTTTTCATAGTTCCACATCATTTCTCTCGTAGTTTGTGTTGATGTATACATTCTTTATAACCTTGGAATTATTGCCAAATAAAACATTGCCTTTACAGGAACAAGTTTTTTTATTACTTACTCCCACATTGTGGTTATGATACCTTGGCTTATGACAAAATTTGCATTTAGGTAAGACTCCATCATTCTTGTCATATCCATTATCTTACAATATTATGCAACCATTCACACAAAAATCAATCTTCTTCGCTTCTAATCCCAACTTGGAAATTAACCTTTTTGTATCAAAATAGCTTTTAGGCAAATTTGAATTTGTAGGTGCTACGTCAAAAGGCATTTTTGAAATAAACTCTAAGCATTGGTCTGGAACATTTCAATTCAACTTGCAAGCTAATAGCCTCACGCACATTAATAATTTTGAGTCTAAAGCCCTTTCATACAATGGGGTATTTACATCTAGCAATAGGTTATAAAATATTTGAGTTTGTTCATTCAGCGCCTCTTCCATGTTATATTAACTTCGTGGTTGGAATGACTGTTGTTGTCTAAGAGCATCATACACCATGTCTAGCATCGACAAAAATTGGTCATCTTCAACACCCCTCCCTATACCAATGTTATAATCATCATCATCCAAATCATCTTCTACAATCTTTTCACCATGATTGATCGAAATCCAATAATTAGGCTTAAAACATGTTTGTATAGGTGAACCTTGACAACTCTATCCTCCAAAATCCTTGTGCAATCCCACTTGCTACACGGACATAGAATTCCTCCATCATTTTGATAACAGTCTTGTTCACAAGCTTTTGTTATAAAGCCTTCAAAATGTGCACCTCTTCCTCTGTGACACCTATCATACATCCAGACACGATTTGATGGAAATTGATCCATGTTTTGTGTTTACAACATTTGACAAAAAGTCAGTCAATTTTATTTCATGAAAATTCATCTATATTTCATAGATATTCAAAAATTGACAATTTATATATAATCATTTATAGACTAAATATAATGTTAATTCTGTCATGTGTCAATTGTTAGTTGTCTCTTCATTGATATAGGGGTAGTAACACACTTTGTTGTTACCTTCTCATTATTCCCTATACTCCTTTGTCTGTCTATACAATAATGTAGTAGATGGATATTTGAAATAGTTTTTTGAGAAACAAATAAAACACAAGGAACAATATTTCAACCAGCAGCAGTTAATTAATTAAATGTTACTATAGACTCTATTCAACAACCACCAAATAGTTTGTTATATTGGAGAAATCTTAAGACATAGTTTTCACTACAAACTCATATTCAAAATCTTACAAACTCATTCAAAATCTAACTAAAGCTAGTCAAATCGAACTTTATTTTCATATGCTCTTTTATCCCTTTCCATCATCACGATATAATAAAATATGTATAACATGAAATTTTCAACTGAAAATTAATCAACCAACTAGATAAAATTACACATACAATTAAAAACTCACAAAATTTCAGGCTAGGAGCTTCTGTTACTGTTTTATGTCTTCAATGAAGTTTTCGTTATGAGATGTCCAAATTCTATCTTCTGAACAGTCTGAACTTACCAAATCTAAAATAGAAAAAAAGTCTATCATTTCATCATACTACAAATAAAAAATAGAAGAAAAGGTTATTGATATCAGTAAAGGAAATTGTACGTTAGGTCCCATACAATACTTCTATTGCATAAATAAACTTTCAAACAGTTCATGGATCATTCTACAACCTATAATATCAACAAGTAGGCAGGTTGTAATTGAAATTGGAAACCAAATGACCACAATTACTGGTATGAAGCATTGCTTTATTTAAATATTATTACACATCGTAGTTTATGAAAATAAAAAAGCCTATGAATCAAAGTCTATTATCATTTTATTTCCTTATTGTTAGGCATTAATTAAGCTACCCTTTGTTTTCAAATATATCTTCTTGTTACATATGTTTTTAGTTAACATGTGTACATTTCATTTAAAAGGAGAAAATCCAAACCAGAAATATACAACTAAATAAATAAATATAAAAGGGGAAAAAATAAATAAATAGAAAAGGCTAAAAAAAGAAGGGTGGTCCAAGGTCGTATTTGACCAATTCCCTTTGAGTAAAGCTACGTCTTACTCAATTCTAGCATGATTATTGGTGTTTCCTACCATCTCTCACTTCTTCCTTAGTAACTGTTGTTGAACCAGGATCCTCCCCTTATATAACTGAGATGTTGCAACTTTCTCATTCACATCATGACTACCTTCCAGGTGCAGGGTGGAGGTCAATTATTTCACTTCTATTATAATTACTTAATTTCCTACTTTTTATCAGAGTGTAAATTATACTTTCATTATTTATGAATCACTCAATCAGATACTGGGATAACAAATTACACTCAATAACTATCTACTGTTCCTATCATTTTCTCCATTAGCTCGGAATATGTCTCAACTCAAAAATCAAAAGGTATTTTATCAAATATGAAATTCATTTAACAAATTAACTTTTATTATCTCCCTACATATAAAACTTCTACATAAAAAGGTTGATGGTATTAAAGAGATATACAAAATATCAACACCAAAAGCATAATTTTGTGGAACAGATATGTAATAACCAAAATACAATAATTAAATGTTGAAGACAAATATTCTTAAAGGAGAATGGTAACAATTGTCTCATGGAACTGCATAAGGAATCCTTTAGGACACTGATTGTACATTACAGTGACCATACCAAAATATTACAAAAGTTGGTATTTAGCAACTAAATAAACCCCATCAAAGAGAGCATGTAACATACAATTTCTTAGAACCATCCTAAGTCCTCAAAAGACCCTAACAACCAAGTACCAAGTTTGATATGTAAATTGACATACCAATTTCTCAGCACCAAGAAGATTTCCTTACTTGGTAAGATTAACCGCTATCTCCAAACTGTTTACCTGTGACAGTGAAAAAATGAATTTTGTTGAAACGTCACCTTGTTTCCCCTTAAAAATTAACAATCGTTTCCTCGTGAATATTAGCCAATAACACCTGCCCTCTACTGTTAATAGTATAAAAGCTCAAGTGATGTACCTTCTGATGTCAAAAATATAGGATTAGGATTATTGAGACAATGTCGTTTTTGATACATCAATAATTTTTTTAAATAATATTATTTAAAATATATAAATAGTAGATGCAGTTTTTGATATATAAAATTTTCATATATAAAATTTTCATACCTTCCCAGGATTGAACCTAGTAAATCATAATGAGAATGCGTAGCGATTTCAAGGTCAACAGAAGTAGAGCTGGAACCATGACAATGTCCTCCCAAGTATATACAATGTAACACTGGAAACAAAATCAAAGATTTGTGAAATACAACCAATAATGAAGAAGCAAATCAACGATAGAAAACTCAACAATATCACAAGCAAGTCATCATCAGCATCATAATTTCATGCTGACAAAAAAAACATCCGCATCATAATTTCATGGAACAAATTACTGTTCTATGAAGCAATAAGCAAAACCACCTTCCTTGGCTTTTTACTGCCTCGAGCAAGAGAGTGAAAAGAATAAATGAAGAAACTACAAGGCGTTCATAATTAGTTAATAATTATGAGATATATGACTGACAGGGCTAAGCACAAGCATGTGACGGAGATTGTTGATTTCATTGTTATTGTGAAGAGAGAAGTTTCTAAGGAAATGTTTATGACAACTACAAATTTAGGCTGCTTCTGTGCCAAGCACTGGTTGGGAGAAGGGCTTTCATATAGTGTTTGAATCCCTTCAAAACTTTGGAGCGTTTCCCAAAGAGCGTGCCTTGGCAGTCATGGATGATATGATAATCATTTATGCAGACTACATGGAAGCAATGTGCAAAGTTACCTATCCCCCATATCAAAGAATGTTAAATTAAATAGCGCCCAAATGTATGATGATGTATGCTGGCAAATTCATATTTTTGATAGATATAAGTGGTGAAGTGAACAACATAGTATTCAGGAATTAGTTATATGTTATGAGCAAGCTTGTTGATATTCATGAACTTGTTTCTTTGATGGTTATCAGTTTTGAGCTTCTGCACTGGCAACAGACCAGCTCATGTTCCCTTTGGCATGACAATTGACTAGAGTAGACAAAAGTAGGTAGTAGCAACTTATGTTGAAAATTTAATTTCGATATTATTAATTACTTTTTTTTATTCCCCTTCTCATCTTAATAACCTGAGACAACATAGATAATTTTTTTCAACCTTTGTGTTGTCTATATAGCTAATTTTTCATTCAGATGATCGATCAAATAATCCAAAATTTAGAGAACTCCGTTTTTCTAAAGTTGTAGTATTATATTAAATAAGTGTCTCTTTTTCTTTTCACCGTGGCTGTTTAATTCAGCGTAGGACTCGAGAATTAATTCTAATTCTTGATACGATTTATGAGGGAAATACGGTGTTTGTGAATGTGGATACAACTAAATAAGGGTTAAAGAGGGTGACAATTGGAAAATAATATTTAAAACTAAATTTGGATTGTATGAATGGATTGTCATGGCCTTTGATTTAACAAACGTGCCTAGAACATTGATGAGATTCATGCTTCATGGTCATAATTCTTTCATTGGTAAATTTGTTGTAATATACTTTGATTATATTCTTGTCTACAACATCATTCATGAACATGAGCATCATCTTAGGATCGTGTTTGGGACTTTAAAGAACGCTATGTTATATGTGAATAAAGAAAAATGTATTTTTGAAATGAGTATGATTGATTTTTTGGGCTTTGTAATAAATAATAAAAGGATGCAGATGGATCAAGAGAAGGTAAAAGCAATGCAAGATTGGCCCACACCTAAGAAAATTAATGAGGACTTCAAAATTCATGGACGAATTCTCCCCAAGATGGGAAGGATGATACATATGGGATTACGATGTAGCTTAAAGAGAAGAAAAATTTCAAGGAACTAAAACAAAAAGCGTGACTAGAATGGACAAAGAAGACAAAATAAAAAAGAATCTTGAAGGAAGAATCACATGAGGAAGAATCAAAGAGGAAGAAATAAAGAGAATAAGCATGTGAAGTCTTTTAAAATAGGAGGAACTTAAGAGAAGTAAAACACTTGAGGAAAACAACTTGAGAGAACTTCTATGACTCTTGGAACTCTCTAAATTGGCATCACCCGTGTGCCTAACTTCCATGTCGTAAGTGTAATCATTACTTCTTAATTTTAAGCAACTAACATGTCCACTCCTTAATCTCAAGGAATTAGTTTAGTTAAGCATGAATTAATTTTTGTTAATCTTTTTGACTCTTCATACTCCTCCATGATCGAGATTCAAGACTATAAATACAAGTGTTCTCATTTGTAAATTTCACAAGTTGAATGAAATTAGCGTTTGTGTAGAAAGGTGTTTAATAGAATTTGAGAGTGTCTTTTCTCTTGTCTTGAGTTCTTATCTTGATAAGCTTTTTTCAAGTGGTTGCCCTTCTTTAACTTTTCCTTAGAGATCTTCTCTCAAGGTAGTGTGTTCTTCATTCCTCCTCCCTTTAATCCATTTTTTCTTTTCTTTTTTTGTTCTATTTTTGTTTCTTATAACTTGTTTCTTGCATACCTAATGGAAAAACTCATCATAAGGCAACCATGGTATGCACTTACTCTTCTCCTTCCATGGAGAATTAGGTCTACCTCTTCCATTGAGTTGATCAAGATCCTACCATCCCCCTAACATCCATATCAGACCCAGGCGTACTAAGGCAAAGAGCCACAAAGTTCATGCAGCTTTAAGAACTCTGCAAGTTCTGGAGTCATGTACAAATTGAGATTGAAAAACTAAGGAGAAGGAGAGATCGAGCAAATCTCAACCATCAAACAAACATAGGGAAAATTGAGGACCTAGATTCTCCCATTTAACACTGCTGAAGGTAAACGGGAGTTGGATTCTAGAAGAAGTTGTGAATGTTAACCTCATTCTAGCACCTCATAAGTTGTCAATGCCACTGGATGCTGACACAAGTAAGAAATGTAGATATCACCACAATTTCAACAATACAACTAAGGAATGCCTAGTGTTGAAATACAAGATTAAGGAGCTAATCTGTGAAAAATACCTACACAGGTTAATCAAACAACAGGGGAATCACTTTGTACCTCACTCACTCGGACAAAGAGAGGAACGACCCCGACAAACGAGACACCAAAGTAGAATCCCACAAAGATGATGATGATGATGATGATGATGATGATGATAGACCAAGACTAACCCAATGCGCTCATACTGAATGAGAGGGACAAATTAGGGAAGTTTCCCTTAGGGCAGTCATTGATATGATAGTCGAAGGTTTCATTAAAGAAGGAGCTTTAGCCTCGCCAAGAAAGTGACACCTCTGTCTTGTACAATCGGTAAACACATTAGTGTCCCACTTTGGCGAAAGATACCCCTTATCACCTTCATCGATATTGACTTCAAGGCCATTGACCTTGCGCAAGACGACCCCATGGTTATAACCATCACAACAAAAATTTTTACCGTAATCAAAACACTAGTTGACTAGGGAAGCTCGATAGACATGTTGTATTGGAAGAGCTTTAAGAAACTCTAGATACCTGAGACTGAGATCCAAGCTTATGATGATTAAATCATAGGATTCTTTATTGAAAAAGTTGGCACAAAAGGATACATAGACCTCTACACGAAGTTGAGGGAGGGAGGATCACAAAGTCAAACCGTCAGGATACGGTTCCTCCTGGTTGATGATAACATGCCATATAAGATGAGAGAATGTTACTCGATTAGCTTAAAAATTAAGCAACTGTAGCCGTATCGAAATTATTTGGTCCCTCGAAATCAACCAAGTCCAAGAAGGGACCATACTGTTGCTATGAAAACCTTGATATGAGGATAAATAATATAGGATTGGAACCCAAAGAGGACATTACCTCGTTACAGTTACATGACGAGAACCAACATACCCGAATTGGAACTTTACTAACCTTAGAAGACATTGAGAAAATACACAAAGTCCTTACCAAAATCACCAACCGAGAAGTTACTCAAAGGCATATTCATCCAGGAAGCTCAATATCCAACCTAGCTCGCAAATGCAGTCATGGTAAAGAAATCAAACAACATTGGCCTGAATAACGCATGTCTTAGGGATGGTTATGCTTTATTGAGCATAGACCGAGTCACTATTCCAGGTGGCATTAATTTTCCCATGGTTGAGGTCAAGTGGACCAAGTCACACTTGAATCTTGATGCTTGGGTTCTTACCTTCTTTAGTAGAAAAATTTGCACCCATACTATTGGCCATAGCTTTTGGCCTAGTGGTAAGCTCTCGATCCAACAATTGGTATTGGAACCAAGGTCATGAGTATGATTCTTAGTAGAAAAATTATTCATGGGAAGGTTGTTGCAGGTTGCACAATTTCTTATGGCATAGGCCAGGTATGCCATGTCACAATTGAAGAGTTCAATTCCTATTGGGACAATTGCTATGGGGGAGATTGGCGCAGGTGCATCAATTATCCCATGGCGGAGGCCAGGTAGGCTAACTCACACTTGAATTTCTGCACATGGATTGTTATAGTCTTTAGTAGAAAGAGTTATGTTTGATCCAACAATCATTGATGGGGCAATGAAGCATAACATGTAAGCTTTCTTAACGCATACTCTAGATATAATCAGATCCACATTTATCCAAGAGACAAGGAGAAGTTGAGTTTTATGATGAATGATATCAATTACTTTTACAAGGTAAATGCCCTTCGACCTTAAGAACGCTGAAGCAACTTACCAAAGACTAATGGACAAAGTCTTCAAAGGCCTTATCAGACGAAATGTTGAAGTATATGTGTAGGACATGGTTCCCAAGTATGAGTCCTGTGACTTATATGTGGAGGATCTTAGTGAAGTCTTCGTTGTGCTTAGAAGAAACAACATGAGATTGAACCCCAAGAAGTTTGTATTTGTGATAACAAATTTTGTAATGATGACAAGTGTACCAGTCGCAATTGTAGCAAGTAATAAATATCGTTCTTTCCCAAAGGATTTGTGTAATATACATCAATTTAAATTAATATAATAAATTTAGACTTAAGAAATAACCATAACTAAAATGTTGTGCAGAAATTTAAACAAGTAAATATTTTAAGGGTTTTATATTAAAACTTGGGATATAGAAAAAGGGTAAGAGCAAAATAAAACGAAATTGCCAATATTACATTTCACAAAACCTCACTCTCATGTATGAAAATTATATTATCCTTTTCAATCAATTATCAATGTCAACACACAATAATACTGAACCCCAATTCCTTAGTAAATGAGCCTAAGATTGTCTATTAACCGTTAATTCTTTGCTCAATTATATAAATTAATCTTACATTTCGACAATGGTCATAAGATAATGATCGCATCACGTTCTATTCCTAGACACAAGCTTTCATAAGGTAAATCAATTTAGATCTAGATGCAAAATTTTCCAATACTCTCAATAATCAATAATCGAGTTATGAATCATCACAACAAACAATGTGTATAGGATTGAAATACTGATATATTGAAGTAAAAACATTTATGATAAGACATAAATACAAGAGGGGGGGTGAATTGGATTTCAAAACTTTTTGAAACAATTTGATATTTTTCAGTAAAATGCAATTCTGTTTCACAGACTGGATCTTTATTTGAATTTACTGAATCAGAACAGTTGCATGAAACAGTAAGCAGAATCAAGAGTCAATTCAGAACCCAGTTTAGTAATAATACAATTCAATACTCCAAACAAATATATCAGTATTTTATTTCTTTATACAGAATTGATTATAGTAAAAGCAGAAGCAGTTCAGTTAAGCACACTGAATTAGTAAGAATTAAGAAACCCAGTAAACTGGTCAACTGCTATTCAGAACCAGTTTCAGTAATTCAAAGTCTTTCTTTTAAAGAATACTTCTTGAACAAGAA
>Ga0209489_107687_pt1 | contig 15706 bp, 5 predicted proteins | sample SiratrowhiteBW_FD_187527 | JGI IMG/M metagenome (GOLD analysis project Ga0209489, IMG submission 187527) | Root nodule microbial communities of legume samples collected from California, USA - Siratro white BW (SPAdes) (version 2) | ecosystem: Host-associated > Plants > Roots > Nodule | place: USA... | reverse complement strand
GAAAAAAAAAAAAAAAAAAGTTATCAAAAGTGATTGGAGAGGAGATAGCAATTTTTCAGTAAAGAGGTTTATATTAAAAGTATATAGTTTAGATTAATTCAAGGATGTATAACATATGGAACTTAAAAAAACTTGTGTGAAAGTCAAGATCCATCATTAATGATAATTTATGTCAGTCTTCAATGTTTTTTATTCAAAAATCATATTTTAATATAAAAGTTCTAAAAATGTACCGAGATTGTATTTAAGACAAATTCTTCCTCCACCCTGTACCCTTTTCCCATACCCTCTTCCTGCACTCCCATATAATTTTTTTATTTCATGATTGCCTTTCATGAAATTACATAAATACTCTTATTATTTTTTAAAATTATGAATCGGATGGAGGTGTATCCGGTTCTCATTTTTTTAAAAAAATACAAATCGGACGACTTCATCTGGTTCTCAACCCAGCAGATCGGAAAATCCTCAAATTCGCCGTCTACAGTCCTCCAAATCCCAAATCAACTACTCTAATCATCAATATCACCTACTAATTGCTAATAAACATCACAAATTGGTTACCTAATGCTTCTATAAAGGATTAATTGAAAGATTTTGAATAACGAACGGAAGTCGCGAATGGCTTACCTAAACCGGACGAAGGTTCTTTTAACCGAATGGCTAGCTAACGAAACGGCTGAAGGAAGTATTTGGCTCACTAGCACAGCGGAGAGAGCTTTGGACGATGTTTATTAGCAATTAGTAGGTGATATTGATGATTAGAGTAGTTGATTTGGGATTTGGGGGGCTGTCGACGGCGAATTTGAGGATTTTTCGATCTGCTGGGTTGAGAACCGGATGAGGTCGTCCGGTTTGTATTTTTTTTGAAAATGAGAACCGGATGCACCCCCCATCCGGTTCACAATTTCAAAAAACTGTAAACTGGATGGCTGTCATCCGGTTGTCTATTTTGATAACCAGATGACCAGGTCATCCGGTTTACAGTTTTTTGAAATTGTGAACCGGATGGGGGGTGCATCCGGTTCTCATTTTCAAAAAATGTAAACCAGATGGCCTGGTCATCCGGTTGGAAAGGAGAGAGGTTTTATTAAGATAGGAGTATTTATGTAATTTCATGAAAGGCAGCTATGGAATAAAAAAATTATAGGGGTGCAGGAAGAGGGTAGGGGGTGGAGGAAGAATTTGTCTGTATTTAAATAAAGCCTAACTAATTTTCCATCTGTCCCAACCAACGTTATATTTAAACATTAATTGTCCATGGTACAACTGAGAGTGATTTTAACTTCAAACTCAATTCAAGCAAAACTGTTTCGACTGAAAAATGCACTAACTTCAAGGATCAAAATTTGATATTAGAAACTGCAATCTTTGATTGTCAATCACTTTAAGAGTTCAAATAATATTTTTTAATAGGAAATTAATCACATTTTAAACTTAGAAGAATAAATTCATGTATTACAAAGTTGAGCTCATCATGAAAGTATAGATACAATAGAATATATAGATAGAATAAGTTCCAGAAAAGTATTACATGTATTTATTTAATCCCCATTTGTTTTTAGAGTAAGGTTAGATTTAAATGGTTAGATCTAAATTGAGATGTATACTCAGATTAATCTTAACAAAAAGATTTATATTAAAGGTGTGTTTAGTGTAAAAGAATTGTATCCTAGGATAAAACATAAAGGTCCATATAACATATCCTGATTGATGAAATATAGAATAGGTTGGTGTGTGATCAAAGTTACAACGCTTAGCCAATTGAAGTGAGAATTGACATTCTTGTTCTGTATAATATTCTTGGTCAAGACATCTATCTGTTACTCACGAGACAAAAGATTTAATAATTAGTGGGAGTCACCCCCCACTTTTTTATACACTTTTTGGGTAGTTTCGAAGCACTACTTAGATAAAAATAACATTCTTTAAGTTAAAGAAGACTATTTTATCATTGTCATTGATACAATTAATGATTTTCTTAGAATGTGTACATTATCATCTTGAACAAACAAATAATTATTTGAAATGAAGAGTTAGCATTTTTAACAACTTAGTCATAACTCACCTCATTTAATGTCAGGAAAGTAATAATGTACCTATTCAGTGAGTAACTTCTGAACTTTTAAAGTCAAGATGATCCATGTTTCAATATTAAAGGGGCAAATGAAAGGAAAAAAAAAAAAAACTGTCAACATTTCATTCACATAATTTGAATATAGAAAAAATAAACAGCACAAGAGACAGTAGAAATAAAAAACCATCAGGTCTTCACTTTTTATTCTCCAACACAAATGAGGAGTAGAAATAAGCAGCACAATGAAAAAGTTGTTCAATTCAATGGATCCTCCTTTTCTTAAATTCAAGCTTTCCTGCCAGTTAAAGTAGCAAAACTTTGAACTGAAAGAAGTATTGCAAGCAACTAAATCTAAATTTACATTTAATCAGTACAAATCCATTACAAAACCAAAATGAACAAAAAGATAAATTCCATATTGTAAAAAAGAAGCATCATGATTCCTACCTCAGCTATCAACATCTATTACAGTAGCACATGGTCATTCCATTGTAATATATGAATTTTATGACTGCACAGCTTTATTTTGTTTGATACAAGCCGGTGCCTTGAAATCTTGGCATTTCCACATTGACGTAGCCTCAATAGGCAACGCTCTGTCAGTGGATGACTCAACTGTAAACAAATGCATATTATCAACAGCATTATTGTCTGTGTTCATTCCAGTCAATGGAGAACTTCTGCCTCTTATTTCTTCTTTTGGCAGTGCCTTATCTTTGGAGGTGCAAAGGCTTAAGGGTAACTTTTTTAGCTTCACTCTTCCTCTCTTTTTACCTATGGGAGATGAATCTTCACAGTTCTTCCCTTTTGATTGACTCGACTCTGCTTCCCCATTATCTATCTCTAATTGGCTTGGTCTATAACATTTGACCCCTCTCTTATCTTTCTTACTTGAGCTTACCTCTTGGATGGATCCTTCCGAATCAATCTTGCCAGCCGCTGCTTGCTCGTTGTTCAAAGATAAGCAATCATGTCCAAGTGCCACACCAGATTCAGATCCCTCTGTCATTTCAAAACTCGAAGAGCTTCTTGGTTGCTTATGTTTACTACCTTTGGAGTCTGAGTTTGGAGAATTCTTAGATATTCTTGGCGAACTGTTCATGGCTCGATGTAACTTACGAGCTAATTCTTCATCTGTCCTACAATTTTCAATTGGCTGGTTTTTTTTGTACAACAGCTGAACTGGGAGATGCTTCTTTGACTTGTTCTTTTTCAGATTTTTTTCCTTGCTAGCAGGCTCCTCAGAGAAAGATGCAACCAAATCTAAAGCCCTCTTGGCTGCAGCTACTGCCCTAGCAGCTATTGCAGCTTTTTCTTCAGCTGCTGCTCTTGCAGCCTCTGCAGCTTTGGTTGCAGCAATTGCTGCCACTTTTGAGGCCTCCACAACCTCCTCAGGTGTAAGGTTAGGGTTATCTGAATGACAACTTAACAAATGCTTCAGTCGGGCCTCAAATTCAGTTGAAAAGGATGAGGATGAGGGGGAAGCAACATCCGTTACACAAGAAGCAGCAACTGGAGATGGGGAGGCAGTAGCATCACTATCTGAACCCTGTTTCTTCAATCCAGCAAGAAGACGCTTCCGAGGTGGTAAAAGAACATCAGCATCCAACTGGTTAACATCAGATGATTTCTCCATGCTCCCCCAGTAAATTCAAATTTAGGACTCAAAACAATGAATAAATCTTACATGAATTAAATACCTACTCCGTTGACAATCACATCATTGCAACAATGATCAAATCTTTCCAATTCCACATCACTCATGATATCAGGACTTTAACAATCCGAAAGATCCCTAATAAAGCATACATAAAACATGAAACAATTCAAAGACTATCCAAACTTGTACCAATTTTGATTGTTAAGAACCTTTCATAAGAAGAACAAGTTTGACTCATACCCAACATCAATTCTCCCATTTCAACACTTTGAGTCCTATAAAGAGAGAAAGGAAACAACAAATCAAACTCAAAACTATAGGTACTGCATTTCATTCGTTACAATTAGTTTATGTATGAAAAACGTCGAACTCAATAGCAGCAAAACTCAATATTCAAACATCAACAATCCAACTATTGCTAGCAACCGAGAAACTCACGAACCAAGCATAATTCAGTAACATATTCATACGATCCAGGACCTGAATTATATCCACGCATGCAGCACAAGACAAGGTTTTTCAGCACTCCAATTGCCAAACAATTTGAATCAATCCACAAAGCAATGAATCAAGAACAAAAATCAATCCAAATCTGGACTCAGAATAATCATGCAAAATCAATGGAACTTTGATACCCACATGAGTCAAATTCAACAACACAAATAAGAAGAAGAAATCAGAAGACAGTTAGGACAATTGAGAATAAAGAGAGTCATATGTACCTGACCCTTTTGTGGAAGTTAAAGGCAAAGAGAGAAAGAGGGGCAAAGGAAGATCCAGATTAGGGTTTCAGAGAGAGGGTGAAGAAGAGGTTGTGATGGTGAAGAAGAAAAATCCAAGGTATGTATAAAACCCAAGATCTTTCTATTTATAATAATAATAAATAATAATAATAATAATAATAATAATAATAATAATAATAATAATAATAATAATAATAATAATTTTATGTAATAAAATTATGAGAGTGGAAAAATTTTGGTTATGATGGGAGATCCAACAAAAACCCGAATTAAGTTCACTGCTTCCTAAGTAACCTCGTATCTCTTTTCATTTATAGTTGTCAAGTTGTATCAATCACAGCATCATGGTTAAATCAGTTGAGAGAAGGTGAGTGTTCTAAGAGAAACTGTAGTAATAAATATACAAAATTTTATCTAAAATCTCACATTTAATTGAGAGAATGATGGTTGTTAGTAATTTAGACTCACACTTAACAGAAAGATGTTAAACCATTTTTTTTAACTGTAATGCATTATTGGTATGAATTAAATTGGTTCTCAATCATATATTAATATTTTGAATCTTCTACTGTAATTACTTAATTGACTAAATTATTAAATAACTTGTCAAGAGTGACTAAATAATAATTTATAATTTTTTTTATAAAGTTCAAATCAACCTAATTTTATATAAATATTTTAAAAATTTCTCCTTTATTTTGAAACTGCATTGAGATTAACTCTTAAAAGTTGAAACATTTTTTTAAAAAATTATATGAGAATTCAATATTGATTCTTTTCTATGAAAAAACTGTATATAAAAACTATATTTCATCTTGGACTTCAATAATAACACCATCAAAGCCCATGAACACTAGTTCTCTTTCTCCACTTCCATAGTCTTTATGGGTTAATTGTCCAAAAGTTTATTCTATTGCAACATAATAGAGCACATCTGAAAAGTTATATTCCCTAACATATATTTAATAAATCTCTCATCTTATCTTTTTTTTTTAAATATTTCTTTCCCAAATTTATATATCAATAATAATGATATTAATAGTAATAATAATAAGAATAATTTCTTCATAGTGATTTGTATAAAAAAGCTATTAAGAAATATTATATATACAGTAATTTATAAGAAAATATTAACAAAAGAAGAAGTAATTTTGTGGTTTATGAATTAATTTATGATTTTCATGTTAATAATTTTGATTGGCCCTTATCAGTAATTAGTATTTGGAGTTTAGTAATAATGTGTCATAATTTTGACATGTCATAGCACTAATTATTTAATTTAATGTGAAGAGTGACTTATTACATTTAAATGCATCATTTAAATGTACAGGGTTCCAAACAAACAAGGTTCATGGATTAAAAAATCTACTTAATCCATGTACAATAAATTCAATAAATTCAATACAGACAAATAAAAAAAAAACACAAAACAAATGGTGTATTAATTCATAATAACACTGAATAAAGAAAAATACAAAAATAATTTATATTTTTAAAAATAATGTATACTCTATACAATACAAAAAAAAATAATAGAGGAGATATCAATTTTAATGATAATTCTAAAATAATTTTGTATATTCATTATTTTATTTTATTTTTATTTAATCATTAAATATAAATTACTTTTAAATTTACTAAGTTAAAAAATGAGTGATAACAGATATTTCTTTTAAATAACTTAATGCTTTTAAACTAAAATATTAACTAAAATAAAGATATTCAAACAACATATTTCGCAATATTTCTCTTTTCATAAATTTGATCTATATTATTCTTTTACTTTTATTTTTTTTATAAAATGAAAAGAAAATAAATGTAGACAACAGTTGTAAGAAACCGAAAGAACAGTACAGGTTATGTGTCAGCCTTTCCAAATATTATAATTTGTTGTCAGAATGTTGCACATTTCAATTTGCATCTTTCTACCGCTTCGCTTTAATGAGATTTTTGGCTTACCTGAACGGTGTTACGGGGAATCTCAATGTTGCAGTTTCTTTGTGGTAAAAAAAAAAAAAAAAAAAGTCAGCAATGGCTCATGAAAAATAAAGTCAATATAGTGTAATTGTAATTGGAAACACAGTTCATATTGTTCTTATGGGATAAAGTATTAGTAAGTATTAATCTAAAAGTAAATTAAATATTTTAGAATCAAAGAACCAAATTTAACTTTGTAAATTAATAGAGTGATAAATAAAGTGATTAATTTATTATCTATTTTCTTTATTAATTCTTCCTTTGATGATGTTTCTTTTGTTGCAATTATAGCACGTGCATACATTTATGTCCTTTAAAACTGTTTCATTCCTATGGCTATTCCTACAATACATAAAAATGATTTTTGATTTAGTTGATGAAAATGAGCTTATTTTACAATTTTAGTTTCAGAACTTCAATTCAGTATTTTTAATTTAAAAATATTTTAAGTTTTCTCAAATTTTAAAATTTATAAGTTTATTCTTTCAAATTCAATATTTAGAACTGAAATTTTTCTTAAACTTGCAAAATTAAAACAACTTTTTCAAAATTATGAAATCTTGAATCCACTCTACAATTTAAATACTAAAAATTATGTTGGTGTTGTCACTACTGTTACAGTAGTTATAGAATAATATAATCATGTTAAGGATATTTATTTATATTTATGTGTGTGCATAGGGTTTATATTATAGGTAAGGTTGAATGATTTACATTGATACCATAATTAACAAAATTAACAAATAAATGAATAAAAGCATAAAATAATTAAGTCTACGTACCCATTGTTTCCTGTTGTTAGGATTATTATAAGTTCAGAGGTGTAAAACTATTAAATGTCGTCTTCTGTAAGATTAGTTAATTTGGTGTATATATAAACCCATAAAACTCTAATATCATTATACTTGTAGCTTTTAAATTTTTGTGCGAATATGTACCTAATTGTTCGGTTAGATGTTGAATGAACTAGTTTAACTAACATTTCTATAGAAAGAAAATTAGTATTTGAACATTAGTTTATATAAATTAATTTATAAATAAAAGTTATCGGTTTGCAAATTAATTCATGTATATATTAATTTTAATTTTATTTTATTTGTCATGCTTCTGTGTGGACTGGAGAAAGCAATGTTAATAATTTTTTTTTTATCTTTATTCTAATTTAAGACTACAAAAAAATATAATTTCACCTAGGTCCTTTTGTATGTTTCACTCAAGTAAAATATATTAAAACCCATAAACCAATTAAATTTCCTAAAACTTTATACTGCAATATGAAAAAAATCATTATTTTGGTGCTCTCATCACACTCCATTTCACTTCAAAGCGCCTATTAACTTTCTTTTCCATTTTTTCATAAGGTTTACCTAAGAACTGCATGTCTTTTATATAAATACTCATTTCATGGCTGAACTTAAAAAGAGAACACAAAATCTTGGCAGCAGCATTAACTCCATTGTATAAGACTCCATTAACTCCATTGTATGACATTAACTCCAACTATAAATTGTGTCCCTATGTTATGCATCCTATTAGTTTAAACTTCCTTACTAGATGTTATTGTCACCAGAGTTGCCAGCATATACTACATAAAGAGCAACGTTTTCATTTGAAATCCTAGACTGTGCCTAATGATTCCTTCTTGTTGAAGGAAAAATGTACATCTATTCTAAATCAGCGTGAATTTTGATCATCCATATATCATATACATACCTCCATCCTTTTAAATATGAACTAATTGAATGATTGTGTTAGAAATTCTCTCAATTAATTTTCTATTTTAAAAAAGTATAATTAATAATTTCAAGTTATTATTATGTCTTTCTTAGAACTTGTACTGTATTTGTTTCAATGTGTTAAGTATGGATGAAAATGGATTTGGGAAAATAAGTATGGTTAGAGATCATACATTCACTAGAGATAAGGTCTTTCAATAATTTATAAGTAGATGCAAATCTTACCCTACAAGCCGGTTTTGTAAGATTAAGTGGGTTTAAAGTACACTCAGTAACATTCATCTTCTTCATTGGTTTGTTGTCATTTGTGGTGAGGGTTTGTCTGCCTTTCATCTTCTCCATTTGTTTGTTCTCGTTTAGGGTTTATATGTCTCTATTGTTGAGTGTGTGTGGATGGGTTTCTCAGTCCCTATATCGTTGTTGTTATCCATTATGAGGTAAGAGTTTAATGTATTTGTGTTTGGTAGTGTGGGTTTATATTTTATTTTGGTGGACATTAGTGTTACTTGGGGTAGGGTTTTAATTTGGTTTTTTGATTTTGATTTTGTTTTTGTTTTTTGTTTTGGTTTTGGCTTTCGTGATTTTCACTTTGGTTTTTGTTTTGGTTTTGGTTTGGATTGGTTTTGGTTTTCGGTTTTTATTTTGGTTTGATGTGTGGTGTGCATAATAACTTCTAGGTGAACCAATATAGTTTGTTATGTTAAAGATTTAGGCATTTTGTATGTGGGAAACAATGGGTTTCAGGAAAAAAAAAAGATGGTTGTTTTCATTTTGTTATGTACATGGGTGAATGGAGTGAAAAACAAAAATTAAGTTATGCATTAACTAATTATACAATCCTGAATTTATGCAGTTGTGAATTTTAGCAGTAATTAATTAATGATTACTGTCAGTTGTATTTTGTGGTAACCTTTGTCTACATTTTGGGAAAAAAATTACTGATATACATAATGAATTTGAGGTGAACCAATATTGTTTAATTTGCTTATTGTGTTGAGAGGGAGTGAGAAGAAAACTTATTTGTTGTATTAGCTGCTTTGAAGTGTTCGTGGAGATTTGGTTTTGTTTTGATTTTGTTTCGATTTTGGTTTTGGTTTTGTTTTTGTTTTTAGTTTTGGCTTTGACTTTGGCTTTGGTTTTGGCTTTGACTTTGGTTTTGGTTTTGATTTGGTTTGGCTTGGGTTTGGGTTTGGTTTTGATTTTGGTTTTGGGTTTTGGTTTCGGTTTTGGTTTTATATGTGGGAAGCAATGAGTTTCAGAAGAAGCATGGTTGTTTTCAGTTTGTTACTTAATCATGTGTGAATGGAGTGAAAGGCAACAATTGTGTTATGTAGTAATTAATTATGAAGTCCTAACTTTATGTAGTTATAATTTTTGCAGTAATTAACTAATGATTACCATGATTGTATTTTGTGATGACCTTTGTCTGTCTTTTGGAATAAAACTTACTTATATACACACTAAATTTGAGATAAAGCCACATTATTTATTTTACTTGTTGTGTTGATAGGAAGTGAGAGGAAACTTATTTATTGTATTAGTTGTAGAGAGACCTATTAATTTCTTATCTGATTGTGTACTTTTCTTTTTACTTGTGACCTGCTGGTTTTTTATTTGAATTATTTTATCCACTTAAATTGAAGTTGGTAACTTAATTCATATGTTCTTCAGTTAAGAATTTTGATTTTTATATGAAACATTTTGTTGTGGTGCCATTCATGCCTTTGAATAAAAGCAATTGTACATATTTGTGCATTTGTGATGCGTAGTCCTTTTATCCTTGGGGCTTGAAAAAAAAATATTTCCAATTACCGATTCTCATTAAGTGATTACAAACTACCAATAGATCACATAATTATCATATGAAAGAATGAATTATGAATAATTTTGTGATGAACATCTCCACAAGTACTCTTACTATTCTAATTTTTCCTGTTTATTGTATTTCTATTGATTAAAATGATTATATTTTCATATTTCAACAATTGAAAGAAAATAGTGAAGTAGGTAATTTTTAAGTTGATTCTCGTGATAGGATGACTCTTGCATCCACTGAATCATCTAATGGTTACCTTTCTTCATTTGAAATCCTAGATTGTGCCTCTTTATTCCTTCGTTGAAAGGAAAAGTCTGTATCTCTTCTGAATCAGTGTGAGATCATCCCTCTATCAGATTATCATTTACATACCTGCGTACTAATTGAATGATTGTATTAGAAATTCTCTCAATTAATTTTCTATTTTAGAAAAAATATAATTAATAATTTCAAGTGATTATTATGTTTTTTTTTACTTCCTACTGTATTTGTTTCAATCTGTTAAGTATGGATGAAAATGAATTTGGTAAAGTAAGTATTATTGGAGATCTCACATTAACTAGAGATAAGGTTTTCAATAATTTATAAGTGGGTGCAAAACTCATCTTACAAACCGGTTTTATATGATTGAGTTAGGCTTAAAGTCTACTAAGTGACTTTCATCTTCTCCATTGGTTCATTGTCATTTGCGATGAGGGTCTGTCTGCCTTTCATCTTCTCCATTCATTTATTCTCATTTAGGGTTTATGTGTCTCCACTATTGAGTGTGTATGGATTTCTCAATCCCTCTATCATTATTGGTATCCATTTGTTGTCGTTTGAGGTAAGAGTTTAATGTATTTGTGTTAGCATTGTGGGTTTATATTTTGTTTTGGTAGACATTAGTGTTACTTAGGGTAAGGTTTTGATTTGGTTTTGGTTTTTTGGTTTTGATTTGGTTTTGTTTTTGTCTTTTGTTTTTGGTTTAGGTTTTGGCTTTCGTGGTTTTGGCTTTGGTTTTTTTTTTTTCTTTTTGGTTTTGGTTTGATTCGGTTTTGGTTTTTCTTTTTATTTTGGTTTGGTGTGTGATGTGCATAATAACTTCTTCTAAGTGAACCAATATAGTTTGTTATGTTAAAGATTTAGGCATTTTGTATATATAAAGGAGTTTCAGAAAAAAAAAATAATAGTTGTTTTCATTTTGTTATGTAATCATGGGTGAATGGACTGAAAGGAAACAATTGAGTTATACCTTAAATAATTATACAAACCTGAATTTATGCCGTTATAAATTTTTGCAATAATTAATTAATGGTTACTATAGTTGTATTTTGTGTGCGATTTGGAACAACACTTACTGATATGCACAATGAATTCGAGGTGAATCAATATTGTTTGCTTTGCTTATTGTGTTGAAACAGAGTGAGAGGACAACTTATTTGTTGTATTAATTGCTTTGAAGTGCTTGTGGAGTTTTGATTTTGGTTTTGTTTTTGGCTTTGGCTTTGACTTTGGTTTTGGTTGTGGTTTTGGTTTGGTTTGATTTTTTTTTTTTTTTTTTTTGGTTTGGGTTTGATTTCGGTTTTGATTTTGGTTTTGGTTTGGTGTGCGGTGTGCACAATAACTTATAAGTGAACCAATATAGCTTATTATGTTAAAGATTTAGGCATTTTGTATGTGAGAAACAACGAGTTTCAGAGAAAAAAAAGTATGATTGTTTTTATTTTGTTATGTAATCATGTGTGACAACATTTGAGTTATACAGTAATTAATTACGCAGTTCGAACTTTATGCAGAATTTGCATGAACTAATTAATGGTTACCGTGATTGTATTTTGTGGTGGTAACATTTGTCTATCTTCTGGAACAAAACTTACTTATTTACACAATAAATATAAATTTGAGGTGAACCAATATTGTTTGCTTTGCTTTTTTTGTTAAGAGGGAGTGAGAAGGAAACTTGTTTGTTGTATTAGCTGCCCGGAAGTGCTTGTGGAGAGACTTATTAATTTCTTATGTGATTATATATGTTTTTTTTTACTTGTGGCCTGGTTGTTTTCTATTTGAATTATTTTATCCAACCTAAGATTGAACTTTGTGACCTAATTGATATGTTCTTTAGTAAGAATTTTGAGTTTTATGTGACATATTCTATTATTGTGGTGCCTTTCATACATTTAAATGAAAGTAATTGTACATATTTGCGCATTTATCATGCCTAGTCCTTTTATCCTTGGGGCTTGAAAAAAAAAATATTTCCCATTAATGAGATTACAAATTGCCAATAGATCACATAATTATTAATTATCATATGAAAGAATGAATTATGGATAATCTTGTGATGAACATCTCCACAAGTATTAAGTTATTCTTTTACTTTTTTTATGAACATTCTACTGCTTTGCAATTATTTCTTGCAATGCTTTGAACCCAAATATACACTGTCCATTATGGTGAGATGATTGTAGTGTGTGAGTTATTTGTGAAAATATTAACTTCCACTATTCATATTTCTCTTGTTTATTGTATTTTTATTGATTGAAATGATTATATTTTCATATTTCAACAAACAATTGAAAGAGAATAGTCAAGTAGGTAATTTTTAAGTTGATTTTCGTGATAAAATGACTCTTAGATTCACTGAATCATCTGTCTGAAGAAAGACAAGGAAGGGTCACAAATCCTCTAGGATGATAAGATGTAACATACTTTAAAATCAAAATTTAGACTTAAATATTAGTGAATATCATCTTCTAAACATTAGGTTTTATGTTTTTTTTTTAATAGATGTCAGGAGAAAATTCAAGTAAATAATATCATCTTCTAAACATTAGGTTTTATGGTTTTTTTTTTTTAATTTTTAATAGATGTCTGGAGAAAATTCAAGTAAATAATATTTTGGTTATCTATCAACTAAAATACACTATATTTTAGCTATATTTCAGTATGCAGAAAATTTAGATAGTCTTTTTTTAAAATAAAAAAAAAATAGCAGACTCTCGTTCAGACAATAATCTCATTCTTGTTGTTTCAAGTCGTTATGACAACTCTTTAGGCAATATAGTTTTTGGTAGTACATTGTTGTTCTTCAAGGTTTTATTATTATTCAATTTTGTATGGTGTATATTACTCTTAAATTCTTTGCAGTTTCATTCTTTCCCATTTAATGGCTTCAACTTTCATTATGTATTAAACCCTCTTAACAACTTAGTTTATACACACAAATATGTCTATAATTTAAGTTGAAAATAACAATTTTTTCAATGGATAGTTGCATTGATTGTTTATTTTACTAATTATTTCATTATTGTGTAATATTTTCACATATTATCTTATAAAGTTATTGTTTAGTTTTGATTGAAATTCTTTATAACTTTCCAGTTTGAAAATGTTCTTAATGATTTGAGTCTTGAGAATAATATGTTATGTTTTTATTTTTATTTTTTTTGTTTTTAGCATAGATTTATTTTGCATAAAAATTATATATTTCTACTATAATGCTGTCTTTTCTTGCACTAAACTTAACTGATTGTTTGATTTAAGATTTTTTTTTTCTTTTTTATAGATGTCGGATTGAGTTGAGCTTTGTTGTAGTAGAATCCTGAGTAACGGAACTTTGCTTGAATTGGAATATTAGAACGTGAATTTTGGATTTGGGAGTTATTTAAAATAAATCACATTGTATTGTAGTAGATAAGTAATTTTTGTAATTTCACTAGTTGCAATTAGGTTAGCCATTTTTGTGCAGTTGTTTATGCACACATTTTTTTGTGTTTTAACACTTTATAAATATTGTGCAGTTGAACAGTATGAGACGTGGAAGTTATGAGAAAGTTTGTCAGCATCCAATTTCGTCCCGACAAATAAAATTATTCTAAAATATAAAACAATATAAAATAAAAATAAAAATGTGTGTTATTATTTAAATAAAAAAAAGAGTTTTGATTCTATTCTATTTTATGAATAAAGTTAAAATAAAATTTGTAAAAAAAGAAAAAAAAAGTAAAGAAAATCAGTCTATTAAATTTGTTAAAAAAATAAAATTGTCATTAAAGTGTTGTCATGTCACATGCATTCTTTTTGCTTGCCTTTTCTGACGCCCATCAATGATACGAAAATTAATTGAAAATAAATTTAAAAAAATTTAGAAAGGCTAGAAATTTGAATAGTTGATCTGATTATTATTCTGATTAATTGCAAACGATTTTGTGCTTAATAGTGATTAAATGTTGATGATTTTCAATTAAATACTGATTGTCTAATAATTGATGCATTTTCTTTCTGTTATGCTCATCCTTCTTATTTTATAGGCTCCATTTGGTTAATGTTCTAAAATAGTAATTAGATAATTTGTTTATTTTTCGAAAAGTAAAAAACATAATAAATATATATTGCAAAATAATAATGATATTAAAGTAAAATAAAAAAAAAGGTTTAAGTATTTATTTTTATTTTTATTGTTGTGTTATTTAGATTGCTTTCAATAAATGTAAAAAAGAAAAAAAAACAATAAAGGAAAGAAAATGAATTAAAATAATAATAATAATAAAATGTGTCAGCCACATTACCTCCAATATTCCCCATTTATTCCCCCATATTAATTTTATTTTCCGATTTGATTATATGTATGGGAGGTTATGATGCGATAACAACAATAATGGTACAATTCTGCCCATTGTCTCTGTTCGTCCTTGGGATTTAACAGTCAGTTGGTGTCATAAGTGAGGATAATTAAGAATTAATAGATTTGAATCTGAATTAAAAGAGAATAATCAATTGGCAGTCCACAAATTATAATTAAGTGGGGATAATTAGGAATTAAGAGATTTAAAATTTGAATTAAGAATGGGCTGACTAGAATTAGTATAAATATGCATAGTGAGCAAGTGGATAGACATGCGAAAAAACACGAGAAACACTAGAAAAGGTCCTGAATATTAGTGAGTAGATCGTTTGAAGGTGAGAGTTCAGAGAAGAAGGGAACGTGCTTTTGGAGGATCTTCAACTGATACGTTCTATTTACTCCGTGTTATATACTTATCACATACATGTGGTTGTTCTATTTGAAGGTTATTATGATATCCTGAGGTTCATCCTTGTCTCTTTGATTTTAAAAATAATAATAATAATAATCATAATAATAATAATAATAAATTATAAAACATTTTCCAATTTTCAAGGAACGAACCAAATACTTTCTAAAATTTAATAAATTAATAGTTCTTGAAAATATATCAAAAATATAAATTTTCAAAACAAAAAAAGGAAAAAAGTTTCAAAACAGCCATAAAATAATAAAGATAAAACATCTTCAAAAATAATAAAAATGAGATAAATATAAAAACATGTCTTTTCGATAATAAATATAAAAAACATTTTTTTACAAAAATAGGTAATAGAAACACGCTTTTCGAAAATAAAATATAAAGACAATTTAAAAATAAAAGAAAAAGGTTTTTTTTAGTATGAAAAATAGTTATTTTATTCGAAAATAATGAATAAAAAATTAAAAAGGATATGTTTTTTTAAAGTATAAAAACAATTTCTTTAAGATAATAAAAATCAGTTCCTTTTTCAAATTAAAATAAAAATAGTTTTTTAATAAACATTTTTAAATATAAAAAAAAACAGTCTTATCCCGAGTTTCCTTCAAATAAACAATTATCAAGAAAAAAATAATAAAATAGAAAATAATTAAAAAATTATATAAAATAAATT
>Ga0209489_107686_pt1 | contig 15707 bp, 8 predicted proteins | sample SiratrowhiteBW_FD_187527 | JGI IMG/M metagenome (GOLD analysis project Ga0209489, IMG submission 187527) | Root nodule microbial communities of legume samples collected from California, USA - Siratro white BW (SPAdes) (version 2) | ecosystem: Host-associated > Plants > Roots > Nodule | place: USA... | reverse complement strand
TATACATGTCTACCAAACACACCTTTCTCTTCTTATGTTGTTTTTTTTTCTCTTTATTTTTTAATTGATTATTTTACCAATAATGACACTAAAGTTATACCAAATTAGTAGATAATGTATTTTTTTAATTTTTTTTTTGAAAAAAATAATTCTATTCCAGTTAGTCATTTTGTTCTCTACCTATGATTATATAGAGAAAAATGAAGTATTAATATGATTATGAGTATACACAAATGAGAAACATTGATCTTGTTTTTGACGACCAGTATTGTTTTTGAAATCTTAGAAAGTCGTTGAAAATATTTGAAACTACTTTGATTACTGAATTCTTGTACTCTAGAAGCGATTAAATATAACTTAAAATTGTAAATAAACTACAATGAAAAATTAAATGTTTTTCTCTCTTCCTTTTCCCTCTTTTTTTTTAATAATGTAAGTAAAAATAATTATTGAAAATAATTTTGCGAATAAATGTTTTACGTAATTAAACATTAAAGATGAATTAATGAAAAATATTATTTTCTGAAATAATTATTTTAATAAAGATAAATTATAAAATATAATTAATATTAAGAAAAAATACGTATATTTTATTATCAATATAATTCATCACAGTTGAATAGCTTAATAAATTATTTATATTTATCAAAAAATTATTTGGAAAATTAAATTTAACCTACAATTATTATAAAAATTATATCTTAACCCTTATCTCATTCATTTAAATCGATCTATTAAATTGTAAAGTGTTTATTAAATTTAACAATAGTGTATATATATATATATATATATATTAATTAATTATTGTAAATAAAATAGGACAATAAGTTTAATTTCTCAATTATGTATATATTGTTCCGAATTTTATGGGCATTGTTGGAGCAAAATGAGCCACCTAAAGAAAAATTTGCCACAAGTTTATAGCCTCTTTGCATATCAAAAGGCTAATAAATAAGTACGAATTATTTTATTTTATGTAAAAAATTATATATATATATATATATATATATATATATATATATATATATATATATTAATTATGTGAGTATTTTTTTTATCTAACAAAAGGATTTATAAAAAAATAAGTCAATTTCTAATCATATATAATACATTCACAATAACATAAAAGAGTTACACGTAAACTATAGGTTGGTTTAAAACTATGATGAGACACTTACAATTTATCTATTAATTACAATCATAACATTATAAAAGAAGTTATTAGGAATAATACTAACATACAATAAAATCATAAATATATTCATCACAATATCAACCAACTTTATTTGATCAATTTCTATATACTTTAGATCCACAAATAAGCAAATGGATAAAAAAAAAAAATCATAGATTAACACTTTAGTTATTATAATTACTTAATCCTACAATTTTCAACATCAAGGTGAATTCACTACACAAAATTATACAAGAAGATATGTTACAGTAGTGCAATAATTCATCATGAGCTTCTCATGGATCAATATATATATATATATATATATATATATATAATATTTTAGACTCCCAATGACACATGAAATATTCATTAGATCATAAGTTTCATGTCATTGTGAACATGTGACTTAACCAATCTAATTCAATAAAATATGTTTCATATGTTAATACAAATCTAGTTATTTATATCATAGAAGTTAAACGTAACATTATAAAAAGAGTATATTATGAAGTTCTTAAATTACTTTGAAGTTTATTTTCATGAAGTGAATTTATAATTTCTAGATGAATTACCAAAATTCGTTGGATGAATCAAGTTTGAAAGAAATCCTAACTTTCATGTAGATTGTCGCTAAGTGAAAACTAATATATTATGTTGAAGAAACAATTTAATATAATTCTTTAAAATCAATTTTAATCTTGTCACACATTCGTACATGTTAAAAGTGTATCATATAACATATATATAGTACAAAGATTGCATAAAATGGCTAATACCACTCAAATTAAATATATCTCACTTAAATTTAAGTACAAAACCAATAAATATTAATAATGCACGATTTAATCCAAACATACTTCAACTAAATATTAAATTCTAACTCTCTTAACAAATCTTAAAACTTGATTGAAATTCAGTTTCTACTCCAACCACTCTCTCACAGCTCAACTAAACATGATCGTTCAATGTTCAAAATTTCCAAATCAAATCTAACATTCAAATTTTAAAATTAAATCATATTTCTCTTATCTTAAATTTTATTAAAGTCTAGGCATTATATTGAAGAAAGTTGAAAATCCCAAACAAATTAGGTGCCTACAAAGTCTTATTACCAAAACAATAAAAAAACTGTTAGAAATTCTACATTGATTAAAGATGAGGTCTTTCAATAATTTATAAAATTGGTGCAAATCTTATTTTATAAGTTGGTTTTTGTAAGGTTAAGTTAGGCTTAAATTCTACTTATGATATAATATTAGAGCCTATCGTAGCACGGTTGTTGGGTCACCCGCTATTGGACCGCTATCGGATTACTCTTAAATAATATAGTCTCACGGACGCATCACTTTATAAATTGGTGCAACCTCACTTTACAAACCGATTTTATAAGATTGAGTTAGATTTAAAAGTCTATTTTTTAATAAAAACCACTATTGAAAAGATTAAGTAATTGAGAAAACCACAATATTTAACTAACAAAGTTGTTAAAAATATGAATTAATTACCGAGAACTTAATTATAAAGAACATAGCAATCATAAAATAAAATAAACTTATTCCAACTTAAAATCGATCGGATTAAAGTTCTTTATATTATGCTACCTCTAGCTAGTTAGAAAATGAAAGAAAAAAAAAAAAAAAAAAAAAAAAGGAAATGAGAAGGATGGGTGCAGGAAGCAATTGCCAACTTTTAATCTGCACAGGAAAAAAAGAGTACCTTAAAATTAAAACTATGATTGCTGGGTTAATAAGGAGAGTATTAGCAATTAATACGATATTACAAGACTAATCACGCTATGGAAAACCGTTAACTGCATAACAAAAGTTAACAATTAAAAAAATAAAGCTTAATTTCACTAAAAAAAACATGCATAACAAATAATTAAAACACACTACACGTAATTTTTTTCTCCACTTAATTTTTTTTTCTCTAACACTGTTTTTTCTATAGAGTATTAGCATAGAAAAACGTGAGATCATGAACACCAATATTCTGCAATCACTAATTTCTCACTACGAATTTTTGAAGGAAACAAAACGAGGCATTTTGTTACAAAAGTCAACCACACGTAGTGCAATAAAAACACCCACATGATCCACCCACCTCATACCATAAAGTTTATTTTAAAATTTCTGAAAAAAAAAAAAAAGTTTCAGTTTGACATTATCAAACAAACAAACCAGTGATTGTTTATTCATCAATTATATACCCTTTGTCACATTTCAAGAGCATATATTCTAAGTAAATAGGTGGAATAAGAGTTATATATATTAAGACAAGAAAAACCCTTTGAAATTCCACCATATACGTGCAAACATTTTTGCATGGCGTGGAGACATGTACGTATTCAACGTTCTTGTACTCAACGTGCTTCCAACTTCTAATTAACCTCTCTATTCTATCTACATATATATACATTCAATAATATTCTTCAAAATAGTACAAAAACCATACTCATTAATCTCTCTATGGACAAACCTTCCCACACTCTCTCAGGCCGCAACCACCTCACGGCGATGCCACCATCACCACGACTCATTCGAAGTCGGAGCGGCAATGGCTCCACCACGGCAACCATAACCACTCCAGAGAGAAGTTCACATAGGTTTTGTTCTAGCGAAAGATTCACCACTGCTAGTGTCCAACGTTCAAAGTCAACATCAAGAACAAGAACAACCAACAACAATGAAGGAAACGACATCAACTTAAAACCTATATTAACAACATCCATCTCGAAGAAGCAAACAAATATTAGAGTCCAAGAGAAGAAAAATAGAAATGAAAGCTCTAACAAGTTTTTACAACGAGGTGTTAGTCCTGATAATAACAACGTTGGAGCTTCGAAGAGAACTTCATCATTAACGAAGTCACCTTCGGCGTGGGCGCTTTCACCGGGAAGATGGTCATTGGGATCTTCGATATGGCCTCAACCAGTGACGAAATCCCATGTTAGTAGTAATAGTAGTGTTGGTGGTAGTGTTAATAAAGTGTTGAAGTACTTCAAGCAAAAGAAAGTGTCACCAATACAAGAGGAAGAGTACCATCGGTTTAGGGTTTTGCATAATAGACTTCTTCAATGGATGTTTATCAATGCTAGAGCTCAAGTTGCCATGGCTAATGTTAAGAAAATGGCCGAGGTATGTTCTTTCTGTCTTTGATTTACTTTTTGTTTGGCTCAAAATGGAATATAATTGTTACATGCCAATTTTCAAGTGTATATAAAGTTGAATTTTATTTTATTTTTCATTCTGGTACAATTTTTTCACAAAATTGTCAGAATAAATAAGATTTTTTTATTCGGGTTATAAATAAATTATGTCAAATTGGTAAAATTTTACTAAAAATAAATTATATTATCATGACACAATTTTATTTAATTCAGAATGAAATATATCATCATGATATTATTTTAGTGTAAACAGTGAATATCACTTAATTTAAATGAAATTATTAATTTGAATTAATTAAAATGTACTTATGGGATATAATTTTTAATTCAATTTTATTATACTAAAATAGTGTTGATGTGACAGGATTTTACGTTTACACATTACATAATTTTTTTCAGAATTAAAAAAAATTGTATTAGGACGATACAATGAAAAAAATCCAAATTTGATAATATATATTAACAAAACTTAATAATATATTGTAACAAACTGTCTTTTGTTTATTTCTGATGATAATAACTATTCTACTCTTTTTGATTTCAGATACAATTGTTTGCAGTGTGGGTTGGAACTGTGAAGCTGAGAAAGATAAGAATTGAAAAAATGGTTGAAATGAGAAAAGTGAAAGATGTGATGAAGCTTTATAAAATTCTGAATGGACAACTTTATCTTCTGAGTGAATGGGCAAAATTAGAGAGAAGAAACCAAGAATCTGTTGCCAGATTGACAAGGAAATTGTCAGCATTGTCCACCATAATCCCTTTAACCTACCTTAAGGTATATATTACATGTTCTTTATCATGTACTAGTTCAAAAGACACACTGATAAATAGTGAATTTGGGATGTGTTATTATATTGTTAAAGAATGTGAATAGTTTAAAAAAGTAAAAAGAATTGTAAATAATTACAAGAGATAAAATAGAATATATAAGATATGCGTATTAACACAAACTTACTCTCTTTATATACATAATGAAAATATTACAACAATGTCTTCTTCAATATTTTTAGTAGGTAAAATAATAAGATTCTTATAATATTTATATTTAGAGACTAATTCTGAGTTATTTAAAAGCTTTATTTTAATATTTTTTTTCTTAAAAATACTTTGAATCCAAATGTTAAGAAGGAGTATGGAGACCGAAACATAGTTTGTTCCCATATTCTACAATACCTAATTATGATTATATAAAGATTTATTTTGTACAGTTAGTTAATTATAAATGATCTTAAATATCAATTTTAAAATATTTATCATAAAAATATAGCAACTTTATCATATATCTGTATATAATTTATTATATTTAGCAATTAATTAAATTTAGCACTGATAATATATTTAAATTAATTTTGGTGCTATTGGCTTGACAGGTAGACACGGAATCCATTTCTGAAGCACTGAATTCAGCCATTACAGTAATGGAGAATATGGAACCATTAATCAGAAAATACCAGACAAAGGTATACCTTTTTCTTTTCTTTCAATGTTATTTTTGTATTTAAATTTTTTTATCAGTAATAATAAATATATTAATTGTAAACATAATATAGATACTTCAATCATTGTACACAAAAAAAACTAAAAACAAAGTTTGCAGAAATTTTAAAACCAAAAATTTCAACATATAATAAAGTAACCAATTACCGATTTATTTATTCAACCCTCATTTTATTTTTATTCAAAAAAAATTAAGTAACCAATTACCGATTTATTTATTCCTTTCTATTTACATATACATGTCAAAATAAATTTTCAAAAAAAAGTAGGGGCTGTAGTCTATCTAACTATATAAGTGCTTAATTATTTCAAATATTTGTTCACAAAAATTTAGGTTGAATTGTAACTTTTATTTTGTAATTCTTAATTCACAATTTTAATTTTTATATTCATATAAGATACTGTCAAGAAATAGTTTAGTTAATCGAAATATAAAAGAAAAGTCAACATATCGGGATTGTTAATTTTCTTTTCCAAAATAATTTTATTTTAAAAAAAATTACCGAAATAAACTCATCCCCACATTAATTTCTAAAGGATAAATAGTTTGTTGAGCATAACAAATATGAATATATTTCATTTTTAGCTTAATAAGAGAAAAATTATAATTTTAGTACAAAATTTTTAACTAAATTAATTTTATTAAAACTCCACTAATAATTAAATTGATATGATTAAATACATATTTAATCTTCAGTAATTATAATGTGTATTTATTCGAGTTTTCAGTAGTCGAATTCTAGTATGATTTTTTCAAATTTCTTTTAAAAATGGAAAAAAAAGAGGAGAAGATGAGAATTCAGTGTTATGGTTCACCATTGGAAATTGAAATTTTCAGAAATGAAGGTAAATGAGTCTAGTTAGGTAAACAATATTAAGAAGGTTTAATCTGGAAAAAAATATCCAAGATGCATATAATAGACAAAAAAAAATTGGATAATTAATTATAGAACTTGTGTTATTTATTTATTTATTTTTTTCAGCAGGTTGAAAGAATTCTTTATCAAATTACAGAACTAACCACAACCCTAAAACAAGAAGAAGAGTACTTACAACAACTTCTTAGGCTTCTTCCAGTTATCTCTACTTCATTGGTAAAACTTGCACCCTTCTAATTACTTTTTTTTTGGTCATTACAAATATAAATAAAAAATGTTTAATATAAAAAAAATAGTTATTTTTTTCTCAGTTCTCATGTCTATATTTTGTGCTAAAGAAAATAAATAATGATTTTGATTGATTTCACATTCAACAGGAGAATGAGAAAAGCATTGGAGTGCATCTTATTCAAACAATGATGGAGTCTAATACTACAAACTATCTCTGTAGCATTGCTTAATGAGGTCTCAGTGCACATAATCAAGGACCAATATTTCTTTTCCTTGTACTTTTATTTTCATTTTTCATTTTTTGTATTTACTTTTTAATTACAAAACTTAATACTAGAATTTTTTTATGAAATTCAATGTTATACCTAGAATTCATGTTGATAAAATCTAATGATAAAAACTAATAGGTTTTTAATTTCTTGTAACTTTGTTTAATTTTTGTTTTGAAAATGTTCACTTTTACTCAATGCTGATTGCTTAAGTATGTTTAGTCTGATAACTTGAAAATTAGATTAGTACATATATTAATTAAAATGTCAAAAATAAATGAAACTGATAAATAAAAATATTAAAAATATATTGAAGGTAGAGGAAGCATTTTTAATTTTCAATCCCATTACCAATGTCTTTCTTCAATAATCCATTAATATTTGATAATTTGAGAAAATTATTCCATTATATAGACAAAGATATTGTTTCCTATATTTTGCCTTTTGTTTTTAGTTTTACTTTCGAACTTATTAACTGATCACAGACAATGTTTTTAAAATAGAAAATTAAACGAAATTAAATAGTTAAAAGCTGCGGAACTGAAATTGTAGAAAAAAATTAGAGACCAAAAATTGGAAATTTATAAAATATAATGGTCAAAACTATAAGCAAGCCTGAATATTTTAATTTCTAACACAATTATCTCTAAAATCATGCTAACAACTTTTTTGAATAATTGACAGTATATTTTATTACATAAAATTGAAATTTTTAAAATATAGTGTAAACATAATTATATTACATTCGTTTCTTAAAGCATTAAGGGTCTTATTCGAGTTAAAATATGCATATTTATCTATTGTGCCCGTAGGTTACATTAATAATAAATATGATTTTTTTTCAACACTCTGCAATTTCTTCTCTCACTAACATAATATAAAAATGATCATGGTGTTGATGTTATAACACCACATAATAAATTCAAACTATATTTTAAAATATTTAATTCAAGACACTTTTGAATTAAACAATCTTAAACTATATTCTAGATTAAGAATTTTGTTCCAAATTCCTTAATCTTACTCGAATTTTGTAATCTAAAATTATATTCCAAATTATTTAATCTGAACATTACCTATTTCGAAGTAGCCCACAATGTTTTGATTGAGATTGAGGAGAGGACTCACTCGAAAGCAACACCATAAATTAGGATTTAATGTGTAAGGTAAGTATTATATTAGTTTTCTGGTGCAACAATAAATAATTTATCATTTTAACTACCTTACCTTTTACTTATAATGTTTCCATAACTTACACGAAAGAAGATAAGAAATGTTGTAATGTTGCCATGACTTGTAGGGAAAGAAGATGACAAATGTGGAGATGGTGAAGGATGATCAAGCTACCTTAAACATTAAGTCAAAAGTCGTTATTGGAGATGCTTGAATTTTGATTATATTTGTTTGGTGAATTTGGTCTCAAGAATAATGTTCTGTGTTTGTTTTTAAGATACTAACATTTTAATATTTGGTGGAGTTTATTTGGACTTTTAAATTGTGAAGACATTAAGATTTTGATATTTAGTTTGGTGTATATTTAGACTATTGTTAAGATATTGAGACTTTGATGTATTTGTTAGAATATGAAAGATTTGTTATGTTATGATCTTGATATTTAATTTAAAAGGTTTAAAAGTTTGACATGGTAAAAAATATTGGTATATTTTTGTTTTAGCATTTGAGGTTCTTGAATAATTCAAATAAAAAGATGATGTTTCATAGTCTAATATCTCGTATTTATACATTCTTGTTTTATAAAATATTTTTGTGTCGAATACATTCTTGTTTTATAAGATATTTTTGTGTCGAATTTAAACGTAATAGTTATTATTAATAATTCAATACTAAATCTTCACAAATTATTAGAAAAATCTATAATCAAATATGGTTATAAAAAATAAATATGATTATAAAAAATTACATTACATGTGACTTTTTTAATTGGGCCTTTTGTAATGGATGCAATTTCTAAGCCAACTGAATTATCTTTTGTCTCCGTAATTTTATTTTGGGCTAAAATACACCTCCTAACCCATACCGATCAATTTTGATTATATATATTGGTATGTTTTAGTTTGATAGATTTTAATCTAAAAACACCCTCTAATTTTATAATAATTTGTCTTTTTTTAACATCAAGTTTTCAAGCTTTCCCCTGGAAAAGTGGGCAAAAGTCATTGAATTTGTGAATAGAGCATCATCTTTGAAGAAACTTATATGGCCAAGAACAGAAGAAGCCAAGAATAATTTGATTTAAATATATATGTAAACTCAATTTAAGTTGGCACTAGAGAGACGAGGTGTTGTCTATGTATGATCTACAAATCCAATGTAACACAAGGAACTGAACTCAAAGGTGCAAGAAAGTTATTCTCTAGCAAGCAAAATTTGAAACTACATGTGATTGTTTTGGATATTAACAAGGGTAACAGCAATACCCTATACAGGCTGCAGTTCCAAACCAGTATGCTCATGGCTGTTGCGAGAAGAGGTTTCAGGAATTTCCCTGTTATCACTAGACTTCATCTCTTGAATGGGAGGTGCATTTACAATGGTTGTCTCTGAGAGAACATTGTCAGAGAGTCTTCCCTTCATCTCCCTATGCTCTTGACACAAGGCACACCAGTGCATGCAGCAGTGTACACAACATGGATCACAAGGTGAGTTCTGCACTCATCAACAGAACTAGTCAGAAAATCTTAAAAGCATAAGGAGACAAAATTATTAAAATGTAAATTGTGTTCGGTTTGGAACTTCACAAGAGATTTTGAGGAAAAAATGATCATTTGCCTGGAATAATCTTTTCCAAACATAAACTACATGTTACTAGGTAACACAAATATAACAACTGCATTGCATATACAGAATTTTATCATTCCAATAAACTATAATATTGTTTTTCAAACTGCGTGGTTGGTTGAAAATTGATGACATTTGACACTAAAATTGTGTCCATAAGGTTTTCATTGTTAGATTACACACCATCAAGTTTGTTTCTCTTTCAGTTAATGCTGTTCAAAATATGAATGTGATAAAGTATTATGGCATCATAGATTTTGTTCACTTGGACAAGGCTTGGGAATTGAACAAAACTCCTACTGAAAGAAAATTGTTTTCAACATGTAATGAATTCTGCATGACAAATCTGCAATAAGAAGAAGCAATATCTTCTCAGCAGATAAACATTTGATACATACTATTGCATCTTTTATGTTTACTACTAGTCCAGTTTCTACACATACCTTCAAGTGATACTTCTTCTGTAGGTTTTGCCGAACCTGACCAGTGTAAATGCCACACATCCACCAGGTGAAAAACAAACCCTCAAAAATGAGAAATGATGTCCCTGGATCAATGTAACCGTTGAAGATCGCAGTTGCGGTTGCCAGAGCAATGCCACCCTCGATAAAAATAGCATGACAAATGCATGGTCCAGTCCAAGGAGTTTCTTCATGCAAGCTTTCTACATTGCGCCCAAATAGTACACAAGGACAAAACAGTCCTGTCAAGCCTGCAATGAAAGTTAAATAGCATAACAACACACTTTTCTGCTTACTCATTGCAACTATGAAAACTTCTAATATAGCCATTTAAGTAATTCCTTCATATTCTAGTGCTCAGCATGTTCACTCTCAACTTAACATATTCTTCTTAAATATAAAGAAACCTTGATAGTAAGGATTAATGGTCAAAGGAATCATATGAGACTACTTTAGTTTTAGTTTCACTAGAGACAATTTGACTAGTTCAATATAGATAATAGATAACATAACACCCTGACTAACAAAATTTGACAGCTTGGTCATGCATTAACTTACAATTTTCCCTATCTTCAGCGCAACCAAAGATCCCAGTCATCCAAGCTTCATCAGAAGGAGGTGTATAGCTTTCAGGTAATGGCTGCCCACATTCCATGCACTTGTGAACAGCCAACTGCAAAGGATTAAACACCATAAGCAAATAGCTATTCAGTAACTTGTATTAAAACTCACGAAACAATGTACGGGCAGAATCTTTTCCAATGTTCATTTTTTTTTTCTTGTAATGTTACAACAGATTTGACAAGGTTTCACATTGGCTGCCAATGTCCCGTCACAGCCCTTTCTCCTAGGATAAGATGCAAAAGGAATACTTACCCTAGTTTGGAATTCTAAAAATCTAGAATTTCAACCTGATTGTTGTAGAACTCACGTTAACTAGAGATAAGACTAAATACAAGTGGATACAAATCTCATCTGATTTGCACCTACTTATATTTAGTCATATCTCTACTCCATTTGTGATCTCTAATAATGAAATACACACAATTCTGGACTGGACTTAGAGCCTTGCTTTAATTTCAAAATGGGCAAAAGTTCCAAATCAGTGATTCAAAACATGCAAACACATATTCAGGACAAACAATATACCAATGTACTTCGGAATTCACACTCCCACCTTGTTAGGGACATCTGATGAACCAACACAATGACATAGCAATGTAAACTGATTATATGGCATTTTCAAAAGCACCTAAAACCTAATCTCCCCACCCAAATTCACATTCCACGTCTCCATCTCCACAAATGCAAACGCAAACAACACTAGACCACTTTGCTTCTTTCTTCATTCACACGACTACAATTCATGAATAAGCAAAACTCCACCTTATACTGCACCTAAAAACCCTTCAACAAGGTTTCCTCATGAATATCAAAATTGGGAGACTTTATAACACAGTTTGCTCGTGCAAATTTTCAGCCAAAACATCAAGGCTTCTGTGGTCTCTAAGATCACAATTGCGTCTTTTCTCCTGAATATCTCTATTAGTAGATTTAAATAAGGATTTGCTACCACAATTCGTTCACAAAACAAAGGCTTTTAGAGTGTTCACAACCCACATTGTCTACAATTTCCCAAAATATTGAGGATCATGCCAAAATCAAGACACCCAATTCTACAATCAGACAAGAACCCAGAATCCAAAACAAAAAAAAGCAGAAAAATTTCTCAATGAAATTCAAGAACAAAAAAGAAAAACAAGATGGGTATGAATCCAAACCTGAGGGACCTCAATTGGCTGATTCAGTTCACCAGGCGTGATATCTTCCAAAGGACCATGATCCTTCGTCAGCTTCACGTAATGGGATTGTGTCCTTTCCCCCATCTAATCTCAAAAATCAAATCAAACCAAACTCCGAAAGAACAATGAAAAATCAGAGGAAAATGCCCGTGTTTGAATGTTATGATATATAGAGAAAAATAAAAACCATAATTTCACAGTTTAAGAGATCTAAGGAAAATTGGGATAAGAAAGGAACACCATTGTTGGATTCTTGAACCGAGAAAATTAATCAAGATTTACCTATTTATTGTTTTATATATTTTAATTGTTTATTAAAAAAGTAACAGTTTATTGTGTGAAAGAAGTGAAAAATTCAAAATGATATAATTTTATTACTATTTTTCGTAATAAATCAGTACCCACGTGTGTAAGAATTAAAAAATACTGTAAAATATGAAAAAAAGATAATGATAAAAACCCAAGAAATGTAAAATGTGTTTAAATATTTTTATTATTTACTGCGTCGGGAAATGAGAACTCGTGACGACTATTGTTAATGTCATGATCACGTTTAATATTATATTTTTAAAAGGAAAAGAAATAAATCATATAATATTATAAATAAAATTTTAATTAGAAGTGCTACAATCTTATTCTGTAAAATACTACATAGCAGTATTGAAAGTAAATTTATTAAATAACCAAATTGACTATTTTATGTAAAAAGAACTCAAGAAGACTATCTTATGTAAAAAGAACCGAAGAATTATTATTCAAGCGAAATAAACTTATAAAAAAAGAGACAATTATTTTAATATTTTTTCTCAAGTCAAAAACCACTGTTACATAAAAATACATTATCGTTTGAGTTACTAAGGTGTTACCTGGATAAAATTATTTATTGCAAGAAATGATTATTTAGTGCTTAAGAGATATTTCAATATTTAAATAAAAATAACAGAAACAATAGCAGAAGTGTTTTTTTGCGTCGGAAAATTTCTAAGGATTTTAAAACTATAAACTACTCAATCTATTCAACCAACCCAAGTATCGATGAAGAACAAGATCAAACAACAGAAAATTTCGTTCTTAACTTGTTAAACCTATAAAATCTCGTAGTATTCATAGATGAAACCAAAAAAAGAAAAAAAGAAAAAAAACATAAAATATTTAAAGTAAAGAAGAAATGTATCCTAAAGAAAATTATGACTAGAATATAGTTGAAGCAACTTATTAATTGTAGATATTTTTTTAAGGAAAGAAATAACTTCAAAAATTTAGAGAAAAGGTAAGAAAAATTAAAGAAATAAAGTTTGTAAAGATGGTGAGTTTTTTTAAATGAATAACTTAATAATTAAAATTCTATTTTATATATTTCAACATAATTTAAAATTTCAACCTTTATCCTTTTAAAATTATTCATACTAAACAAAAAATCAAGTTTTGCAACTTGAGCCACGGACTAAAGAGTCATAAAAAAAAATTCAATTCAATTTAAGTCATAATATTTTTGTTTTTACTCAGTCTATTTCACCAGATTTTGAATCAAGATAAACTCATTGACAGTTTTAATTTTATTGTAATACAATTTTTTTTTTCTTATTTATAAATATTTTTATTTCATAATATCTTTCTTTTAATCTTTGGTAACTTTTTATAAATGGACGACAAAGAGACTTATGTCTTAGGATAGTGTTCATAACCATACTGACTCTTATGAGAAATATTTACTTTCACCAAATACAAATATGAATATGTAATATTCAGTATGAAGACGAGTATGGTTGTATATATACAATCATACTCTTATTTAATATATTATCTAAAAAATTTATTTTTCTTATTCTCTTATGTCTTTGATTTCCTTTCATTTAGAATCTTTATTTTATTATACATTTTTTTTCATTATTTTTGTCAATTGTTGAACTTATTTAATATTCAAGTTCAATTAGATTTCTAAATTACTTCGTTTCTTTTCTAACTTCAATTACACTTTCTTTTACGAAATATAAATCTTAATTTTATCAATTAAATTGTTTTCAGGATATACACTTAATAGTTTTTACTTCTTTTCATGTTTTTATTTTTTATTGTTTAAGAATATTTGACTCTGAATTTTAAATGTTTAATCACGTAACCCTGTAGTATATCAGGCAATTTAGAACTTTATATTTTTCTTTTCTCTTTAGTTTAAAATTTTATTTTATTTGAAAATCCTTCTTTCATTATATAATTTTTCATTTTCTATCTCATTTAAGGCTAGACTTGTTTGATATTTATTAAATTTACTTAGATTCTTAAAATATTTTTCTAATAAAATTTTGAATATATATAATTTTTTACTCTTCTATAATTATTTACATTTATACAGAGTTGGTACTTTGTTTACAAATTTCTTTCTAAGTATTTACCATGGAATAAAAAGAAAAATTGATAATAACATTTCTTTTATTTCTACAAAATATTTAATTAATATGTAAAATAATATATGAATTGGTACGAGTATATCACCATCTCATAAAGACAGATATAAAACATAAGTTTTATATGAAAAATAGAAATAATTATGAGAACTATTATATAAATAATTAATGAATTGTAATTTTTTTCTCTCTTTAATTTTCTGTGCAATAAATAGAAAATTGAAAGCTGAACTTCATCATTCTTAATTGCTTGAAAGGTTCAACGTTCAGCCGTCTAAGAATAGAAAAGTATATTTTACAATAAATGCGAAAGGAAATATACAACATCTAACTAACCAATGTGTAATGTCATTTTTACCCTCAAAGTAACATAATTATAACATCAGTACCATATAGAAAATAGATCCCTTGCTGCCACATGGAGTAGCCTAGTCTGAATTTATTTTCTGACATGTCATAGCAAAAATTTATTAACAAATTATCATTAAATTTATTAAATGTCATAGGAAAAACATAAAAAATTATTAAATTGGTCCTTATATTATAAAACATATTTTTAATTTGGGCAACACTAGTGCCATAGTTGTTCATATTTCATAATTATATCTAGCTTAATATTTTAGATAAAAATATTTTAAAATAACTCATCATATAGTACTTTTATATCAAGTTATTCTCTTATCCTATAACATTAAACTAAAATAAAATAAAAGTTGAAATACGCTTTGGATTTTTTACTTTTACGAAATTAATTTTTATTTTATTTTATTAATTTTAAAAAAATTGTTTTTAGTTCCTGTGATTACCCGTCCTTACAAAAATTAATAACCAAAATGATGACAAAAATAAAACGCTTTAAAATTACATAAAAAGAATTGTATTTTTATTTTATAGGAACTACAAATAAAAGACAGTATAATCATAAATAACAAATTATATTTAAATTTAAAATAAAATAAAAAGTTAAAAAGAAACTTGGTGTAATATATATATATATATATATATATATATATATA
>Ga0209489_107685_pt1 | contig 15710 bp, 12 predicted proteins | sample SiratrowhiteBW_FD_187527 | JGI IMG/M metagenome (GOLD analysis project Ga0209489, IMG submission 187527) | Root nodule microbial communities of legume samples collected from California, USA - Siratro white BW (SPAdes) (version 2) | ecosystem: Host-associated > Plants > Roots > Nodule | place... | reverse complement strand
ATATATATATATATATATATATATATATATATATATATATATATATATATATATATATATATATATATATATATACATATCTGCTGCAGTTTTTCTGATACAAAAATAAAAATGTAATTAAATGATGTGTCTACCATTTATATTCTTGATTACTGCCCCCTCTTTTCTTTTAATAAGCAAAACTACCACACTGTTGTCTGTGGGTGCGACATCACCATATCGTTTATTACTATATGTCTCTATAACTTATGAACTTCTTTACATCGTGACAGTGAATGTTGGATTTTAGTCTGATAAACTTTTTAAATGTGCAGTTTGCCTTGCATTACTCATGGTCTACGGAAGCCCGGGCCCGGCAAGCATTAGCTAATGTGTCAGCTTTACTTCGCCCAGGAGGCATTTTCATTGGGACTATGCCTGATGCCAATGTGATTGTCAAGAAGCTCAGAGAAGGTTTTTCTTGCATGTTCAATTATTATTATTCTTTTAAAATAAATTTAGTTGTCAATGAAGTCCTATGACATGCTTTGTCTTATGTAACTGACCTCATGTAGTGAAATAAGAAATGATTTGTTATTTTAAAAAAGTTGATAGAAATTCAAAATATTTTATTAAGGCAGTTTACACAGAGTTGTTCGTATGTTTAATGTTTGTGTTAATAGTTTTAATTAAAACAATGGTATATGTAGGAATTTGGTCCTTTGTCATTTAAAATGTCTCAACGCATGTAAAAATCTTCATTATTTTACGTTTTTATGTTATCAACAAGAAAAGAAACGATCCATTTCACCGATAGAGTTTTGCACTTTTGGTGTTTCCTCGCTGCTTGGGAAATTTCCTATCTGGAATTGAACTGATAAATTATTTTGAACATGTGCTTCACCAATAACACGCTTTGACCTTTGCTTCATATAAGTGGGGAATTTTATGGCAGATATCTTTCATCATTCTTGATTGGATATGCTAATTTCACTGTGAATTTGCAGCTGAAGGATTAACTTTCGGCAACAGCGTCTATTGGGTGCGTTTTGATGAAGAATTTTCTGATAAGGTAAGTTTGTCCTACCTGTCATCATCTTTTATTTTTAAGGCCAGAAACCTCTATAATTATGGAAATGATTTTGTGAATTCTACTTACCTGAAATTTTCATTTTGTGATTCAGAAATTTAAATCTTCCAGCCCTTTTGGAATAAAGTACACGTTCCATTTGGAGGTATCATTTCTTTCTAATCTTCCTTTTGTGAATATCACGTAGCTGTTTTCCCATCACACAAGGCTGGTTTGCAGTTTCCTTGTCAAATTACTTTGAGATGTATGATTTTGTGCATGCTTAAATGGAGAACCTTTGTGCAAAGGGTTATGATTTTATCATTCAAAGACCATGTCTCTTATTTAGTTCTCTTTAAAATTCCATATTTTTAATACATACCCTGCCATTTAAGACGTGATGTCTCGTTTCAGGATGCTGTTGATTGTCCTGAATGGATTGTCCCCTTCCACACATTCAAGTCATTAGCTGAAGAGGTATGTAGCACACTTTCTATGATACTCTGCCAAATTTCTAGCTTTTCTAAGGTAAGTGTTGACTGGAATGAGTAGTTCTTGTAGACTCATTTAAACTTAACATTTACAGTATGACTTTGAGCTTGTTTTCGCAAAGAACTCACATGAATTTGTGCACGAGTATATGAAAAAACCGGAATTTGTGGAGCTCATGCGAAGACTAGGTGCATTGGGAGATGGAAACCAAGATCACAGTAAGCCTCTGTGCCTACTGTTTTCCATTTCAATTTCCATTTAACTTCATCTAACAATGCGTTTCTCAGTCTTTTTTACGTGTTCTGGTTAATCTGAATTCTAGTAATGTAGCACTTGTGCATATCTCTATATCAGGTACACTCTCAGCTGATGAATGGGAGGCAGCATATTTATACATGTCATTTGTATTGAGAAAGGTAAATAGCAAGCATTTGAGTTGGCTCTTAAAGAGAGCAACTTCAGTCCTCCTTTATCTTAGAGAAAGGAAGTGAGATAGCTAAGATAGGTTAGAAATTCCAAATTTTCATCTTATAATATTGTTCAAAGGGACCACAAATTATAAAGAGTAAAATGAAAAATATAGACGTATTAGAAGGACTAAAAGAATATAACAAAATAATATTATATTTTAGGATAAAATCATATTTAAACCAAAACTGCTATTATATAAAAGGCTGAAATGGGTTATTGATGTAATGACACAGCGAGGTCAACCTGACAAAAGCCAACAGGGTAGCAGAAGGGATCGAGGGTCCATGCACATTTCAGAGGAAGACATCATGTACATTACTGATTACTAAACAAACAGTCTCTTTCTCAATTTTCTAGCATGGAATGGATTAGGGCATGAAGGTGCCATTACTTTTGATCTCGGTCTTGACCTCCAGCAACTTTTTTCTGCTGCTTGAGTTTTGTAGGGTCCCTTATAAATAATTGAAAACAAAATTTGTGCCACCAAATTTGTATTAACTTATGGTTCTGGATTAGACATGTGGCAGTTTATTTTAGCAAGCTCCCTCACACTAATATATTCTTCCCTGTTACAGCAGATTAGACTATCAGTGAATATTTGAAAAATGATCCTTATTTAGAATTTTAACTTTTCAAGGAATTTATAATGTATAGAAATTGGTTTTTCATCCTTTTCTAAGGAAGAAAATGTTAAATATAAAACTTGTTCTGCATAATTTAAGTTTGGTGCTGAAATTTTTGTCTGATCTTTGCATGTCTAATCTTGTTTTTATCAGCATTTTTACTGTTAATTACAAAAGAGCTGTAAGAAACCTATGAGAATGTGAAAAACCAAGGTAAAAGAGTATCTTATAATTAAAGAGTATTAATTCTAATTTTTATTTATTTTTTCATTTCATTTGACTTAAGGACTATCTTTCTTATACGAAAGATTTGCATGTCATAGGGTGTTTACACTAATATTTTTAAAACATTTCTCTTAGTAATACAAGTGAATTTTATTCACTCAATCCGCTTTTAAATGCTATTAAGATGAAGTACCAACGTGGTATGTATTATTAGGCTTATTAATCGTGCTCATCTCTACTTCTTCGTTATTAAATAATAAAGATGCATGAATTATTCCTCGTTATGAAATCAAGTTATTGTGTTATAATAATAAAACCACTAAAGATACGAAAGATTAAGAATGAATTTGTGTGATTTGTTTTACCTTTATAGAACATTATAACAGTTACCACTTCAACAAAGATAATGAGAGGGACGCTAAACATTTTACTAGAAATTAGTTGGTATGTAAATGATATTGATAAAATATTAATAGTTAGATCGCTTTGATTTTTTTTTTAATAGATGGATGAGGCTATTTAGACAAAATCAAAGGGGTCATATTTTGTCTACGGAGATACAACAACCGCTTGAAGTCCCATTTGATTTAAACGAGATACCACTGGAAGAAGATATTTCAAAAAACGAGAAAAAATTGAAATTTATCCAGAATATCATAAACAACATGATTTTGAGGTTTTAATAATATTTTTTTATGTGACGATATATAATTCATAGATTTTGAATATGAATCTAATTAAAATGTCAAAAGTCGTGATATCTAATATATTATTTTATTAAAAAATATTGTTTTTAGATTCAAAAGGTATTTTGATAAAAACAAGAACGGAGAAGTTAAAAGGCGAGATTTTGTCATCAGACAATCAAAAGAGCACATCAATTATTAAGACATACTCATGTTTTTTTTATTGTGTGTTTTTATTTAAATAAAAAATAATTATAATTTTAATGTACTAACATTACGAATTTTCCTTTTATTTTTTCTATTTTATACTTTTGTCTCCTTTGTCAAGAAGTTATAAGAATATATTGATTGTCCAAGGTATATAATGATAAGAAATGTCTTTGACTAAGCATGCAATTTTTATATGCCATATTTACCTTTAAATTTAGTGGTCGTTTAATTGTACTCCTTTGTAATCGAGGCCTTTTATCAATTATATAAGTTCAACAGTAAAGAAAAGTCTGAAAATCAATGGTTGCAAATGATTGAAAAATCTAGCATGAAAAATAATAACCATTTTTTAGGGCTTCGTGAAATAAGGCATTATTGGGTTCTTAGGTATCTTGGCAAAACCTATCATGTTATGAGCTGATTCATTAGATAAGCAAATAAATTGCATATAGTTACTTTATATTTTCTTACACAATTTATGTATTGTTGATGGTGTTATATATATATATATATATATATATATATATATATATATATATATATATATATCACATAATACCAGAGTTTTCGAAGAAAAGAAGAGAGAAATGAGAGAACTTAGAATTTCATATTTTGAACATTGATATTATTCAAGTTGAAAGGTCAATGCTTTTTACATATTTCAGAGCTCCTTTTATAGACAAAGGAGTTCGCAAACAAACAAACCAACAATAATTCATTTTAGACACACTGATAACATAAGGACGATAAGAAAGACATAGAGTAGCAAGCACTATTTTACAAGGATACTTTATTCTATGTCTACAATGACTGTTGTCTGTCCTTTGATGCTTTATGGATGAGAGCGAATCTCATCCTCGTGTATCTGACTCATCTGGCTCATCTTTTGGTGGAGGCCAGGGTGGCCATGTTCTAGGATCAGGCCACGGGTCCTAAGAATCTTGCCAGATGGTCTTATCTCTTGGAGTGTGGTTTTCTTCTTTCCAGAAAGATTCTTCTTCTGTTGTTTTGTCCTTTTGCCAATCTTGCCCGAGAAGGTTTAATTTAGAAATGGGTGTTATTTGGAGGAAATTGTTCCATATGAACTTGTCTGAACTCTTCATTCCAAACTTCTGGAGTTACTTCCCAATCTGGAGAACATATAATATCAAGATTTCTCAGTTTATTGCAACTAGAAGACACTGGTTGTTGGTTTATCTTGAACCCATTTATCTCATGAAGATGTAATGTTAATTCCTCTTTCCAAAAAGGAGGGTTGTCTGGCTTCATGAATATCTTTAAATCCGGAAAAGTAGCATATGTCAGAGCTTGATTCTGAGTGTACAGATGTCCATTGGGATGTCTGAAATAAGGTCTGTGAATTGTGAAGATAGACACAAATCGATCTGCTTGTTCTTGGTCTAACTTCCAAACATTGTATTTTGATAATTCCTTATCAATTTGTTCCTTCCACCACAACATGGGAGAGTACCATGAGAGAAATTTCCAAAGCAGGGTGCTTTTACTTGCTTGATCTGTAAGGTATTCAAGTAGCTTGAAAGTGGGGAATATGACAGGATATTTGAATAGGGCTGTAGCACACCACAAATACTACATGTCAGATTCTGTAAACACTTCATCCATCAGAAATGGAAAAATGTTTAAATATGGGGCGACAGGATTAAACCAAGTTGGTTTGGGTTTAATCTGGTGTTCTTGAATGGTCGTGGCAAGATAGTGGAACATATGTGTTTCTACAAAGGATTTGATTGTTGAGGGAGTGATTGGCTGGATCTTTAGTAGTTCAAGAGGGAAATCATAGAGGTGTTGAGAGGAAAATCCTCTATTTGTGGGTTCATTCATCATGATCAGTGAATATTCATGAGTATCTGTGAAAATGGGTATTGGCAAGGTATTTTCTCTCAGTTGGTTTTGTTGAGGTTTTCGTGAGATTTCTTTGGGTCTAGAGAGGAAATCAGGAATCACATTTTTGTTTCCTTTGATATGTCTGACTGTGAAGTCATATCTGGAAAACCATTCTTTCAAACGGAGGATCTGAGGACTTGGAGGAATCTTGTTTTTTAATTCAAGCATTTTGGGAAATGATGAATTGTCCAAATGGATCTCAAAAACATGTCCTCTGAAGTGGAAGTCAAACTTTTGAATTCCATATTTTACTGCCAGGGTTTCTTTGTAAGTTGTGTGATAGTGAGCTTCAGCTGGTTTGAACTGTCCGCTGGCATGTCCACAGTAAAATTTTTGTCCTTCAATTTCTTCAATTAGAACTGCTCCCCAGTAATGATCACTAGCATCTATCTGTAAGATCCTTTTTCCTTCCCCTGGAATCTTCAGTGGAGGAGGATTCTTTGCAATCTCCTTCAATGACCTGACTGCTTCAGTTTGTTCTGGTCTCCATGGGGGTGCATTCTTTTTCAACATTTTTGAAAGTTTTGAAGTGTGATGCGAAATGTTGGGGGTGAAGTCTCTGATATAATTTAAAATGCCTAAGAACTGTTGAATCTGCTTGGTAGTGAAATTCTTTTCAGGGAATTTTGGTAATTCTTCTACAAGATGTGGTTGAGGAGAATACTTTCCTCTGGAGAATTTCATCCCAAGGAATTCTATTTTTGTAGTTCCTATTTGAGACTTTGAAGATGAAAGCATGAGGCCATATTGATGGCATAACTGGTAGAATTTTTCTAATAATTCTTTATGACTTTTCTCATCTGGGGAGAATAGGAGGATATCATCTATATAGATCAGTGAGGAAGTTAAAATGGGCTCAAAAATTTGGGTTATGGCCTTTTGGAATAGTGAAGGTGCAACTTTTAGCCCAAAAGGTAAAACAGTCCATTGGAAATGAGCATTGGGTATGCAGAATGCAGTTTTGGGCCTGTCTTTTGGGTCTAGCCCAAGTTGCCAAAAACTTGACTTCATGTCAAATTTTAAAAAGATGAAAGCATTTGTGATATACGAATAGAGGGTGTATATCTTAGGTAAAGGAAACTTATCGTCTTTGAGAAATAGGTTCAATGGCCTGTAGTCAATGACAAGTCTCATTTTTCCCCTGATCTTTTCTGATCTTTTCTCCATATAAAAAGCCTGACATGCCCAATCAGAATTTGTTGGTTCAATAAGTCCTTGCTTCAAGAGTTTTTGACATTCTTCAAATGCGGCCTTTCTATCACTTGGGGTCATTCCAGAGTGGATGGCCTTGGTTGGATTTATATCTTCATTCAATTTGAAAGGTAATTGAACAAAAAATTCTTCATTCTTTCAGAGCGGTTTTGGATGTTGGAATAGATGATGGCTATCTGCACACATCTTTGAAAGTTTCTCTTTGAATTCTTCATACTCAGGGGGTGTTTTAGATAAGCTGAAAATTCTCATTAGAGGACTGAACGGTTTAAAATGACTTTTGTATCTTATTCCGTTCAGAAGCAATTTCATTCCTCTAAAATGAGTATAAACATCCATTCCGATGAGTATGTCGTTTCCTAGGAGGTCTGTTCCTATGACTTTTGTGTAGATGGCACAGTTTGGAAAAAATCTTATTCTGATGTTCTTCTTGGTCATCAGTTCAGTCGTAAAGACTTCTCCACTTGCTGCTTTGAACTGGAACTCTCTTTGTTCCCAAAATTCTGGGTGAAGAATTTTTAGGGTTCATCATGGTCTTAGAAGCTCCAGTGTCTATAAACGCTATTGCCTTTATCGGGATTTCATACTTTGCGGGCAAGATGTGGACTTCTATGTTTGGCGCTGGGGGTCTGGAGATAAAAGATTGTTCTTCTACCTTTGTTATTTCATCAAAAGAAAGGATGGGAAAATGGTGTTGACAATCTTCTTCATCATCACTGGATTCATCTGGTCCTTCATCTCCTGAGCTATCATCTCCTGAGACATCAATGCCAAAAACAGTTTTTGTATCTGGATATTCTTGTTCACTGTAGAGTGACTCCACATCTTCTTCTGTGATGTGCAGAGTCTGAACAAGTCTTGCAGATTTTTCTGTTTTATTTGGGCAGGATTTTGCGAAATGGCCTGGCTTTCCACAGATGAAACACTTTGTGCCCTTTTTCTTCCCTTGAAAAGATTTGGGCTTAAAAAACTTTACCTTTCTTTTCCCCTTGAATCTTTTCTTGTGCTTGGAGTGCTTCATGAAACTCCTTCCTTTTGAAAAGGACTTGTTTTTGCAGGAGCAGTCCTTTTTCTTACATTTTATCTCTAATTCTTCATCATCACTGGATTCATCTGGTCCTTCATCTCCTGAGCTATCATCTCCTGAGACATCAATGCCAAAAACAGTTTTTGTATCTGGATATTCTTGTTCACTGTAGAGTGACTCCACATCTTCTTCTGTGATGTGCAGAGTCTGAACAAGTCTTGCAGATTTTTCTGTTTTATTTGGGCAGGATTTTGCGAAATGGCCTGGCTTTCCACAGATGAAACACTTTGTGCCCTTTTTCTTCCCTTGAAAAGATTTGGGCTTAAAAAACTTTACCTTTCTTTTCCCCTTGAATCTTTTCTTGTGCTTGGAGTGCTTCATGAAACTCCTTCCTTTTGAAAAGGACTTGTTTTTGCAGGAGCAGTCCTTTTTCTTACATTTTATCTCTAAGTACTTTTTCTTGCATGTTTTGGAGTATCTTTTTTGGTTTTTCATGATCCCTTCAAGGAGCTGTTATTGGCTGCATAATTTGTCTAATGCAACAATGCATGTCTGATGAATTTCTCCAAGGTTAGCTAAGTAATTTCTTTGTTCTGCATGTTTAGCATTCTGTATATTTCTCCTTGAATTTCCTCAAGAAGTGAACTTACATATGTATTCTTCAAACTTGGATCATTGTAGCCATTCAACTGGTAAAACCTTTGCTGCATTCTTTGGAAATGACGTTCAATGTCCCTGAGTTTTAAAGAACAACACTTCATCTCGAAATATTCTTTTCGGATCTTTTTGTTCACTATATCAACATTTCCGAGGAACTCAAAATGAATTGCAGAGATTACTGCATCCGTGCTTTTAAATCGATGGAGCTGGTCCTGATTTACTGTACCTATGCTTTGGTACCATTCTTTTAGGGTTCCGAACATCCGGGCACAAAATTCTTCGATGACTCGGTATTTGTCAGCATCTGGATCTATCATTTTTGCATCCATCCATGCTTTGAAATCAAGAAGCTTTTTTCTCCATTGTGCTGGTGGGAGATCATCCAGTGAGAATAGTGGTGTCCCAGCAATTCTTTGTGGTGGAGTGTTTACCTCCTGTGAGTGTAATCCGGAGGTGGATGCTCCGGGGCTTTCTTCATGGATGAGGCTTCTACAATTTTTTTTTTCAGAATTATTTTCTGATGAGGCTTCTGTGTCTTCTGGTTCTGAAGTATCTGAGGCTTCCTGATATTCTTCTTTTGAGTTTTTTGCAACAAAAACTTCTTCTTTGAGTGTCGCCATCAGCTGTGGTAATGGCTTTTCTTCAGGAGCTGTTTCTTCCTGAGGTGTAATATGAGAAATGGCCACTACTTTTTCTTTATTTTTTCTTCCAAAAATGGTGGTTTGTTCTAGCAAATTTGGTGGTAGGAAAGGTGGTTTTACAGGATGTTGTATCACTGTATTTGTAAGAAGCCCTTGTGGTGAAATGGGGAATGGTGAGTATATGTTCTCAGGAGGAGGAGGTTTTGCAATTGTTTTCACGTACTCCTCAATCTCAGAGACTTGCTTTCTGAGTTTTTGCAATTCTTGTTCCTTTCTGGTGCTTTCATGGAAACTTCTCTCAGCAGTTTTCTCCATTTCATTTTCTAGGACTTCAATCTTTTGTTGTCTCAGAGTAAGATTTTTGGACTTTTTCAGACATTTGGTTGAGCTGATACTGGAAAGTTTCTGTTAATTTGTCCACCTTTCTTTCAATAACCCTTAAAAGGTTATTCTGGGATAATGAATTTGTGGTTTGCCAGTTCAAAACTTCTTCTGCCTGGGTAGACGGTTTATATGTTCCATCTGGGAGGACCTTTGTAGGTTGGATAAAAGGTTTTATGGAAACCCTTTTTTCAACATCAATTTTTCTTTCTAAAGGAGGGAACTCCTCATCTGTGAACATCATGCAAGGAATTGCTAGTCTTTTCTTTTCCTTAAAAAGGTTCAAGCAATTCTTTGGAGGGGACCAGGTGATCAGATTTACTTCTGCCGGTGGAGGCAGATATCCTTCTTTTCTGAGGGTTCTGAGTCCTTTTTTGTAGATGGGCAGAGGCTCTGTTGGTCTCCTGATTCCTACCCACGAGCTATTGCCAGGGTCAAATCTTCTGGTTGGATTGAGAGGTGGCTTACACCTCTTCTTCTTTTGAGATCATCCTCATCATCAGAATCTGAGAAGGATTCTGAGTCGGAGTTGTGATCGCAATCTGGTTCACACATAGACGAATCTACATCCCATAAGAAATGTCCACTTAACCTATCTGAAAAGATGGCTCGTCCATTGTGGTGGAACGAGTGAACTGGAATATTTCCTTCTTTTTCTCCTAATGTTATCATCATCGTGTGGAAAACTAGAGGAGGATTCTTGGTATCCCCTTCATCTTTCCATCTGAAAGTGGTTTTGACGCTTCCATCAACAGAATTTCTTTTGAAAGTGGCTTCTGTGGCCACTATCTGTTTTTCTTTTTTCTTGAAGTTTTCATAATTGCTTATCCATTCAATAGGAATAAGCTTTTTGAGTTCTTCCCTTGGTATTTGTCTGGGGACTTGGACTATAGTTGGAGTTTCTTAATCTTCTGCGGCTAGGACCATGAGGGCGTTTCCTTCAAATTGTTTTTCTCCAGGAAGATCAAAACAATGATCTTGTATCCTATAGACGATTTGGTGGTGTAAAGTGGCTGAAAGTGCAACTTCATCTTGTGGTGCTCCCACAAGTTGTACCTGTACCTTGAATTTGTTGGGAAGAGTTGGATCCCTCAGCTGTACATTGAAGTTGGGGAAGATTGTAAGTGTTAGCACCAGTGGGCTGCTATGATGATTTGATGAAGCCAACCAAGTGAAGTTCAAGACCCTAAGAGCATACGTGAAATGCATGAAGACTTCATGAAGATTGAAGATTTGGTCTAGAACTTAGGAGTGTGTGTTGTGGGGTAAGGTTGAGGTCTAATTCGTGAAGCATGCAATCTTAATCACTGATAAGCTCCAAATATATTTTCTGAATTAACAAAAGTTTTGAAAAATCAATCAAAACTTGCGTTTTAAATAACTGTTTTAACTAATTGGAGAAAAACAGTCGACTATTTGAAGATTCAATCGACTGAATTTTTAAATGACAGTTATGTTTAAATAGCTGGCGTGAAATTTTTGGAGGTTAATGAAAATCATTTTACACATTTTTTGAGCACGAAAATTTGAGATTCCAAAGAGAGAAAAGAGAGCAAATGCGCCCGCGAGTCTTATGATCAAAGATCAATCAAAGTTTTCATCAAGAACGGTTTTCTTGAACTGCTGCTGGAGCTATCATCTGACTGAGACTGTTCTTCGCTGATTTGATCATCAAGACTAAGCCTTCTATAACTTTACTTGTTTCTTTTGTATTCGTTTGTATAGAAGTGCTTGTATTACAGTAACCTTGTTCGTACATCATTTGTTTTGACATTTATTTTGAGTTCTTGAATTGCCTGGGTTGGTAATTTTGTTCTGTACAGTGGGCTCTGTACAGGGTGCGACTTGCTGTGGGTTTTAGCAAGGGTCTTCGTGAAACACACAGTGGGTTTCTGTGTGGTTTCCTGTTTTGCTGTGGGATCAGCAGTGGTCTACTACGAGTTGCAGTGAGGCATTTCTGGGTTACACAGTGGGTTCTGTATAACGTTACTTGCTGTGGGTTTCAGCAAGGGAGTTCTTGAAGCACACAGTGGATTCTGTGGTGTTTCTTGTTCTGCTGTAGGGTCAGCAGGGGTTGGCTGCAGAGTGCAGTGTCGTCTTGCTGTAGGCAAGTGTTGTAAACTGGATCAGGTTGATCAGTTTAGTGAAATCCTTACTGTGTGTGAGGGGCTGGACGTAGCCCTGCTGTTGGGTGAACCAGTATAAAAATCTGCTGTGTCCTTATTCTCTCTTGCTCTCTCTTTTTATTGTTCTTGCTGATTGTCTTGAATTTTTCAGAATTAAGTGAATCTTGCTAATTGAATAACTTCATCATTTTCTAAAAACATTTTCAAAAACAACCTAAAATCAGTTATTCCATTTTTAACACAGTCTAATCCAAACTGCTCTGAATCTGCTAACAACCAGTATATCAGTTTTCTGCAAATCAGCAGTTTCGCAATTTGGTGGGTTAACTGTTTATCAGTTTATTTCACCAGAAAACCAAATCTTTCACTGTATAAAACTGTTTTCAGAATCTATAATTGAACTATAATTGATTTAAGACTTAAACATCTTTTAATAAGTGTTTCTTTAATAAAAAGAATTTTATTTCTTGATTGACTCATTATAATTCGAACTGTTGATTGAATCAGAGTTGATCAATTCATTTTGTGTGGTTAACTTCTATTCTGTTTCTGTGCAGTTAACTAAATTGCTTCCGCACTTACATTCAAATTCTGATAAAATTGTTTGACTTGCTACATTGTACTATGACTGGATTATATTCTGTTTACTGGTTCATTCTACTGTCTTGCTCAGTAAAGTCAATAAAGATCCAGTTTATTAAACAACTTTGAATTTCTTAAAAGGCCAACTAGTTTTTGAAAAAGATTTTGAAATCCAATTCACCCCCCCTCTTGTATTTCAGCCAAAACAGTTTCTTTCAATTGGCATCAGAGCTAGGACTTGTATCCTAGTCAAGTTTTCGATCCATGGCTGAAAACAATTTGCCTTTTGCTGAGGGGGCTTCAATAAATAGACCTCCAATGTTTTCTGGTGTGAATTACCAATTCTGGAAAATCAGAATGCAGATCTTTATTGAGTCTATTGACAGAGGCATTTGGAATGCGATAGTAAATGGACCGTATATACCTATGCATATTGTTGATGGTGTGTCTGCTATGAAATCTTTTGATGAACTGACTGATATAGAGAATAAGCGTGTGTAGTATGATTGCATTGCCAAGAATATTATAACCTTTGCCTTGAACATGGATGAATTTTTCAGGGTGTCTCAATGTACCTCTGCAAAGGAGATGTGGGAGGTGTTGGAAGTCACTCATGAAGGCACGAATGATGTGAAACGGGCAAGGAAACATGCACTGATTCAGGAGTACGAATTATTCAGGATGCAATCAGGAGAATCAATTGCTGATGTGCAGAAACGATTCACTCATATAGTTAATCACCTGATCGGACTTGGAAAGCAGTTTGATAAAGAGGAACTGAACATCAAGATTCTCAAATGCTTGGATAGAAGTTGGCGGCCCAAGGTGACAACAATTTCAGAAACTAAAGATTTGACAACTCTCACAATAGCTGCACTGTTTGGCAAACTGAGAGAGCATGAACTAGAGATGACAAGGCTGAACAAAATGGAACATGCTGAAAAGAAATCCAGAAGCCTTGCACTGAAATTAAAAGTTGGTGAAATAGAAACCAGTGAGGACAATTCAGAAGAAGATGGTGATTCTGAAGACATCAGTCTGCTGACAAAACAATTCCAGAAATACATTAAGCTGAAGAGAAAGGGAAAGAATCAGCAATCTAAAAGGTATATTAGAAAACTTGATTTAAATCCAAATAAGCTAACCTGTTATGGCTGTGGCAAACAGGGACATATGAAAACAGACTGTCCAAATCTGGCTATCAAAGAGAAGAGCATTAAAAAGAAGAATTACAAAGCTGGAAAAGGAAGAAAGACATATGTTGCATGGGAAGACAATGCTTCTTCATCCAGTAGCTCTTCACAGGAAGACAATGAAGGAAATCCTTGCTTTATGGCTGGAAAAGATTCTAAGGTCTGCTTGGCATCCAGTAAGCTGATGTGGTATCTGGATAGTGGATGCTCAAAGCATATGACAGGAGATTCAACTCAGTTGATTAATATCAAATGGAAACCTGCAGGATATGTGACATATGGTGACAATAATCGAGGCAAGATACTTGGACTTGGCAATATTGGAAGAAATAATAGAGTAATCATCGAAGATGTACTCTTAGTGAAAGGATTAAAGCACAACTTACTAAGCATCAGTCAACTGTGCGATAAGGGATACAAGATCACGTTTGAGCCTGATCAATGTCTCATAACAGATTCAAAATATGCTGAAACAATTCTTGTAGGTAAAAGAGTGAGTAACATTTACATGCTTAATGTGTCCTGCATAACATCTAGCATGAATTGTTTACTCTCCCGAGATGATGAGTCTTGGTTGTGGCATAAGAGACTTGCACACATTCACATGCATCATTTAAATAGGATTGCATCTAAGGATCTTGTAATTGGTCTTCCTAAGCTTAAGTTTGAGAGGAACAAACTGTGTGGAGCATGCCAAATGGGTAAGCAAACTAAAAGCTCTTTTAAACCAATTAATGTTGTTTCAACAACTAGACCACTTGAGCTGCTGCATATGGATTTATTTGGTTCGTCTAGAACTATGAGCCTCGGAGGGAATTATTATGGTCTTGTTATTGTTGATGACTATTCCAGGTTCACTTGGACATTTTTCATAGCCACCAAAGATGAAACTTACCATGTCTTTAAAGGATTTGTCAAACTTGTTCAGAATGAAAAGGACTGCAGTATTTCATCTATTAAATCTGACAATGGAAGAGAATTTCAGAATGAGAAGTTTGACAGATTCTACAGTAAACTGGGTATTAAACACAACTTCTTAGCACCAAGAACTCCACAACAGAATGGAGTTGTTGAAAGGAAAAACAGATCTTTGGAGGAACTAGCCAGAACCATGTTGAACGAGAATGGACTACCCAAATACTTCTGGGCAGATGCTGTTAGCATAACGTGTTATGTGCTAAATAGAGTGTTGATCAGACCCATACTGAAGAGAACTCCATATGAACTATTCAGAGGAAGAAAACCGAACCTGTCTCACCTAAAGGTCTTTGGCTATAAGTGCTTCATACTTAATAATGGTAAGGACAACCTTGGTAAGTTTGATTCCAAGTCTGATGAAGGTATTTTTGTGGGTTACTCACAACATGGTCATGCTTATCGGGTTTATAACAAGAGGACCATGCTGATGGAAGAATCTGTACATGTGAATTTTGATGAAGCTAACCAAGATATGCATGAAAGACCTGAGACACATGCAGATGATGAAAGTTCAATTATTCAACAAGCTGGAACTGAACTGGAAAACAAGACTGAAGAAACCAGTGTGCTACCAGAAATTCAGTCAACAGAAGCAGAAGAGCAATTTGCTGAACAAGAAGGTGTTCTTGACAGGATCAGTTCAGACTTGCCTAAGGAGTGGAGAATTCCTAGGAATTTATCATTGGATAATGTAATTGGTCAGGTGCAGAAAGGAATTTCAACCAGAAGTGCACTGAATCAATTCTGTGAACATATGGCTTTTGTTTCACAGACTGAACCAAAGACTGTAGGTGATGCACTGGAAGACAACAACTGGATAATAGCTATGCACGAAAAACTGAACCAGTTTGCAAGGAATGAGGTCTGGATACTTGTTTCCAGAACCAGTAAGATGAATGTCATTGGCACCAAGTGGGTGTTCAAGAACAAGTTAGATGAACATGGTGTTATCGTGAGAAACAAAGCTAGATTGGTTGCCAAAGGTTACAATCAGGAAGAAGGAATCGATTATGGGGAAACCTATGCACCAGTAGCAAGACCTGAAGCTGTTAGACTGCTCTTAGCTTATGCTTGCATGAATGGATTCAAGCTTCACCAAATGGATGTCAAAAGTGCTTTCCTAAATGGGTATATTGATGAAGAAGTCTATGTTTGTCAACCTCCTGGATTCGAAGATCATAAGCATCCAGATTATGTCTTCAAACTGAAGAAAGCTCTATACGGTTTGAAGCAAGCCCCAAGACAGTGGT
>Ga0209489_107678_pt1 | contig 15725 bp, 23 predicted proteins | sample SiratrowhiteBW_FD_187527 | JGI IMG/M metagenome (GOLD analysis project Ga0209489, IMG submission 187527) | Root nodule microbial communities of legume samples collected from California, USA - Siratro white BW (SPAdes) (version 2) | ecosystem: Host-associated > Plants > Roots > Nodule | place... | reverse complement strand
TTGAGGAAACATTGTTAAAGAGGATTCTGAGCATCTCAAAAGGGAAATGACAACTGTTTTGGTATTAGCAGTCCCAAACTTTGAGAAAGTATTTACTATGGAATCTGATGCATCAAGAAAAGGCATATCTGCTATTCTTTCCAAGAAGGGCATCCCATAACTTACAAGTAAAACCTTAAGCGGGAGAGCTCAAAGTAAATCAGTTTATGAATGAGTTGATGGCAATTGTACTACCTATCCATGAATCGAGGCACTATCTTTAGGGGAGGATTTTCGTAGTACGCAGACTTGAAAAGCTTGAGGTTTTTGATAGTTTAGAGGCTCATGACAGAAGAGCAACAAAAATTGGTTTCTAAGTTGGTTGGATTTGATTTCGAAATTAAATATAAGTCTGGGACGGACAATGGAGCTGTTGATGCTCTCTTGAGGAACCTGCAATCATGGTTGTCAAAATCACGATCCAGCCCGCAAAATCTACAATATTCTTCCCCTTCCTTGATCTCCGATTACCTGAAAGTTGCTATTCTGGTGAATAGAGTCGGATCAGCGATGTAAATCGCAAATTGATTCGGAACGGAGTCTCACGATGCGACACAGTCCCACTTATCGCAACACAATTTCACAGGAGACGGCGCTTGCGGGGCCTCTGGTGCCTCTCGTGGTCACGCATCTTAGGCCTCTCGTGGTCGCACCTCCCATTTCTCGCCTTGCTCTCAAGGTTGTGCCTGGTGGCGGCAATAGTGCCTCTCGAGGTTGCAACTCCTCTCTATTCTCTACTCTATTTTAGGGTTTTTATTGGATTGGGATTTGTAACTCGAAAGCCCAATTACTTAAGCCCATTATGTCCTTTTCCCTTTGTATCCAACTTGTGTTTAAATGCTTAAGTGAAAAAATTGTGTGAAAACTAACTATGTATTCCATACACAAGCCTCTCTCTATTACGGGAACAAGTTGCTCAATCCTATGTAACTAGAATGTGATGATTACCCTAATTATCCCTAATTATGTAGTCTTTTAACTAAGATATAATAATTTGGTTTGTGTATATAATTTTTTTATAAAATTGGTAGGAATTTACGATATGTATTACGATCTCCCGATTTACTATTCATAATTGTTTTTTCGATTTGGAGTAAGATCTTGATTTTGACTACCATGCTTAGCTTTGTCCCATGTTTACTTTCAGGATTAGGAGGAATTTGAATGAGATAATTCAAGACTTATTGCAGCAACTGGGCTGTCATCTTGGGGGTTCTGCTTGCTAGGAGGGACACTATAGTACATAGGCAGAATGGTAATTCTGCAAAGATTTCATTAATACTTTGCAGAATTTCATGATTTAGTACTAGGTGGTCATGATGGGGTTTGGAATGTATAAGAGGATTTTGGGGTTGTTCTTTTGGGAAGGAATGAAAGGACAGATCAAAAAGTATGTATATGGGTGTAAAATTTGCCAAAAAAAAGTGTTAGAGATCCTATATCGATAAGAATAAGGCCGAATTATAATATATAAGTAGAGTGCAATCCTTACTTTATATGAGGTTGAATTAGGTATAAACCCACTTACTAAGATAATATTAGAGTCATTTAGTGTCTATCCTAGTCAAGTTCATTCGACCTGTTGTGTCACTACTATTGGGCTTCTGTTAGACCCCACCCACACATTTATAATCTCGTGCTTGAGATGTTCATTCCTCGGCTTGAGGATGTGTATTACATTGTAGATTCCATATTGACTAGGAATAAGGTTGATTTATAATATATGACTGAGATGTAATCCTTATCTTATAAGTTAGTTTTATGAAGTTGAATTAAGCATAAATTTACTTATTAAGAGAAACTAATATCAAACCTCGACTTCAGCTGGATTGTTGCAACCGCTTTCAATACTGACTCAGATTTGGTCAGACATCTCAGATGGATTTTTCATTGGAGGGTTTCCCAAGGCTTTTGGAGTAGACACCACTAAATTCTCGTATTTTATGGTTGTTGCTAGCACTTTTACTGCTAAAGAAGTTTCTGAAATATTTATCCGAGACATGGTTACACTTCATGGGTTTCCATCTTCAATTGTGTCAGACAAAACAATGTATTTTTTAGCACTTTCTGGGTGCAATTAAGGAGCAGTTTCCCACTATCCACCTTGAGGACAAGGTGGGTCTTGACGGGGGAGTATTGATAAGACCCCTAAGCTTTAGGTCCATTAGGAGACAGAAGGGAAGTATTACACTTGATCAGAGTAGGGAGAGAAACGGGGCCCTAATTAACTGCTCACTTGGCAGTAGTGGCATTCGGCATGTACAAGTTGTTAGAGAGAGAAAGTATAAACAGGTGGTTATAGGGAGAGGGGAGGTAGGTGGGAGTTATCTGGGACTTGGGAGAGAATTGGGCACTCTATAATTTCCCCTGTTATCATTTCCTTTTTTCTGTTATTGCTAATTTTATTCCAAGTTCTGAATCTCATCGATTCAGTTTGGAACTCGGTTGTTAATACAATTTTCCTGGTTGTTCTATCATACTTCCTGTTTCTTGTCAGGATGCAATCAAACTTTGATCACTTGGTCCTGAGTTTCCTATTCAAAGCCTATTCTTATTCTCTGCTACTTCTGGCCTGATATATAATTGATTTTCCTTTTTCTACTGTCATGTAAGTTTTTTTTTTTTTTTTTTTTTTTTTTTTTTTATTTTTTTTTTTTTTTGGTGCAAGCGATTTTTTTTTTCTTTTTTTTTTTATGAACCTATAAATAAATATAAAATTTCAGTAAAATATAAATCAAATAAAGAAAAATAAAAACCTTAAATAACTTAATGAAATTGAATTACCATTTCAAATGAGCTCTAATTATGCTCACACCCTGAAGAACTACATGTCAAATTCAGAACTTGAATAACAAACTTCTTTAGTTCTGGAGTTTTATCCCCAAACATCTCCCACCATTCTTTAAGGAACATAGCTTTTCTACATTCCTTTGCATCTTCCATAGAAAAAAGTCCTCTAGCAAAGTGAAAGTCAACAAGTTGCAAATTGATTTTTGTTCTTTCTGCAAGGTTACTAACTAATCTTTGCATGCATATATGCAACTCCTCTTTCACCTTAGGATCATCATTTCTAAAATTTGGTTCATAGTGCAATTGGGGGTTTAAGTAATAGGCGGCTGCATGCAAAGGCCTATGAAGTTGATTATCCACATCTAATCAATGATTTTCCAAACAGATTTATAGTAATAAAAATAAAGTACAAATTATGTTATATTAGAAAAATAGTTATACAAATAAATAAGTAAAAAATAAGTAATTAAATTTAAAATGATAAAAGTTTAGAAAGGTTACCTTTTCTTAATATTATGAAAGTTGCTTTTAATCTTCTCTTTTGCAGAATCCATCTCCACATATATGAATCCCATTGCGGGTTTTGTATCTGAATCAACCAATCGAAGGACCACCATAAGAGGAGCAACAATTTTTAAGCATGTACTTACATTCTTCCAAAATCGACTATCTAATACCACATTTAAACCTTTCTCCCTTCTTGTGATGTTCCAAACTTGCTTGTTTGCCACTCTTCATAGCTAAACATGTTTATCAATGATGAAGACAAGCTAGAGTCAAGTAAGCTATGGCAAATCTAGTCACTCTTGGCCTTATCAAGTCCCTTCCCCTTGTGAACTTTTTCAAAATGCTAATTAGCTGTGTTCTACCATAAATGTAGGTAGTGATCTTTTTTCCTTTTTTTATGGTTACTTCATGGACCATCAAATGCTTTTCAAGATCTTCAATGATTAAATCAATATAGTGAGCAACACATGGAGTCCAATATAAACGCTCTCTTTTTTGCATCAATAAGTTTCCAGCTGCCTTGAAATATGTAGCATTGTCAATGACTACCTGCACCACATTCTCTTTTCCAACAAATTTTACATGATATAACATTTTAAATACCTTATCAGCAATTTTTGAAATGTCAGAGGTATCTAATGAATAGAGAAACACCGTTCCTTTAGGACTGTTCACCAAAAAATTATAAATGGAACACCTTTTTTTATCTGTCTACCCATTAGACATAATTGTGCAACCTGTCCTTTTCCACTCATCCTTGTTCTCTTCAAGGACTACATCTGTTTTCTCCATTGCTTGTTTCAAAAGTTTCTCTCTAATATCATGATATGATGGAGGTTTATAGCCAACACCATATCTTGCAATCATGTCATGCATTTTTATAAAAGCTAGATTCTTAATCACATTGAATGAAATGACAGTTGTGTAAAACAATTCAGCAACTTGAGCATCAACTTTTTAGTTATCACCTTTTTTGTATAGTTGATTCAGAGTAGCTTGGACACCCTCACTAGTAGATTTATTTTTAAAGATATTCTTGCTGATACTAAAGCTCTGCCCACTCTCATCATCATCATCAATCTGTTCAAGATTAGTCAATCTTCTTTCTTTGGCTGAGGCATCCTTAGCATCATAGAGAACTTTCATCATTAAAGCCTTAGTTTCTTTTGGAACTGAAACACAAGGTTTAGAATCATATCTTGTTCCAGCACGATGATGTTTAAATATGAAAATGCCTCCATTAAAGATCTTTGAGCACTAGTTACATTTTAATTTTTTTTCCATTTCCTAAATCTCAGTCCCATACTTCAATCCAATATTTGTTCTATTCCCCGTAGCATTTTTACTCGTAAGTGGAAGAGGGGCTGACGTACCACTAGCAGAATTTGAGCCACTCCCAAACATCATAAAACTTTAGCAAAAAATTACAATTTCAAAATAACCTTGATTAAAGCATTCACGATTCAAGATTAGAACCTTGATTACAATTTAAAATTTGTAGCTATTGTCCACTCATTAAAAAAAAAACCTTTTAATTAGAAGCAATCACCTCACCACATGATTCACGAACAGTGGAGGACTTTCCACTGCGTCTGCAACACCAACGCTGATGCAAAGAGGGGCGACTGTGGGCAGGGACGGCGCAAGGGCGAGCGGCGAGGGCGTGCGATGCAAGCGACGACATTGATGATTGCTCGATGCGTGCGATGCGATGGCGTTCGACGCGAGGCGAGAGGACAACGACAGCGGTGGCGGCGATGAACAATGAGAAGAGAAGAAAACCTTAAATTGAAAACGCTAGTCCAAATGCGGTTAAGTTGCTCCATATCTTATGAAAACTTAACCCTAAACGACCCAAAACGACTACTGTGTGAGTCGTTATGAATTTGTTTTCCAACTCGCTCACTCGGTTTTGAACTCGCGAGTTTGACCGAGTCAACTGGGTTTGCATCCGAGGTCTACCGAGCCTACTACAAAAATGAGTTTGCTTCCGAGTCAACTTGGTAAAGGGGAGTAGACTCTCAAACTGGAACGAGTTAGCGAGTTCACTCGTGAGTTTGATAACCATGATAATGAATATTAATGTTATATATGCATTATTAGGAACATTTGTATTTATTCTCTTATCATATCTTCATATAATGTGGAATTGTTTGAAGTTGTTAATTTGTCTTTATATAAATCTCGACTACAGTGAATTTTTCCATGATGATGATCAAGAAGGGGGTGAAGTGTTTGAAATGAATTAGATCTTGTTTTCACTTTTTAGGCTTTAGATTGATGGATTGGATTAATTTTTGTATTAGGTAACAATATGTTCATATAATTATATTTGGCTAAATTTTCTTATAGATAATTTTGAATAAATAAATCTTGATTGTCAATGTTCAATATATATATATGTATATATACTTGTTGCTATGTCCTTTTTTTTTGGAGATTATAAGTGTCATAGTGTCTCTATCTGTGTCTTGCTTCGCGTCGGGGTATGTATAGGGCCCTTCTTAAAAAACTTTAAAACATGAATTGGTAATTAACGTCACCTATATTAGAAATTGATACAATCCTGTTTAATGAATATTCATTTGGTTGAAATTAAATTTCTAATGCACTTCAATCGTCTTGATGTTTGTTGATATGATGGGAATGCAATTTATGGAATTAAAATAGTAAATAAGGGCTATAAATATGAATGTTGGAGTAGCCTCTCTGTTTTTCTAATTATCATGTGAACTCCTTATGCATAACTATATTTTATGTACATAAGTCTTTTGAGAAGTTAGGTCAGGTGGCAGTTGCTGAGCTATATTCTTTTGGACAGGTAGCAGCTGTTGTCTTTACTGAAGATTTGAAAAAATTGTATGTGACAATGAAAGAAGGTTTTCCATTGGAATTTGTCGTAAGTTACTTCAAAATTGTTACTGGTGATGAGAAATCCCAAATCTCTCTGGAAGGTTCTCCAGCTGGTGTTCCTTCATGGACATGCGACTGATTAACATAGCTCTTATTTGGTAGGTTGATATCCCTCTCGATCCTCATCTGTTTGAGATTATTACAAGTTCTGGAGCTGAAGTAGATCTCCTTCAGAAGCGACAGATCCATTATTTCATGAAGGTTGTGATTGCATTAGTACCTGGAATACTGATTCTCTGGTTTATAAGGGAGTCTGCGATGCTTCTACTCATCACTTCCAAGAGGTTTCTTTACAAGAAGTATAATCAACTCATTGATATGGCTCGAGCAGAAAATTTCATTATGGTAAACTTTTGATCTCCTATATTCTGTGGGAAATAGACCACAAAACTAAAATTACAGCATAAGGGTTATTTTTCCATAAAATGACAAGAATGCATATTCTGTTAAGTCATTGAATTATTCTTGTAAATAATATCACTATATGACAATTTTTAGGTGAAAAGGAATTCCATTTTAAAAGAAAAAGCTATGTAAACTTAACCTTATTCCACTTTTTTTATGGATTGATAGTTAAAAGTTCAGTATTCTTTGGTTTTGGAGGAGAGAGACACATGTTTCACTTCAAATTACAGACAGTAATGTAATAATGCTTTCCTCCCGACATGTTGAAGGCTTATTATGTACAAATTGAATCCAGTATCTGCGTTAAATTTTGTAATTGATTTACCTTGCTTTTTTTTCTACTGGATTTTATTACTGTCATGTTCCTGTAATTTCAGCCAGTTGGAGATGTTGGTGAAACAAAGTCAATGTACAAGGAAGTTGTGTTGGGGGGTGACGTTTGGGATCTTCTTGATGAGTTAATGATCTATATGGGAAATCCTATGCAGTTTTACGAAAGGGATGTGAAGTTTGTTCGGGTAAAACATTTGATATTTTCAAAGCCAGTAATCCTCCTCAGTGCTATATATGTTTTAAGTGAGATGAAATGAGGCAAGTTGTTTGACGAGAGCACATTGCAGGGTGTTCTACTTTCTGGACCTCCAGGAACAGGAAAAACATTGTTTGCCAGGACACTTGCAAAGGAAAGTGGATTACCTTTTGTATTTGCTTCAGGTGCTGAGTTCACTGATAGTGAAAGAAGTGGTACATCTAGGATAAATGAGATGTTTTCCATTGCTAGGAGAAATGTAAGCAACTAAACCTTGGCTACTTCTAATATCAAATATGAGTTAAAATGGCAATCATGGTCTGATTTAAAGTTTTGTTGGTTGCACTTGGCTCGATATTGTCATTCAAGGTGACTGATCCACTTTTACAATTCATCAGTTAAATAGAAATCAGATGTTGTTGCTAGTAGCTTTGCTGCAAATTTTTGGTTACCTTTTTGTAACAAGAAAAGAATAATATGCTTTTTTTTTTATGCTCTTTAACTATCATATTCAGAACTATTTGTCCTGAATTCGGTCCACTTGATCCTTGTGGCTGCTGATAAAAAAAGCATAATCCTTGTGGCTGAGATTCGTCTTGTTGAGTACTGAAAACATCCTTGTGTTTGTACTGTAACTGTATGCTTCATAAATAGGAAAATGAGAATCCTTATAATTGAGAAAGTGTGTAGGATTTAAGAATTTTTAAATTGTAACATCTATGAGTAATTTATTATAAATTCACGATGGGTGAGCTTATTTCTCTAAACCAATTTCAATTTCTTCGACTCAAAAGGGCAGTTTTTTTTCTTCATGGTATGTTGCTTCAATTCCATTACATCTGCTGGGGTGCTTTAACATGTAGAAAACCATGTTCTGGTGACCTTCAACTGCCGAAACCTCTTCTGCTGACCCAAATCCTATAGTTGTGGTTACTGCCTGGCTTATTTGTGGCCTATGGTGCTGTTATAGCTGGGCTCCCCTCTCAAATTGTACATGATGGTAGGCAGAAAGTCTGTCATGACATCACCATTTAGCAGCATATTGTTACAGTTCTTGGTTTTTGTGTATTTGTTATGGTTTCCTTTCCTGATTTGAGTATTCCTTATACTCCATCTTTTTGTACTGTTTGGAATTCATTAATAAAAATAGATACCTGTTGGAAAATACGTTTATAATGAGATAAATTTTGCAGGGTTTTAATCTCTGAAAGTGAATGGTGATTTGAGGTCACAAATGCTCATCTTTTATCCTGCAGGCACCTTGTTTCGTATTTGTAGATGAAATAGATGCTATTGCTGGAAGACATGCTAGGAAGGATCCTCGTAGAAGGGCAACTTTTGAAGCTCTTATTTCACAGCTCGATGGGGAGTAAGTTATCACTTTATAAATGGGAGGTTGTGACTTTTGAAAATTTACATTTTCTAAATCGGAATCTAAAATTAGCTTGAGTTAATATTATGCCTTAGACATATAAAAGCATTATATCAAGGTTTTTTTTATCATTATTTTGCCTTGAACAATTAACCTGAGTTAGTATATCCATGCTTATAGCCTAGTTTGATTTCATATAGCTTAATTTTTTATATTTTTATAATTGTTATTATTATATATATATAACATTCAACTGCTTTTTGCCTGTGAAGATATCTGCTATATCATAGCGGATTTCAGCTTTCTGTGATCTGCTATTGACAACATTGTATATATGCTCTAGCTTTTGAGGTATTGTTAAATATGATATTAGTGTATGTAATTATGGAAATATTTTGTAGAAATCAGGATTGGTATATTCTTTGTATCCTTAGTTACCCACTACCTTGATTATAAATAAAGATCAGATCGTACACACTCGTTTATACACTTTTTATAATACTTTATGTACTTACTGCTATAAAAGTCAGGTCTGTGTTGAAGAACTATCTATTTTCTGCCAACTATTAATATTCCCATTTATTTGTGGCCTTAATTTAATTTCTGGTTCTTTTGTTTTTACATTTTGTATTTATCTCAAATATTAAGATTTTTTTTTCAGAGATATAATTTTTTTATCCTTGTTGGTGATTTCTATTTTCATTTATTTATGAAATTAGGAAGGAGAAAACTGGTGTTGACCGTGTATCTCTCAGACAAGCTATCATATTCATTTGTGCTACAAATAGGCCAGATGAATTAGATATTGAGTTTGTTCGTTCTGGACGTATTGATCGTCGTCTGTACATTGGTTTGCCTGATGCAAAGCAGAGAATCCAAATTTTTGGTGTGCACAGTTCTGGAAAGCAACTCGCAGAGGATGTGAATTTTGAAGAGGTATATGGTTTACTTCAGGAATATGTAATTTAAGTAAATAAACATAGGCTAATGATTGAAAGAGCTACTGGATGGTAAAATAGACTTTGATAATTATGATATGAGAAAGATAAGAACGTGGCATTTTGAAAAACAGGCCACTGTGTAGTACACACTGTAGAATAAGCAGATTAGTCTCTTATAGATTAAAATATTCACTGCTTAAATTACGAGTCATTTCTTGGCCAGATTCATTTTTTAATGAAATTTCAAGATGATCAAAACAGATTCTGCTTCAATAGTATCTTCCTAGCAATTGGCATAATGTTGGATTGCATTTTTATCATGTTTACGTCTTCCTGTTCATTTTCTATTTCTGTGTTAGAATGTGAGACTTGATCTTCTTTGTGCTAACTGTAGTTGCTGTCTCTGCAACTCAACAGCTTGTGTTCCGTACTGTTGGTTTCTCTGGTGCAGATATAAGAAACCTTGTTAACGAAGCAGCAATAATGTCGGTATGTACTGAACTTTGAATATCAGTTTTGGCTTTGCATACCTAGTTCTCTTGGTACCTCTTAATATGATTTTTAATATAATAAACTAAATATTATAGTATTAAAAATATAAAAACTATTTAAAGCGTCGAATATAATATAGAAAACTAAATAAGGCATAATATATGTATAATAAGTTAAAATAATCGTAATAATAATAAATATCATTCAAGATCCCACATACATTAACTAGAGATACAACCAACTATGTTTTTGGATTTTTCTCACTTGTATGCTTAACTTGCCTGTTGGAGTCCAAATCACACTTGAATGCCAACAATAGCCTTTTCCACGTTGTAAGTTTGCCCTCTAGCAAAAGCATTTCTTATCCACAATCTTGAGTTCTTAATGGTGACCCTTACTTACACAGCTATTCATCTTAACCAGGAACAAAGGGAGGGGGTGACATGGGATTGCCGAGGTCACCCTGATTTTAGTCCCCTGTAAAATTTGTATGAAAAAAATAGTTAATGGACACGTAAAAATAGAAAAGAATATGTTGGTCCCCCTTACCACAATTGTCAGGCTCTACCATTAACCTCAATGAGACACAATGTTTGACTTTAGATACAAAGGATCTACAGACCTAGGACTCACCATCAACTTAATATTTTGAACTGATCACCAATGATCGGTTCCAATACTACTTGTTGAGAGATTTTCACCGATAAGTCACAAGCCAATCCAATTAGAGAACTTAACATCACACTCAATCCAACCAAAACCTTTGTCTAGAGATACGATCAAGTTATAGAAAGTAAGTTGGAGAGAACATTTACCTTACAAATCAGTTTTGCATGATTGAGATAGACCTAACCCAAATTCTAAGTCCTGGAATGATAGATATCTACTGCCCAAATTAAGGTGTGTTTATAATTAAGAAAAACAATTAGAATCATGATTTGCTCTTTGGAATCAGAATTATCAATAAGTTGGGGAAAAAGATCTAAACACACTCAAAAAGAAAGATGGACAAGGGAAAGAGAACAAGACATTCAAATGCTGAATCTGAAATATTATTTCTCATATACAACATATACTATCTTACATACAACATCTATTTATAGTGCACATTAAAGCAGTTAACAGCACACTAACTACCTAACTTACAGATAACACTATCTGAACTAATTGAATTGGTAAGTAGAATATTTATTTATTTATTTATTTATTTTACTTTTAGTGTTAGCATTAATAGAATAGATCATTTCCTGATATTTAGGCCTAGATTAGTGTACATATTAGCCTCCCCTTCCTACTTATAATTCCTCACTATCCATTTCTGATCAGGGAGTTGAAATCTTTTTGTCGAGTAATGTATTTACTGCTAATCTAGATATCAATATTATAAATGGTTGTCATGTTCTATTTGTGTGATTTGAGATCGTTATGTAACATTTTCTATATCTTTTATGTATTTTTGGTTATGATAACATTTATTCTTGTTCATCTAGTAGTGTGCTATAGGAAAACGTGAAGTGTTTTAGTCATATGGAGTTGTTGGTTGCAGGTGAGGAAAGGGCATTCCAAAATTTTCCAGCAAGATATTATTGATGTATTGGATAAACAACTGCTTGAGGGTATGGGTGTCCTTCTGACAGAGGAAGAGCAACAAAAATGTGAACAAAGGGTATGCCTATCTTACTGTGGATCTGACATAGTAGACCATTTTGTATTGAACTTGTTTCTGTACTATAGGTATCTTTGGAAAAGAAGAGATTGCTTGCTGTTCATGAAGCTGGGCATGTGGTGCTAGCTCACTTATTTCCTAGGTTTGATTGGCATGCATTTTCACAGCTCCTGCCTGGGGGCAAGGTACGGGCATCATGTAATTGCAATATGCTATCTGATGATATTTGATTATTACTATTATTATTTTGTCTTTAAATGGAATTAATATTCCAATTAAGTAGGAAACTGCAATATCTGTATTCTATCCTCGAGAAGATATGGTAGACCAAGGTTATACAACATTTGGTTACATGATGATGCAAATGGTAGTGGCTCATGGTGGTCGATGTGCTGAACGTATTGTATTTGGTGATGATATAACTGATGGAGGAAGCGATGATCTTGAAAAGATAACAAAGGTAATTAACATATCATTTCGGTATGTATGTTTACTGCCTCAAGCAATTGATAAAGACTGCATATATAAGATGATTACAGTGTGACTTTGTGCTAAAAATATGATAGATTCTTTTTTTAGGAAGAGTAAAAAAGAATAAAGGTACCTATAACATATTCTTAGAAAGTGGATTTTAGGCGTAATTCAATCTCACAATAACTAACTTGAAAGGTAAGGTTTGCCCCCTCTTATATACAATAATTTGGTCATATAACTTGGTGAGGTGTGAAACCGTGGTGGGCTGGGTGGAGTTTATCATCATTCCCAGAAAGGTTATAGTTTATTTTGCCCTACTTTACAAAAGTGCTGTCTCTACTGATGTATCTTGGAATCTGTATTTTATTGGGTATGGCATCTCTACCTTGACACCTCTACCCTTGTCTGTTGGAGTTTGGTGTCATCCAGTGATCTTGTTCCTCTTCAGCCAAACAAATCCTTTTGTCAGTGCCACTACCTACTCAGGTGTATCTCTGCTCCAACATCCTTGTACTGGCTCCGGAATGAAGAGATAGTAGAGACCATGCCTGACTCTTCCACAACACCGTCTCCTTTAATGGATCGGACCTTTAGACTTTTCTTTTTGTAATTTTGTGCAGCTTCATTTCATTGAATAAACTTTTAAACTGTTTGGAATTATCGACAGTTTGGGTCTGTCTAAAGGACGTGCATTGGTTTTGTTGAAATTAGTTTCAGAGGCTGTGGTCTTCTGAAGAAGTTTAGTTTTTGTGGCACTATACAGCCTGCATTTCTGTAGTGTTTTATGGTTGGAGAGGAGTGCTACATTTAATTTGGTGTAGGGTTATTGTATTTGCTAGCCTTTGGAATTCTGCCCATGGGCTTTGTAGCAGTATTTTTCTGTCAGACATGCAGGAAGATTGATCTGCTATCCTCTTGTTTTACTATTGTTTTCTTTTTCTACAAAAAATAAATGTTCACATCCAATGAACCAACTCAATCCTAACTAATTCATGCTCATTTCGAAGTAGTTAATGAACTAAAGCAAGTTTATTTGTATTGCAACCATATCAGCATTTCGTGATACTTATTTTCAGTGGAAGGTGCGGATTTGCTGTGTTTTTGTGTTCATATTAAATCTTAATATTTTTATTGAATTGAATTATTACATCTTCATGGTGTGTATGCTTATGTGGCCATACAAATATTTGGTTTTAATTATGTTGCTTATCAGTGAAATTTGTTTCCAGATCGCTAGGGAGATGGTTATCAGCCCTCAAAATAAAAAGTTGGGATTAATTGGTTTAACAAAAAGTGTTGGTTTAATTGATCGACCAGACAGCCCAGATGGAGAGTTGATAAGATATAGAGTATAGTCCTTCTTTGAAGCTGCAAATATATGTAGGGTTTACCTTTCTCTGTAATGTGATAGTGACTATCTTTTTTCCTTCATTTGTTTTTAGTGGGACGACCCTAGTGTAGTTCCTGCTGATATGACACTAGAGGTGTCCGAGCTTTTTACAAGGGAGCTGACTAGGGTAATTCTGCTTTGCTCTCGCTCCATCCTTATTTTATGGAATTTGAAAGGAAGTTTATGCTTATCTAAACTCTTCACTGTAGAATCTATTAAAGGCTTGTGCTTTATGAACTGGTGTTTCATGTCAAACAAATGTGGCAAAAGTGATGACAATATGAATATTGCATTTTTTGTATACATGGTGAAGAGAGAGCTAGTCGTGATGGGCTTTTTGGTTTTCACACTAAATAATCAAGAGGGAAATAAATATTATAAAATTGGTTAAAATTTTAAATGCTTTCTATAATTACTTTCTGTGAATATACAATGACTTTTGTCATTTAATTGATATATTGTGACAGTACATTGAAGAAACTGAAGAACTTGCAATGGACGCTTTAAGGAATAATAGGCACATCCTGGACTTGATTGCAAAGGAACTACTGGAGAGGTCAAGAGTAACTGGATTGGTATGTTATGCTCCTATTTCTTCTGTCATTTTCGTTTTACTTTTTTTATTGGAGAGGGTAGTGGTTAAAGGATAATTAACTTGTTTTATCTTTGATATTTTACGGTGTTGTATAATGTATTTACATGAAAAATATCTCTATTTCCTCTCATGCTTGTAATTGTTCCATAGTTCCTGTGAGGATGGTTTTATATCTCACTCTTCCTCCCCACAAGAGCCGTTTGGGCTTAAAGTGTGGTTTATGCACCTATTATACCCTGTGGGTAAATTGAAATTAGATATGTGGAATGGAAATGGACCGGCTGTTTTAATCACAGGGTGGATATGAAAAGTCCCAAGTTTAAGGTGTTATTTTAGGAGAAACAAGAGAGGTATCATACTTGATCAAAACAAGGAGAGTTGGGAGAAAGTATAAATAGGTGGTTGATCGGAGAGCGAGGTAGGCAGGAATTTGGGGATTGGGAGAGAATTGGGCGCTCTCTAATTTGCCTTGTTATCTTTCTTTTTTTCTGCTATTGCTAATTCTATTTTCAGTTCAGAATCTCGTTGATTTTGGCTGGAAACTTGTTATTAATACAACTGGAATTGGTTGTTCTCTCATACTTCCATGGTTCTTATCAATTGGTATTCTGAGCATTTGATTATGGCAACTAATGGCCTCTACACACATCACTGTGGAGTCTTAAGTTGAAGGATTGGAGCACAGAAACCAAGAGTTGAGAGGATAGTCAATCGTAGTTGAATGACATTAAGTAGTTGCTGAAAGAGAGAGGAAGAACATGTGAGATTTCATCTCAAAGCCAATTGACATCAAGTGAAATTGTCCAACGGATATATAAGTCACATTCCAAGACTTGAAGCAAGCAATGTGGACTTCTCAATGCCCTCTCCGTAGATGTCTATCTAACCAAGCGAGCCTATCAGAATAGATAATTACCAAGATGAGTTGTAGGCTTTGATATCATGTCAAATTTAATCTTAAAGCCAATTGGCATTAGCGAAGTTGCACAACAAATATTTATTGAGCAAATGAATAGTGGAGATTTAATATCCTCTAATAATAAAAATATTTTATGCAAATAAATAAGAATGGCCCTAATAATTCATATATAATGTAGATATTCCTAAATATATAGGATCTGCTGCTTATTTCTATGATTGTAGACTACTTTTTTTATGCCATTATGATCCACAGGACAGGGGAAGAGACTCATAAGGAACATCTTAGGTTGGTGCTACAAATCCTTGAAGAATATTCATTGCTTGCTAATAAGAAGTGCAATTTTGGCCAAAGGCAACTAGAAATTTTGGGTCATTTGATATCAAAGAAAGTTGTCAGGCAAGACCCAAACAAAATAAGAGACATGATAACGTGGCCCATTCTGAGTGATATGAAGAGACTGAGGGGATTGCTGGGGTTAACCAGCTACTAAGAAAATTTGTGAAGAATCATCGCAGGAAGATTGATTAGCCTCCTGCTCAACAGTTGAAGAAGAATAGTTTTAATTGAGGAAACATTGTTAAAGAGGATTCTGAGCATCTCAAAAGGGAAATGACAACTGTTTTGGTATTAGCAGTCCCAAACTTTGAGAAAGTATTTACTATGGAATCTGATGCATCAAGAAAAGGCATA
>Ga0209489_107676_pt1 | contig 15732 bp, 5 predicted proteins | sample SiratrowhiteBW_FD_187527 | JGI IMG/M metagenome (GOLD analysis project Ga0209489, IMG submission 187527) | Root nodule microbial communities of legume samples collected from California, USA - Siratro white BW (SPAdes) (version 2) | ecosystem: Host-associated > Plants > Roots > Nodule | place: USA... | reverse complement strand
ATATATATATATATATATATATATATATATATATATATATATATATATATATATATATATATATATATATATAATCTTATAATTTTATTCTTTCAAAAAAATTGAAATAGCGGAAGCTTAAATAAAATTTAAATAAAATAAAAATAGTGAAAGAAACTTATATCCTTTAAAAATATATGAAATTTCCTAAATCTAAGAAATGGTTATTACTGGTAACGATTGCTATGAGAATACTCTTTAATTTTTTTAATTTATTTAAGTGAAATAAAGAGAGGTAACTAAAACGGAAACAGTTCATACTAATTATAAAAATTTCAAAGGTTATCCTTGAGTTACTTTAGGTGAAGTTTTAGTCAGTGGAAATATTTTTAAGAATTTATATACACATAAAGAAATTTCTCAATCGAATTTCAGTAAAAAAATTATATACTCCTAACAGAAAACTCGCAGCGAAAAGTGATTCATATTTTAGAATCAAACTTGTGAAAACATCTAAATATTATGAAATTTCTTTTGGAAATATTTCAAATTCAAAAACCAGATATGATTTGAAGAGTGATTTACAGATATAACAGTTAATAATATTGGATCATAAAACAATAAAACAACAGTGAGTTAAGTAAGGATCAATAACTGATATAAAAACAAAGAAAATTCTTTATATTGCTTACACGAGATTGGGATTCCTGAATCAGATTTATGTCGAACAAAAACAAAGATTATACATGGTTGTTTACAGTTCAGGATGCATAGTAAATTAATTTTCGATTAACTTAATTTGGTTATAAACAGTGAAGATTGGCTATTCTGCACCATAAAATTCTTACTGCATTTTGTTACGTGAAATTTTTACAATATATAATTAATTGTTCATAATACAGGCTCATATATATTACAAAAACTGGGTAAACCTAGAAATTGTGTGAGCAGTGCTCAAAAAGTAACAGATCCTTCTACAACATTCGTCTTTTTCAAGAAAGAAGATTGTGATCTCTATTGTGAAAGAAAGTGAAATATTTGGTCTATCTATCACTCTTGAACTATCACACGGTTCTTCATTAACAACAAAATCAGATAGAGAAAAGTGACGTTTTATAGAATTACTTTTAAGAAATTTTAAAGGTAAAATCTCAAATCGAGTTAAATTATCACCATAATGAACAATAAAAAATATCAATCAAATCATCATATAAACAACGTGGAATACAACAACATTGATCATGAGTGGAAACAAAAGAAACCAAATCACAACAGATAAACATTACGAAATATAGCAACAGTGAATAATCAGGATAAATGAGCAATCATACATCACTTCCGCTCATTTGAAGCCTCAAGAAACATGTCCTGTAATCGCGAATCATATCCATATAAACACATCATGATCATGAGTAAAAACAACCAAATCACAATATATAATTCATATGTTAACCTTTGAATGTTGAAGGGAGCCTTTGACCACTGCACCAAACAAGCAAATATGATAATATTATTATTATTATTATTACTATTATTATTAATATTGTTATTAATAATATTAACAATAAATTTGATATTTTTTAATAATTACTAATAATAATAATAATAATAAAAATAAAATTTAATATTATATATAGTTATTATTAATTTATAAACACTCAACAAAGTTTTATTAATTATATTAATGTCAAAAGAAAAACAATTTTATCATGTAATATTTTATATAAATAAGTAATTATTTTATGGCATCTATAATTTTTTATTTTTAATATATTGTTTGTGATTAACTAAAAAGTGTCACAAACAAATAATATATCAATAATGACAATTTTTATATTTATCATTATTAATCACATTATCATCACAAAATAAAAAAATAATGTTCAGTGAGAAAAAAATCATAAGTTTAAATTTAAAATAATATAAATTTAATATGTTTTTCCTAATATAAATATAGGTATTTATAATTTTTCTATTAAGTATATAAATTTATAACATTGTTATTGTTGAAACAATTTTAATACGTTAATTGATAATTAATAATTTATTATGAATAAAAAAATAACTAAAAATAAATAACTATTTGTCTATAAATATTTAATAAGTTTGATATTAATTATATTTTTATTATAATAAAATTCATTTTATTATATATTTTTTAGTAATTATTTATAATGTGTAATTTTTAATATAAATATTGTAATATTTTTTTTCTAATTTTGTAGTAATATTGGTAACATATTTTTAAATTTGTTACTATTGTAAATAATATTTATGATAAATAAAAATATTATGACAAACAATATATAAATAGTGAAAAAAATTTATATTTATTACTAAATTTTTATTACAAAATTTTATATTTTTTCTAATCATATGGTGGCAGAATTCATTCAAATAAAAATCTATTTGATTATTAAAATACTGAATCGTAGACTAGTAATATGAGACTTTACATTGTTGTGCAATCCGTCACTAAATATTAACATTATCGACATCATCAATTTGCACTCCACTTCATGCTTTACCTAAAAGAGCTCCAGAGAAGGTGTTCATGGAAGTCCTATAAAATTGATTGTGCATGTCTTCTCCATATGTTGAGGTTGCTATAATGTTTGTTTAAGTAAAATATGCTGAATAATCTATTATTTTTATGATTCTCCAAAAATACATTTAAAATTTGACTAATAGTTATAGTCAGGTTATGAAATGGTATAAAGAAAAGTAGTAATGGCTTCCGCTGAACTTAGATTAATAAAATTAACAACAAAAACATTTATTTTAAAATTTTTTACATTCGTAGTATCTAAAAAATTTTCATTATTTAATAAATTATTTTTTCACCATTAAATATAAAAAAATTAATTTTTTATTTATCATAATGAATATTTCCAAAATATGTTACTAATACTAATAAAAATTTTACTATCAAATTTTATATGTAAAATGATATGATTTTAAATTATTAATTTTTTATTTTTTATTACAATTATAAAGGTAAGAAATAATATAATTATAATAAAAACCAATTTAGGTTTTCTTAAGTAAATTGTGAAATATGCAAATAAAAAATAATGATAAATTATATGATATTATAATAATAAATTTGATAGCCATGAGAAGAAATGGAAGAAGAAAAAGTATATTTTGGTTTTCAAAATCATGAAAATAAAGAAAAAATTCACATGATCCATATGCTTTCCACCACTATACGCAATTTCTTCCATCTTTCTGTTACTTCCTTCACAGGGAAAATGCTTCACCATATCCCCATTTTCTTTGCACACCTTTCTTTATATATTATTTATATGTTTTTCTTTATAAATGTGATCATTTTTTAAAATATTAATTTTATTTATTTATGTAATAATATGTGCGTATTTCAAACTCGTTAGAAAACTATCATAGGTGGCTATTTTTGCATTTTTGTTTTCTCAGTTCTGTTTTTATGCTAGTTTTAATAGCTATCTTTATGTATAAATAGTTGTTTCAAACTTTATTGTATTATTAAATAAATAACTACGTAAACATAGAATAGAACAAAATTTATACTGAAAGCATGCATCATATCTGATCCTACCTAAACTATGCCCTGTAAACTCCAATCATATATAAAATAAAATAAAATTTGATGTATTTTGTTGAGTTGTTTCTCTTCTTGTGAGGTCCAAACTCATTATGTTTTGGTGTGTCTATGACACATGACAGGCCTAATATAATGCATCATTATAATTAGGATAAAAGGATAACCCTAAGTGTGTAACCATGTGTGCAACCATGAGGACATTGCTGTATGGAGAAGTGTGTGAGCAACCGCTTTGAAAATAAGAGAAAGGTAATTCGCAGCTACTTTCTATAACAACCTGTGTTAGTTGTTTTGAAGATCCAACGGTGAAATCTTGTCTGATCGAGTTGCAATTTTTATTGAAGATTTCTCACACATATTTCTTCAATTTGGACGATGTGATTGTCTACTAGAGGTCTGTAGAAGTGTCAGGAATTTTGTGAAGAGCTGTTGTCCGCAGGACAGTCCTGTTACCGTCAGTCTTGGTTGTTTCGGAAATCCAACGGTAAAATCTTCTCTAATTGCTCTGAAATTTTTACTGGAGTTCTATCACTCATAGTTCGTTGTTTTAGACTGTCGGATTTGAGATCAGAACTGTAGTTTGTTTCCAGAAAATTCGTGAACATTGCCTATTTTACTGGTGACGAGATTCTTGAACTCTTCCTTATTAATTTCAATTTGTTGATATTTTTGGGCCATTGTTGGTGACCGTTTGAGGATTAGGAAGAGTTATATTTATATGTTTTGTGATTAATTTTGTGAGACTCATTGTACCTTTGTTTTGGTATTAGTGGAGTATTTACCGTCTTCTGAGTTTTTTGATCTCTATTGAGAGGTTTTTCAACGTTAATTACTAGTGTTGATTTATTCTTCTGTTTTTTACTACATATTGGTTTTGTTGGATTGATTGATTGCATTCAGGGTGTTTCCATATTGTTCTGATAAAAGTGAATCTTATTGCCTCCGCTGCCTGACTCCTATCAACTGGCATCAGAGCTAATCGGTTTTGGGCTTGTGGTTTGGTGAACAATGAAAACTAACATTAGTAGAATGGTTACTCTGAATGGCTCCAATTACAATATTTGGAAGGCAAAAATGAAAGATTTGCTTTATGTGAAATTTTTTTATAAACCTGTTTTTGGTGATGAGAAGCCTAGTAATATAAGTGATAAGAATGGAATCTCTTGCATATGCATGTTTGTGGATATATTAGAATGTGGATTGATGATAATGTGTTGAACCATATTATTGGGGAGACTGATGCTCGGGCTTTGTGGATTACGCTTGAACAATTATATGCTAGAAAAACTGGGAATAACAAGATGTTTTTGATAAAGCAATTGTTAGCTTTAAAATATATTGATGAGACATCAATGATAGATCACTTGAACAACTTCCAGGGAATTATGAATCAATTATCTGTTATGGGTATCAAGTTTGATGAAAAAATTCAAGGACTATTGCTTCTTGGCTCCTTACCAGATTCATGTGAAATTCTTATAAATTCAATGACTATTGTCCAATTCTGCTCCTGATGGCGTCATCTCTATGGACCTTGCCAAGAGTAGTGTTTTGAATGAAGAAATGAGAAGAAAGTCATTGGGTACATCACCTAATTCAGTTATTTTGGTTTCTGAGTATAGGGGGAGAAACAACAGTCGTGCTCCAGAAAGATATCAAAGTAGGAGCAACTCTAAAGGCAAATACAAAGATGTTGAGTGTAATTATTGTCATAAGAAGGGGCACATAAAGAAATATTGTTGGAAGTTGAAAAATAGGAGTGAGAAGGATAGTAGTGACAAGGGTAGTAAAGATAGCAGTGATGATGACGACAGGATCAATGCAACTGCTGTTGATTTTCTTTTAGTTCATGAGTTTGAGTCTGCGAATCTTGTTGATAGCTCAACCAGTTGGGTGATTGATAGCGGTGCTTCTTTTCATACCACATACAAGAGAGATTTGGTTACTTCTTATACTTTTGGTGATTTTAGTTGTGTGAAAATGGCACATGGAGGTGTAGCAAGATGCATTGGTGTTGGACAGGTTTGCTTGGAGATGTCCAATGGCTCGAGATTAGTTTTGAAGCATGTTCCTGATGTCCCGTTAAACTTACTTTCTGTTGGTAAGTTGTGTGATGAAAACTATAACAGCTCATTTGCAAGTGATAGTTGGAAGCTCACTAAGGGTTCCATGGTTGTGGGTAGAGGTACAAAGCACTCTACACTTTACATAACTCAGGTTAAAATTGTAAAAGATGTTGTTCATGCAGCTGAGTTTGTTGATGGAACTGACTTGTGGCATAAGAGGTTATGTCATATGAGTGAGAAAGGAAAGTCTATTTTAGTTAGAAATAATGTATTGTCTGATGTTGGAAAAACACATTTGCAGAAAAGTTCTCATTGCTTTGGTGGAAAGCAAACTAGAGTGTCTTTCAAGAGTCACCACCTTCAAGGAAGTCAGAGAGAGGTGATTTGGTTCATTCTGATGAGAACAGTGTTGATATGATAACAAAGACATTGCCAAGGAAGAGCATGAAACATGGTGTTCTATCACCTGATTTGTGAAGGCCTTAACCTAGTTGAGAAGGAGGAGATTTGTTGGGTTATTTTTCTCCTTGTGAGGCCCAAACCCATTATGTTTTGGTGTGTCTATGACACATGACAGGCCCAATATAATGCATCATTATAATTAGGGTAAAAGGCTAACCCTAAGTGTGTGCAACCTTGAAAGCATTGGTGTGTGGAGAAGTGTGTGAGCAACCGCTTTGAAGAAAAGAGAAGGGTAATTCGCAGCTACTTCTTATAACAACCTGTGTTGGTTGTTTTGAAGATCCAAAGCTGAAAGGTAATTCTTCACTTATATTTGCTCAATTTGGACGGTGTGATTGTCTACTAGAGGTCTGTAGAAGTGTAAGGAATTTTGTAAAGAGCTATTATCCGCAGGACGTTCCTATTACCGTCAGTCTTGATTGTTTCGGAAATCCAACGGTGAAATCTTCTCTAATTACTCTGAAATTTTTATTGGAGTTTTATTACTCACAGTTCGTTGTTTTGAACTGTCGGATTTGAGATCAGAGCTGTAGTTTGCTTCCAGAAAATTCGTGAACATTATATATTTTTCTGGTTACGAGATTCTTGAACTCTTCCTTATTAATTTCAATTTGTTGATATTTTTGGACCATTGTTGGTGACCGTTTGAGGATTAGGAAGAGTTATATTGATATGCTCTGTGATTAATTTTGTGAGACTCATTGTACCTTTGTTTTGGTATTAGTGGAATATTTACCGTCTTGTGGGTTTTTTGATCTCTATTGAGAGGTTTTTCCAGCATTAATTATTGGTGTTGATTTATTCTTCTGTTTTCAACTATATATTGGTTTTTTTTGGATTGATTGATTATATTCAGAGTGTTTGTATATTGTTCTGATAAAAGTTAATCTTATTGCTTACGCTGCCTGACTCCCAACATATTTGTAATCAATCAATTTGTGAAAATAAAATGAAGAAAATTAAACCAATTTATTTTATACATGATTATATATATATATATATATATATATATATATATATATATATATATCCTTATAATTAAGAATTCTAAAGAATTAAGAACATGATCCTCCAACTAAAATAAGTAAAATCATAATTTCATTCAAAAATATTATTGTATTTAAACCTCTAATTGTTTTTATAAACATCATATCCCATACCAATAGTCACATCAGTATCCAACAAAAAAAGTACTTTTTATTGAACTTAATGAAATGAACAGTATTAAATATTTAGATGGTTATCCAAATCAAATTGTATTCAATTTCACATGTTCAAAGCCTCTTTACAACGAAAATACTTAATTGTCCTATAAGATAATCTAATTTCTCCTTTTTATTATAAACTTATCTACAAACTCTTATAATTATTACACTCAGTTACAACAATTATAAACCGTTTCAAATGACACAGATCTACCAACCAAACAGAAGAAGATGCACCTTCAAATATTAAAATGAATGAAACTAAACAGGTTAGTTTTAAAGACCTAAACCGAACAATAATAGTGCTATTTATTTTTTATTAAATTATATTTATTTATATTCACCTCTAATGTAATCCAAAATATGGAATAATTTTCTTTAATCATTAATTTAAATAGTTACCCAACATACAAATTAATGATCCGAACAAGTTCAATAACATTAATTGAGCAATTTATTCTTTCACGATTGAATTTTCTACAATACTTAGGGACATTTCTTCCTCCATCTCTGTATATATTTCGTTTTCCATCTCATAAATATGAAAATTTTGATTTTTCTTTTTTTCTAAATTATGTAATATAAAATTTACTTTTGATTTTTAAATTATTAAATAAAAACTTATTTTTAATTTATAGATTACATAATTTAGAATTTTGTTACTTAAAAATAAATTTTTAGACTTAATTCAGAAGTTGAAAATGATTAAACTTTAAAAAAAAATTGTACAATTAGAAAATCCTTTCAAAAAAAAGGTAATTTTTAAATTATATAATTTAATCTTTTTTAAATTGCTTAATTTAAAAGATATTTTTAATTTTTAAATTATACAATCTAAAGAAGATAAAATGAAACTTTTATATTTATGAAAGAGTAGGAAGAAAATATGGAGGTGGGAGAGGAAATGCCTTACATCAGGTGGGTTTAAATATCCACTAAGGCCCAATAATCAAACCCACCAACACAGAGTTTTAATCCAATACAGTGAAATGAAAGCTTCTTTCTGCACCTCGATATCTTCTTCTGCACCTCCATATATTGTTTATTTTCTCAAAGTACTTATTTTGTAAGAACTTTTTTATCCTTACGAAGGTTAGTAAAAACTTTTTTATGCTTATGAAGGTTATATGATTCAGGAACAGTATTGGAACCAAATTGGGTCACCTCCATAATATCAGCCTACACCTCCATAATTCGTATACCCATTCTCTTCCGGAATGGCTCATTCCGGGACAGGTTTTCCCGCGTGATACAATTCGTTCTTCATTGCTTCTGGTAACTTTCGTGTCCATTTATAATACACTTATTCCACTCAAAACCACTTGTCCGCTTCGGGTTTAACAATTCAGAAGTCTAAATTTTTATCAGAGGATACTTTTATCTTTTCATTAAGGTTATTTTTGAAATTAAAAAATATATGGAGGTGTAGGCTGATATTATGGAGGTGACCCAATCTGGTTCCAATAAATTAACAGCTTTTGCTATTTATAATTCCCTTATTCATTAAATATTATAAACTTGCTTAAATCATGTTAATCTTTTTAAACATTGTTCGTTGGTAATCTTACCTGAGCTTCTCCCAAAGGATCTCTAGAATAAAACAGCGAGGAAACAAAATCAAATTGATCTTTCATAAACTAAAATTATTTTGTGAAAAGTTTGTACAAACTAATTTATGTATAAATTAATTTCCTTTTCTTTTCTTTTATGAAGATCTTTGTAAAAAAAAATCATCCAATTTTTTTTAAATAATTAATTTTTAAATGTTATATTAATAATATTAAAGTTTAAGTGTAGATCGAAATTCCATAAGACCCACAAATTGTAATGGCTTAAAATTTTGGAGGGGCGTGTGCATGTTTGGAACATATTGTATCAATATACTCCTTATATATTAAAATATTTCTTTAATTACATTAATTTATTATTTCTTATCATCGCTATTTACAATGTATTTTCAAAAATGGACACAAACATTTTCATTTACAATTTTTCCTTAAAAAAGAGGAAAAAAAAAAAAAGAGAATGATAGAAAGGAATATGAAGTGATGATAATAAGTTGGAAGTTGGCAAATGATGAAAATTTTATTAATGGCAAGAATGGGTCCCAAAGTAGTAGTTGAGACAGAAAGTTTGGACAGCCAAGAAATAAATGGAATCACCACAGTCTACAGGCATCAGAATCATAGCATATTCTTTTGACCAACATCACCACAACTTCAACCAAAGATTCTTTCACCAACTTCTCTTCCCTTTCTTCAAAAATTTTCTATCTTTACAATTCCATTTTGAATTTAAAGTTGTCCAATTCCTTTCCATACTTACCACATTTATATGCCTACTTGATTACAAATATTTTACTACTTAAAGTTTTTTCACCATTAACAACACTAAGTATCAACTTAATACTTTATATATACTATAAAAAAGTTCATTACTTATAATAATTTGATTACATGAAATGATTAGAGAGTACATGAATTGTAAAACACAAGTACACATCCCAAGACAGTTGACTCTTTAACTAATATCATATACCTTTGGAAATCTGTCTTGCAAGCTAAGCCAATCAGAAATATTAACACAAACAAAACATACCATCCTATAAAGTTTTCATTCCACTAATCCATGTGGCTAACTCATTCATTTACTATCATCTCTAGCGTGGACTATGCTTTCACATTACAGTATTCCCTGCTAGCTTTTTTTATAGACAAAGAAAATATCATTCACATAATGTTATAACTTATTAGTTTGTGAAGAATCACAATTATAACAATATAAAATATGACAATCTATTATTCTATTTTGTGTTGTTCTCCTCAAAAGTATGTTTAATCTCTATTTCTATATATACAAAAAAAGTTCATATATATGATATTTGTTGAAAAAAATAAAAGAAAAAATATCATGAAAATAAAAGAAAATAAGAACTGAGTCAGATGTACGTAAAAAAATCATATCATCTTCAATCTAAAATCTTAAGACATTAAATTTACGAATCTTTATTTATATATTATTAAAATTTTTTATTTTTATTTAATTTATTTTTATTTAATGTGAAACTGAAACTATAATTATCAAGAAAAAACATAAACATGCTACATGAGAAAATTATAAAAAGGAAAGAAAGAAAGTTCTGAGGAGCAGCTTTAGTGGTGCCGAAATGCAGTGTAAGTATCACGTTGTCTCAAAAATTGGCGACAAATAGTCTTTAAGGTAGCCATCTCAAATGCAATCCATGTTCAAATGCACCCTTGCTTTTGTCTTTTCTTCCAAAATCATAGTTCTTCATCAACATTTATAATCCCCTTCACATTGTGTACGAGTGACCCAAATCAAAATTTGCATATGACACAGAATTTGCGGTTTTATTAGTTTTAATCTTTTATATATTTGGTGAATACTTAAGAGGCTATAAATTTATAAATTAGACTCTTGTTGGTAAGCATTTCTCTGAAATTTATACAATTAGGGATTCATTTTTATGAATATTAGAGAGCTAACTACTTATTAAGGTGTTTGTTTCGCATAATATTTATTTATTGGAATATTAATATGAGAATAATATGTTGATGTGTGTTAGTGGTTATAAAGTTGTATTTCGAAATATTTTTAAAAATATAAATTGATACCGTAAAATAAACTGGGCATAGAAATGTGGACCGCAAAATACTCACATTATAATTTACACAATCATGGGCTGATCTTCATTATGCATTTATTTAAATAAATTTATTCTCCTAATTTGACAGTGTACAAGTAGTATTATGGTGTGTTTTTCATGCTACCTTTTAAAACAATCATTGCAACTGTGAATTTCACATTGACAAACGAGTTAGTATGTATCCCATGGCGTAGGACAAGATAGCTCAGAACCATAAGAAATAAAAAATGGACTAAACCTTAAAAATTTCCCACAATTTTTTGATGAAAATAACAAGAAGGCAGCATGCATACATGTGTGGTGAAGAATATAAGGAACAGGATTAAACAAAGTGAGAGATCTTTTAAATTTGAGTTTTGGTGGGTCATACATATTAGGCTATAATCCAAGGATGTGGGTATGTAAGGGATATGCTACAGTTTTCAAATGTTCAATAAAGCAATCAAAAGCACATGCTACCCAATTGATTACATATCATTGTTCTTGCTTTCGAGTCCTTTATTTGACCAGAGCTGATTGAAAATTGGTTTTCCTATGTGGAAGTTTTAAATAGAAACAAAAGGGAAAAGAAAAAGTAATCATCAGTTGTGAATTCATAATTATGTATGTTTTCTTTCGAAAAGTTGTTAATTTGTTGAATAGGAACAGGAAAGGTGCCTCGTCCAAAACTTTCCAAAATTCAAAGAAGCTTCTTGCACATTTCAGTTTCAAACACAGAAGTTTGCATAACAAACAAAGGTACTAAATTATTCAGAAGACAAGGTATTAATTCATTGTATTAAATCCTTATTCTTTCCAATGAAGGATACATGTTAGAGTCACAGAGACCAAATTTTCTATTGTATGTACCCATCTTTGCAAAACGAAACTTTCAAAAGCATGCATTTATGTTCTTGTATATCCGGCTAATCAGACTTTATCATTTCATCTAATGCTATGTCTTTTGTCGACACCAAAATCGGCTAAAAAAGGCTATTGTTTCTGGTTGAATATAATACATTAATACCCTTTCAAATTTATCAAGTTGACAAATTGACCAAGGTGGCTCCAAAAAACAAGGCAAACCAGATTATGTTCTCACTTCACTCACACAGCTCGCACTCCTTGAAATCAGGCTTTGGGACTTTACTCATGACTAATGAGTAAAATCACCAACTTCCACTCCAAACCTACATGGTAATTAATGGTAACAATGCAACAAACTTATCAGTAAATCAGACAACAACAAATGATAAACAGAACTGTCAAGTTAACAAAGTTGGGGTGGTCTCTAGTTAATTACAAGCACAATTTGGTATTGTTCACTAATTTTGAACACATAAGACAGATACAAATTGAGACATAATTAAAAAGTGATGCTAAGAAATAGTCCTAAAATGATGGCATCGAAATGGAACCTTATCTAGATTGTCCTAAGCTAAAAGAAAGGGAGTAAGCTTCATTTTCATGCAAGTAATGGGAAGGTCGTACTCTGCAGGCTGCATTTGCATGCAAGAAATGAGAAATCATGAATCATGATTGTAGCAGTAATGAATGAGGTCACTATGGCAGAGGCAGAGGCAGAGGTAGGCATAGCATAGCATAGGGATAGGGTGAGTATAGGTGTGTCCTAGTGGGATGACACGTGTAATGACCCCATTGAATGGAGAATGATTGTTCACCCTCAGACAAGGTTTATTACTCACTCTTTATTATGGCACAAGGCATATTTGTGAGCAGAGAGATATGTGGTTGTGGACCCAATTTTCAAACCAATGAATGCACATTTTGCAGAATTTGTCGTCTTCTTCTTCCACTCTAGATATTACCATTTCATTTCCTCATCCACACCTGCAACATGACAATCACTTCTTGCCAAACAACTTTGGCACCCCTTATCTTTGTCTAAATATTTTTCAGGAAACTCTAGGGATTTGAGACACCCTTGTGCTACATTATCACAGGTCTCACCTTTTACTTTACTCCACCTTCTATCCCATCTCTTCATCTTTTTTAACTTTTTGTATGCATATTCAATCACCAAATTAATAACGTATGTGTGTGGATAATGTTATCAACTATATATAAACTGAAGGGCAAAAACCATGTTCACTGTTCTATGTATTTATTCAATCTTTAATGTCAAAAACACCATAATTATCTTTGTATGAGAAGCTTTAGTTAATTACACATAACCTAAACCTAGAACATTAATATTGAGTTGAACATTAATACCTGAGGGAGGGGACAGAAAATGACCGCCATTATACTAAGGATCTTCTCTAAAAAGATGAAATTGACCTCAATTTTAAAATTTGCATGCACTTTCGGCAGCGATTTTTTTTCAAATTGCCGCAGAAGTTTAAGGATAAAGCGTGTGTAGAACAAAAAAACCGAGTGGTTTTGCGACCATTTTTTTTCACCTTATATATTGAAGGAAAGTATATGTTGCTTGATAGGTAAAGCCTGTCTTGAAAAGCATTAAAGGAAGGCAAAGACAATTCCCATAAAAAAAATAAAATAAAAATTCATGTGCATGTAGTCCAAAGGTGGTGTTTGGATAAAAGTTTGTCCAAGAGTGCCTCTACCTTAACGTGTAAGAAATAGCTTATATTATATACATTATCATTGTATTGTTGTCCCTTAATAATATGCCACTTCCAACAAATAACGCGTTATCTTTGTTCCATGACCGACCTGTGTTTGAAAATTAGAATGTCCATGACATGAGGGAGAGGTTTCTGGCGACAATTTTAGTTAGAATATGACCGTTTTAGCAGTTATATCATTTTCAACTATGTCCTATTATTTGGATTATTGCACCCATATGGCTATCATAACATAATAGTCGGATGACAGCTACACATGCAAAATTTCCAAACTATAGACACTATATATTCAAAAACCTATTAATTCTACAACTTCTTATATAACAAAACAAACCGAAGTGTAGAATAAAATACTTATTAAAAAATAGAAGTAAAGCATAATCTTTATTTACTTATTTATGCAGACTACATGTATACTTTTAACAGACATTTTTTAAAATTGAAAACATTATAGTATATAATGAAAATAATTATCTTCTTATATTCTTATATGAGATATTCGAATTAGTAATATTCATGTTTGAGATTCGTTTTACTATTTTTAAATTTTGGTCTCTACATAACTAGGTCACCATTCAAGTTTGTTTATCTGGAGTTAAGTTGTTGAACTCAAGTCAATTTAGTTCATTATCTATATATATATCACACTTATTACTTGGTTCTCATATACACTTTACTTATCACGTACTTACTTTATCGTTAAAGTGTCTTTTGCATGTGGACCTCTTTCCAAATTTTAAAATTACTACAATTATCAAATACTCATACTCGAAACAAATCAATTTCAACCCACCTCGTTTAGACATAGTTCAGATCTCCTTAAAAACATATGTAAATATTTTTCCAGACACAATCTTTCAAACACAACTTATTTAAATGGAAATCTAGCATTACTTAGATCAAGCATCCATATCAAGCATCATAAAAGTAGAAATTTCATTATATATAAATAACGTAACATTACATTAGATAAACTAATTAATGGGATTTGTATTGCATATATAATCGCCTTTTCTTCATGTCTTTGAAGTTAAAGAAAAGTAACGAAAAGAATCAATTATGGTAATGGGAAAGAACCGAGAGTTTAAATTAGCTTTAGAAATTGAAAGATCATCATTATAATCACTTTATCATTAGCTATAGTTGAGAAGACTAACAATATAATTAAGAGAAAACGTTAATGACAGTAAAAGCCGGTTTAGATGGTGAAATTGAAATTGTCCAACAGTGCTATCAGTGCATGGTTATTGGATGAATGCATAGTCAGAAAATGCAATTTGGAAAACACTTACAGATGCACTCAAACACTGAAAGAAAGTATAAAAGGTAAATTGGGCTTTTGGTCGATGAAATGGAGTGGTAGTAGACAAAATAAAGGTTGATATGTAACCTTAACTACCCCTTCTATCATTCAGCCACATGAACTCCTTTTCACATCACAACAAACAACAATGGACAGGTAGAGTAATTAGGCTTCAAAAGTGAAACTGAGAAGCAACACAAAAACTACTTTTTGAAAAATATTACCCACATCCCATCACGTTCCTAACCAGTTTTTGCCTCACTTTGAAACACAACGCTCATGCTTATTGGCTAGGAACAAGGTCAAAAAGCACCAATTTTAACAAGACCCATCATTTTTGTTAGTAATTTCAATGAAGACTTTTGAGCCTAATGCTACCTTTATATTGGGACAGGCCAGACGGGAGGTACCTTGCCTCGGCTTGATCAGTTCCACCTTTACGAGACCAAAAAAGCAAAAAAAAATAAATAAATGATAGTTAAAAAAGAAAAAAAAAATCATGATAAATTAGTGACATTTCGATGAGAGAAGAAAACACAATAAGCAAGTGTGGATCAGAATCTGGTTAAGGGTGTTATGATCTATTCAATTTGTTTTCATCACCAACCCCTTCAAAATGAGTCAAGAGATGAACAAGTTTGCATCTTAAGGAAGGAGTGATAATCATGGTTTGTTTCACCAAGGAGAGGATTGAATTGCTAAAAATGAAAAGCAAAATAGATATAGGATTCAAGTTTTTATTTCATAAAAGTAACAAAAATAAATTACTTTAGTTAAAAGACCTAAAATATTTTAATAAATCAATCTAAATTTTATTTCAATATTTCTTTTATTAATATCAGAGAAATTGGTTTTCTAAAAAAAAAAAAAAAAAAA
>Ga0209489_107675_pt1 | contig 15734 bp, 9 predicted proteins | sample SiratrowhiteBW_FD_187527 | JGI IMG/M metagenome (GOLD analysis project Ga0209489, IMG submission 187527) | Root nodule microbial communities of legume samples collected from California, USA - Siratro white BW (SPAdes) (version 2) | ecosystem: Host-associated > Plants > Roots > Nodule | place: USA... | reverse complement strand
CAGTATCAGTTGCTTCAGCTGAAAGGAGTTTTTCAAAACTTAAACTAAAAAAATCTTATTTAAGATCAACAATATCTCAACAAAGATTAAACGGATTAGTTTTATTGTCTATTGAAAAAGATTTTTTTGAATGAAGTTAATTATGATAATTTAATAGATAATTTTGCATCACAAAAAGCTCGAAAAATAAATTTTAGATAAAAACATCATAAATTTAATTATTTTATTAATTTAAAAAAGGCCTCATTTTTTTATTCGCTTTAGGCCTCCTAAAGCCTTGAGCCGCCACTGGTTCTGGCTCTCTGAATTTTGAGAAATGAATGACTGGAGTCACATTAATTACTATTAATATCTATAAATATGTATTTTGTGAAATGATAAAAATATATAATAAAAGGTATAATTAAATAAATAAAAAACAAGATCTCTTCTTGAAACTTAAATTTACGTATTTAAATAATGAGTTCTATACGTTATTAATTGTTTAATGAAAAAATATCTCCTTCCAGAACAAAAATTGACATAAGTGAATAGTCAAATTTACATGTTACTATAAATTTTCAAAAATTATAATAAAATAACATCTATTTAGTTTTCATTTCTTTTTATGGAGAATCATAGTAATTAAGTCATAAAACTATCAAATAAAATGAATGTTATTGTATTGCTTTTTAGTAGATGGTAATTCATATATTTTGAATTATTACTTGAAGACTAAAATCATATTTCATAAAATTATAAAAGTGTAACATAATTATATATAGCTATTAAAATAACAATTACTATAAAATTAAAAAAGATAAAAGAATATATCATACTCAAATCTTCATCTAATAAAACTATATTATTATCTCTATCATAAAAATCATAAAAAATATTTCATCAATATTAAGAAACAAAAAACCATTTTATACTTAGAAAACCAAGGGGTCAAAGGCTCCTGCAATATCCCCGTAGTTCCGTCTCTAGAAGCATTCTTCCTGCACCTCCAATGTCTCGTCCTGCACTTCATTAAAATCTGAAATATCAATGAAAATTACGATATATAAAATTGTATACCAGATTATAATAAAGAAGGTTCAATTCGATATGTAATTTGTAGATCAAAATCCACATCCTGTATATAATTTTAAAAAATTTATATAAGTTTTTATAATTATATATCGGATGAGATGTAATCCGGTATATAATTTCTCTTATTTAAACTGTCTCATGATAAGCATGATCTTTGACGATAGAATACACTTCCCACCATTCCCCCTACTAATTAAGATTGCTTTGTCTAGACAACCACTGCAAACTTAAAGTGTACCTTCTGCAAATGTTAATCCAAAAATATTTCCCAGGATCATGCATTAGGCTTGGCACCCCTCCTCCGAGCGCGCTCCTTGAGCTCTTCAGCCTTCTCCAGCATATCTAATTTCGCATATGCTCCAATCAGAACATTTGTAGCTCGAATATCATACTTATTCCCACTCCCGGAAACGCAAAATGGAGAGAAAGGGGCTGAAAGATATTGTGGGGTTTTGACTTTTCAAATATACTATGGAGGTGCAGGAAGAAGCCGTCCCGTCTCTGACATCATGGTTTGGTTTTGGGTAAGATGTGAAACCGTAGTTTTTTGTCAATTGATGTGAAATATTCATACATGATTAATACTTTTTGAGAAATTTTGTTAATTATTTGTAATAAACTTTTCATTCCAACCTGTTTCTCAACCTAGAAGACTCATTTAAGATTTTTTGAGGGATTAAAATATAATTTGGGTCGAATAATGTGTCTAACCAATAAATTTGAAGAATAAAGCATGATTATTTGGAAAGAAATGGAGTATGAGCATCTCCCACTTCCAATGACAATGATATATCTGAAAACCTACCAAAATTTGCTTTACAATTTATTTCAGAAAATTCTCCTGTATCAGTGCAACACTACCAGTGAGATTTCCATTCCAATTCACGTCTTCAACAACAATGTTACGAGACTACTAATAACTACGGGAAGTATGACAATTATATGTCAATTGCGAAACATTTGACAATTTAAAATTAATTAAATTACAGATTTGAAGCTGGTTGGATCTATTCTAGTCTACAATGAGCTCTTAATATGCGCAAATAATTTTATGCTAGCCATAATAAAATAAGGGTATTAGCCAGCATGGGAAGATATTCAAACTATTCCCACAATTCTGGCATGAATAGTCTCACGTTTTAGATTTCTGCTATTTTGAGTTAGAAAGGCATCGGACTCCAAAATATAACACAGTAAGAAAGTTGCAGTAACGAGGTAACCTCATCAATAGCTGATATTCTCTATTTAAACAACATCGATTTTCTCTAGTTCAAAGATGCTTTTGATGCAATGACATTTTTATTAAACTGGCAGACAATACCAATCCAAAATCCAATATAATAGTAAAATTTATAGCATCAAAACTGACTTTAGAAAAACCAGAATGGACAAGCATCCGATTGATTGGAAACTTAACTTAAATTTGGATGTAGGAACAATACTAATTCTCCGAAAACAACTCAACAAAACCTTGACAACTTCCTCCAGGTCTCAGTTTCTCCCATGGTTTCTAACATAGGAGTTGCGCGCTAACAATTTCTGGCTGGAAGTGAACCGATCACCCTGCAAAAAGCATACGTCAAGCCCACGAATCTCCACATCCAACAAGACACTACAATCTAGCATATTGCACCATTGTATTGCAAGCCTTGCTACAGAATCAAAATGACTTTTTCTTTATGATAAAATTGAGAGCTCTTTATCAGACGAAACTTCGATCTTGTGTTGGCGATTTAAAAAACACACACACACACACAGCCAACAAATAAATAGTGTAGAAAAAGCTCTCAAAGGTGGCACCACGCGAATGTCATTGATTTTGGGGAGCTGCTTAGTGCTTGCTCTGAAAATGAAACTTCCATATCCAAACATATATATTAAATGCGTCCTAATAAGTTGAATATTTCAATTGCAAACCGTTTTACATCATATCTATTATCTAGTGGCTTTTGAAATAAAGTATGATGACATTCCAATCTATTAATAGATAAAAGAAGAAACTGCAATCTCAAGTCAGATGCCACAATAAAAATAATATTAGTAATAACAATATAAATATACAATAAATAACTAAATACATTAAAACACAGATAAAGGTACGGGTGTATATGACATTTTACAATGAGTTTGATAATAGAAAAAACCCACATTGTGAAAACGATGTTAACTTCTGGGCGGTAAATGGTCAAACTATTCCTATAGTGGATTGGCTTGGGATTCTGAATCACTTGCACAATAAGTTGGAAGCTAAGGTGGCACACTTATATCCAACAGATCCTGGTCTATACCTGAGGCTAAGGAGGGGTCTCTAATCACTTACACAATACCCTGCCTCTCGCTGTTGCAAACTCTGCTTTAATCTAACCTCAGTTTGATATTGAGGACGGCCTTAGATGGAATGGTTCTGCAGATGGTATTCTCAGCCTCAAAAACTACATATAATTTTCTTTGAATCAGCCAACACTGAATGGTACTGCACTGGTTTGGAGCAAATTTATTCCTCCTTTCCCTTTTCTTGTTTGACGTATTTATCATGATAGGTTGCCTACAGATGATAGCTTGGTATGCTCATTGTTTCTTGCTGTTATCTTTGGGGTGGTGCTGCAAAAACTGTTCAACACTTGTTCTTTTAATGAACATTTTCATAGTCTCTGGGCTGGGCCTGGCAGCTCTTTCCAGTGCCACTTTTCTGATTCCATCTCTTCCATTCTTTGTTTCTTGCAAAGATCCTGGAGTGCTCAAGACAGTAATACAGGTCTCTTTGGTGTCATGAATATATGGATAATCAGAAACAAGATCTGCTTTGATAACCCACATACCATCCCATGACAGAATTAAAAGCATGATTTAACGAGGTTAATCGGGCTGGTAATTGTTGTACTGGTTGTATGTAATCCAACGTGCAAGAATTCATTATTCTTAAAAGTTTTGTAGTAGATATAGATCCTAGGAAGACAGCATCATTCGCTCCTGTTTTTGGCCTCCTCCCTGTCATCAGTTCAAATGTAATACTGATTGGGTAGCTAAAAACTATCCTGGTGTATCTGGTAGTGGGGGAATATTTAGAGATCATCATGCTTCTGTTGTGGGTTGTTTGTCATATCTTGGTGTTCATAATGCCTTTATATGCAGAGGTGATGGGTGTGATTTTTGACATGGAAGTTGTGATCTCCAAAGGCTATACTAATCTTTGGATAGAGTGTGATTCTCACCTAGTTATTCAAGCTTGGTTCAATACTTCTATTATTCCTTGAGATCTTCATAATAGATGGCAGGATTGTTTTGTAAATAGTATATTATTTGTATTCGTTTTTCACATTTTTAGAGGGTAATCATCAATATTTTGATAAACTTGCTGACTTTGGCTTTAGATCTCAGAATTATACTTAGTGGGATAATGTTTCTAGCTTCACTTGTTGAGAGTTTTTCAGGCATAGGTTTGATTTATCCTTTTAAAGAGTTGGAGATTAGATGTGGGTCAGGCGTGTTATCTCCGCTCTTTTTCTAGTACTTCTCTTTTTTATGATATTCTGAGGTACTGCATAGGATTGATGTTGCTAGTGGTGCCAACATAGTAGGGATGACAAACAACATAGTGATAGCTTAGCACTCTCACTTTTATAAAAAAACATGCCTATGGTGCGAGACTTTGATCAAGCATTAAATCCCACCTCACATAGATTTCTCAGAAAGCTCACAACTCACTGCTGAGGCAAATAATTCTTGGCAGAAATTTTGAAATTTGTTTCTTTTTCTCTTATTTCACATCCCTTTCACTTCACCAAACAGAGAATTTCAACTTGCACAAATTTCTTTATTGGTCCTAGTATAGGGCACATATCTGTCTATGATTAGCTAAAATTTCATACTTATAAATAGAATAGAATAAAATAAAATTCATAACTTGTAGAGTCATTCTTTTAACATAAAACCAAGGACTGTTATATTTTTGAAAATGGGAAACACTCTAATCAAAATATGAACATCTAAATATACTGTTCTCCATGAAATCAATTACAATAAGACAGTGAAACAACCAGAACAAACCTTGCACATGGACGCCGCCGATTCTGATTCAAGAGTTTGGAGAGGTAGATGTCCTAGAGACTGGAAAGAATCCAGGGCATCTAAAGTCAGCTGCCAGCCACAAAGAGCCACACTACCCACACCAGAACTGGACCAGGGATTATCACAACCAGCAGCAGCAACATCCCCATTCACCCAAGGACAGTGATCATTATGTAATTTGATTGGATCAAATTCAATACCTCCATTACTATTGTCTCTGTAAGGAATCCCTGATCATTAGAGCCAAGTGCATTAGTTAATGAAAAACGAAGAGCTGTCAGGATGAGGCAGGCAGTGACGTAAGGTTCAAAAAAATTATTCACTAATAAGTAAAATAAGAAACATTATTACGAAAGAACTAGGTAAAAAGGAGTAGAAAATTTGGGTACAATTCACCAGCTGTAATTTAATTCAGAAAATGATTAGAAATTGTTTGTATAAATTGGGTAAAGTCATATAAAAACTAATCAATAAGAGATTTGATAGTTACTGATTGAGTGTCCACCATGAGACCTGTTACACATTGATAAAGTTGAAAATATTATCTGAATAAGAAATTTGTGTATGTATAGTAAGAGAAGAAAATCATTAACGGAAGTACCCACGGCTGTGAATATGTAAAATGTCTACTATGCTCGCTAATAACAGTTTTTGCAGACATTGTAAGTACAAAATTGGGTGTGTTTGGATTTTGGACGAATGGGATGGGGGAGGAAGTAGGAAGGAAAGGAGGTCTGCTCTAACAGGAGGGAGTGGGGTTAAGAGATTCCAACACCTAAATTGGGGGTAGGATACAGAAGCCAAATTAATAAAATTTAAAATACTACTATTACAACTGTATGTATCTTGGACTTCCTTTCAAGAGTCAGAGGGACTCAAATCTTATAGTTCTCAACACCTTTTGTCTGTTTAAGTGGCAAGGATTAGTTCCTTTTAAGTAAAATCTCGTATTTGAATCTTGTGGATAAAGAAAATAAACTTTGGGAGCACATTGCTCCCTGCAACAGGTTCACTTAATTCAGATGAGGTAGGCTCAATGCAATTTCCCAGTTCCAAGGGCTTCCAACCAAAAAAAAAAAAAAAACTTTCGGAGAGAAAATACCCAAAAATACTAAAGAATATTTTTCAAAACATAAATATCTCTTGTAATAACTCCTCTATGTTCTCACTTAGTTATAACCATTTGGCTGGAGGGAAAACAACTAAGGCCATAGATTTGATTCCCAAACAAAGAATAGAAGCTTCTCCCCGCCCCAAAAACCAAGCTCTATCTAAAAGTTATATATTGGTCCCAATAAAATAATCAGACAATTTCAGATGGATAAGGCATTGAGATATTATTTATATTTTTGTAATTGACATTGGAAGTCAAAATAGGTTATGGCAGAAGCATTGCAAACAAAAAATACAATATAAACCATATAGATAATTAAAAAATGCAGAAATATAATGCAAAAATAATGAAACTTTTTAAGAAAAAAATATTGGAAGCCATAACAGGTTATGGCGGAAGCATCACAAACAAAAAATACAATATATACCACAGATAATTAAAAATGCAGAAATATAATTGTAATGCAAAAAAAATGAAAGAAAACCATATAATTAATAAATATCATGTCTAGAAATTCTGATAACAATTAAATCAAACCAAAACACCACCACATTCAAGGTCTAGACTTAAAATAACAACAAAACATAAGATAAATGTCCTAAATTTCTAATTATCTGTTGGACATTCTTGAATTGCCTTGTTCAGTTGCCATTAGGGATGCTGGGAAATAGGTGATGAAATGTTTCAGATATTCAGGTTATAATTATTGAGTGGAAAAGAAGAAAAAAAAAATAGGGAGGGTGATTGGGTGGCACTGAATGAGGAGGAAATATAAAGTAAAAAAATTAAGAGATGACTTGCACTGGAACCAGAGGTGGCTACTGCGGCAGGACATCAACAGTGGGACAACAGCACTGCACTGGAACCAGAGCCGGCTGCGGGCATGAAGTGCATGAGCCAAAAGGAGGCTGTCAGTGGGGTGCTTGAGGCTAGTTGGGGTGCAGTAGGTTAATTTTCTGATGTAGTTGTTTGGGTTTGGGCCGGGTTGTTCGGACCAACCCTTAACTTAGCCCAAAAATAGAAATAAATAGAGAAAAAAAAGGTTTTGGGACCCATGGTTTACGCAGCTCCAAACCACCATTCCACAACACCAAGGTAGCTGCTATGAGCCACCATGGCTGTTTTCAATAACATTGGATTTTACCACTCCCATTGAGCATCAGAGGGAAAAGCATATCTAAGGTTACGAAGGAAAAAGAAAGAAACCAAATAAAATAAATAAATAATCAGACATACCCATAACATCAGCATTTAAATGGCCTGATTCATGATATGCACCATCATCAGTGTGAGATGCCTTCCCAGTCTGAGTGACTTCTTCCTTGGATACTTCATAGGCAGAACAGACAACAGCATTACAAGAAAGGGACGGATGGGCACCATTGTCAAGGCCTGTCATCTGCATGCTACAACTGGTCTTCTCACCACTTTCAACAGATTCAACCTTAGTTGAAGCTATAATTTTTGAGCCACTATCAGCCCTTGCTATAGATTGAGACACCACAGCTTGACTATCCCCCTGAGGATCTTCCCTACTCATTTCCTCGGGCACAAAATCCCCAGTGAGTCCATGATAAGGCTCAAATTCACTAGGTGGACCCTGATTTTCAATCACTTCAGCAATTGGTTCAACATCACCTAAACTATCACCTCTATGAACTGAGACATCAGTCCCATGGATTTCAGCCTCATGACTTGCACCCATGCCCACACTTCCCCCACTAATACCAAAACTAGGTCCATCTCTAGCATGTGTAGTTAGTATCTCAGTGTTCAAAACTTCCCCACAAGCATTTGAACTGCTAACACCTGCCTCCCCTCCTGCCCTTTCTAAAAGTGGTTGGAAACAAGTACTCTGCTGTGCTTGATAGCTGCTATTTAACTCTGATGCTTCGTTCAAATCAACAGAAGGGAAATTGACATCATTAGCATCTACAGGAAAATTTTCAACACTCTCCATGGATTCATCATCTGAACTGTGATAAACTGTATTCATTGCAATAATAGAAGACGCTTGAGCAGAATCTCTGGTAGACATAACGCCAATGGCATGATCCCCTTCTGGGTTTGACTGGTTAGCAATACTTGCATCTAGTTCTATTTGAATACCCAATGAATGGTTAGGTACGACATCAGAAGAATTTCTTAATGGAAACTGGATTGTTTCCAATAGATTAGTATCACGAGCACGCTTTGAAGGGCCAGCTGAACACTGTTGACTACCAATGACTTCATTATTATCACGGTCAGTTACAGTTCTTTCAACACTGTCCGCCTGTTGCACATTTAGCTGTGGCCTGTCAGCAGTGGTTCCACCATCATCCAACTTGCGTTTGCGAGCATTGGGGCCTGATGATTCATAAGAAGCTGCCTGGTCTCCAACCTCACTTCCAGAAGGCCGTCCAATCATTAGATCTTTTCCTTCTCCACCATCTTGCACATGACCTGAGGTTGATGTCAAGTTTATTGGTGACCAGGATGGCCCACTAGCCATCCTAAGACTTAAGTCTAAACTTTTATTTGATACAAGTTGTCTTTTATCAGATGTTGTAGCCTCATCACGATCTCCAGTCCTCTCTTTTTCAACACCATCAGTAGCAGCCCATTCATTGATACCACTAGCTGCACTTATCCCACGAGTCGATGCTATTTTCTTGCTTGTTTGAGGTGTATCAATCCCACAGGGAGTCAAATGAACTGGTCGTGGAGCTGTCAAGAAATCCCATACTCGAACTGTAGCCCCACATAAACTACAATCTAACAAAGGTGATCTAGACTCGCAATTAAACTCTGAACCCAGTACATCATTGTCCCCAGTATCTTTCCTTGAAGAAGTTGAAAACTCCTTCTTGCTTGGAGCAGGATCTGGTGCAGAGCCTTTGGCTGGATCAGAGCTATACCCATTTTTTGCAGATTCAGCTGATTGTTCTTCACAGTCAAGCACGTTAGGAAGCCACCGTGGCTCCCATCCACAAAGACTTATGAGCTTCTGAGCCTATTGAATTGGAAAATTAATAAAAGGATGCACAAATAAACAAAATTGGACAAAATTGGCATAAAATACACTTCAATAAATAATTAAGACAAAACAACATATCTTAAAAAAATCTTACATAAGAATATGGATGACAGGCCTGTTCTCCAGATAAGCCCGTTCCAGAAGTATTTTCTGCTCTACAGCCCAATTCTCCAGCTGTCTGAATTTGCAATTGAGCAAGTAAGCGATCAATTTGAGGGCTATGTGTAACCCGCATAAGCTCAATTGCAGATGAAGATACAATTGGGAGGGAATAAAACTGCAAGAGTCCATCACACCTATCCTTAAAACCTCCAATTAGTGCTGAAGGTGAAGTAGGAGGAAACTGCACCAAGCTTTCTGGACAGCTATTGCCTCTCCAAGGACAGGTGACTTTGTGGCCTCTATCAAGCTGCTCAGAAAACTCTTCACTGGAGCCATCAGCTTCATCAAATAAATGAGAAACAATAAGCAAGGCCAGGAAAGAAGCATTGAATCAAGTGGTATAAAAGGGCTTGCTTTGACTTACCCAGAAGATTAAAAAAAAAAGGAAGTACGAGATTTGTTTATTAAAATTGAATATTGAATATTAACTACAATTGACACCACAAAAGGTACAAACTTCACATTGCGAATACCATCTATATCATACTCTAACACAAAAATGGTAAAATAACAATCTCTAATACAATTTATCTAGTGGAAGTTCTAATGTCCAACAAACTTCCATATAACCATGCAACCCCATACAAGTCTTAGAATTTGAGCTTGGGGCTTCATTCAACCCCACAAAATCAAATTGAGAGGTTAGGATTGTCCAAGCTTCAAAAGCTCTATTTAAACCACATATCCAGTCACTCGTTCTCTCATTCATTATGCGAAAGGTACAACATAAATCACATTCACCTTTTGTTCAAAAGTACCAAGCAAAATTTTTGGGCTTTCCTCCCTCATTGGTATTATATTGAATAGAGAACCATTTATTATGTGACACTATTAATCAGTATTTTTCCATTGAAATATCTCTAGGCAACTTCCCTGAGGAAAATAAAAAATTGATAAATTATTGTGATCTCTTCCATGCAGTTATGCAAATTAAGCATTTTCAGTTACAATGGCAAATTAACTTTTGGAAGAGATAAGCCAAACTTGAGCAACATCCAGAAATAATTCACCGCAACCAGCTGCCGAAATCACCCCACCCCAGACACAAAATAAGCATACATAAATCGCATCACATTTCCTACAAAACTTACACAAACACTTCACCACCTCTAACGAAATCCAGGAAAAACACATACAAGAATCACATTACTAAGGTATATACACTCTGAACAGAGCTTTGAGTTGGAAATCTAGCAGAATCAACAATCCCCATCTCCCATCATTAAAAAAAAAAACAAAACAAACAAAATACATCCATTACAATTATAGACTCACCTTCAAAAGATGAAGCTGAAGGCACAGCAAAATCTAACTGAGCACCACATATCTCACACTCAATCTTAGCAACACCCACATTCACCCATCCTCTCTTCGCACAAGCCAACGACCCAGCAACCTGTGAAACGACAAAACCAAACATCAGTTCAATTATCCCCCCACCCCCGCCCCCAATTATCCCAACCTAATCGCTTCCATCACAATTCAGCCGTATCAAAGCCAACCTTGGGCAATTTCCCGGCGAGCTTGAAGGTCGAAAGGCGGCGAAGCAAATCGCCGCGCTCCCAGGGCCGGCAGGCGGGAACCGAAGAGCCTTGCAGCAGCGAACCGACTACCTCGCGCGAATCCGCACTGGATTTGTGGCGGCGGCGACCATCTCCGTTGGCCGGAAAGGCCGGCGACGAGGCCCCCGCAGAGCTGGGAGGAAGAAAAGAAGGAATATTAGCTAGAATTGAAAGGAAAAGGCAAAACCCTAGAAAATGGAGAGTGAGAAATGGAGTTAGGGTGAGCAATAATTGAGCAAATAAAAGGAAGATGAAGAGTGAGAAAGGGTAGAGAGAGACCTTGCAGCAGGTGTGGGAGGAGAAGAGGGTGGTTTGGGAAGAGAGAGATTGGGGTTGGCAGAGGTTACGCCATCTTCGTTCATCTTTCGATTTGATGTGTTTTCTTCTCTCTCTCGTTTTGTGTTGTGCTTCTAACTATAACTCCCTTTGGGTTTGGAGAAATAAATTCCTTTCACTCTCCACTTGAGGGTGGGTTGTGTGAGGGATCCCATTCTCAACAACTTGTTCCTTCTCTTTCATTTTTTTATTCGTAAAAATAAAAAATATATATATTTTCTCACTTTTTTTTTTTAAACAATTATAAAGAAATATGTTCTTTTTAAAATGATAGTTAAATAAAAATAAAATAAAATAAGAAAAACATAAAATATATGTTTATTGTAATACAATTGATAATATAATAAAAAAACAACATAATATACATTAGTTTTTCGTAACAAGTTGAACCAAATATTTCTCAACAAAAAATATGAACATCATAAGAAAAACATATTCTTGAAAGTTTCCAACTTATATACAGTTTTAAATGATAGTTTAATTATAAAAATGACAACGAAATTTTATATTTTTGCATTATTTATTTATAAAATAAAATATAAATGAAGATATTATCTCACTCTAATAATATTATAAGGATAATTTATTATAAGCAATATTCATCGAAATTATGACAAATTGAAAAAAGATTTATGTCACCATTATTTCATCCCTTCAATATTATTGTTAACCATTAATATGATCTTTATCATCCACTTTTTTAATTTATTTTTTAATTAATTACTTTTTCTGTTTTAGTTAAGAATTATAGATTTATTGAACAGATAAATAATGAAAATTATCCAACCATAAAATATTTGATTAAGAAGATAGAAAAATATGAAACTTATAAAAAGAAAAGGACGAAACTTCAAATAAGAAGACTATACATGTGAAGAATAGACTTTTTTCTTTTTAGTCTTGTATAGAAGAAGACTATTAGTATATTTTTTTTTTTTGTATTTTATAAGATTTTTTAGAAATGAGTGAGTTTATTTTGGGCCTTAATTTGGACTTGAAAAGTTAGTCAAGAGACGAATTCTTCCTGCACTTCCATACCACACATAAAAAGTCTATTATATCCTATGTAAAATTGCAAAAGTCAACATTACTCTCCACCCTCTTCACGGTAAAATTAATATTTTATAAACCGGATGGGGTGCAATCCGGTTTACATTTTTTTAAATGCCCATTTTGGTTATTTCCATAAGGTCAATATTGGATTTTAAAGTTTTATGAAGGTGCAAGAAGACGTTATGGAGGCTTAGGATTCTCTAGTCAAAACCTTAAAAGACGATGAAATTCGACAAGACATGAAGAAGCCAAAAATAAGCTATTTTAGGATGCTGAAGCTTTTTAGTCCCATATCCTTTATGTCATTAGGTGCAAGGAGCTTAGACATCTATAAGTAAAATCCCTTACTTTTTGTAACACTCACCTTTTGACGAATGAGAATTGATTTAGCTCAAATGTTTGTCTTTTTTATTCTTAAAATCAAGCATGAGAGTAATGTTCTCCTAGTTATTCTTCAAGGATCATTTCTTGATCTTCCACTACTTGGAAGATGTGATTTCCATCAATGAGGTTACTTTTGTAACATTATTCTAAAAATGTACTATATTTATTATTATTATTAATAATACAAGGTGTTTATAATGTATTTATAAGTACAAAATTACCATCAATCAAACTAAAAAAATGGGTAAAATAAGCGCTTATAGTTATCATACCCCTCAACTTAGTCTCATAACCATTCATAACACTCTCACAATTTGAAAACATAATTGTAATGAAAACAAACATAGACCTAAACAATAACATCATTCCATAAATGACAAACATTTAATTGGATAAATCCTTTTATGTAATGTCCTACAAAAACATTGAACCTAATAAATAATATTATCTTAATTAAAGTTTTATCCGTTAAGGACACACTTATTTCTCTCCCAACAAAGAGCCCAACTACTACACACCACATGAAACCCTATACTTCATTTTTAAGTAACTCATTATCTAATTTATGTTACAAAAACATGTGAATGTGGGGTTATATGGAGTATTATGTTTAGTCTAACCTAACTATTGCAAATTCTTTATACCAATTGAACCTTATAGCAAAAGATATCTCATGTGTAGTGCAACTGACTCTGTTCTTCCCTACAAAAAGGACATTATCCCTCTTTGGATCTAGCTATGTCTTGTAGATAGAGATAGATTTGCGTGATAAAAATGTGTTTGCTTCCAAGGATTTGAGACTAAATGTAAGAGGAGGGAGCAGGGCCTTCTTTGCTCAAGAAAGAGATTTATAGTGAAAAACACGTCATCATTGATCATTGAATTATCCTTTGTTTTACCTTGCTTTTCACTATGTCATTCATGTTGCATGCAAAGATTCCTGACTAATCTTTCTCAACTACATTGTAGAGATTTCCATGGCTTCCACAAAGCATTCATGAGCGTTGACGGGTTCAAATTATTTTGAATTTGGCATTATAAAGTGTTCATTTGTGTCTTCATTGAAGTATCACTGTTGAGGTTGTTGAGGTTTTGTCGGTGGGTTCGTTTTTTGTGCTTGTTGGTGGTTGTTGTTGTTTGGTGGTGCTTGTTGGAAGTTTAGGTGGTGTCGTTGGTAGTTTGAGAACATCATGCTAACACCGTGGATTCTGGTGGGTGCAAGAGAAACTAACGAGAGTGAACTGAGGAGAGGTAAGTCATCAGGTAATCAGTTAGGTTTCTTTCATAATCGATTATACGTATATAATGTGCCCCTAATCGGTCATGCTTCTTTCCAGTAATCGATTATACCTATATTTTGGACCTATAATCGATTACGAAGATGTGATAATCGATTATACATATGTTTTGGCCACATAGTCAATTATAAAGATGTGATCATCGATTATATGTATGTTTTGGTCGCATAATCGATTATGTTGTCTATGTTAATTGGTTACACATGCATTTTGGAGGCTTAATTAGTTATGAAGAACCCTTAATCGGTTACAAGTTCATTTTGCACACATAATCGATTATATTCATCTACGGAATTGATTATATGTATTTTTTTTAAAGATACTTTTTGGCGAGTGATAATCGATTAGACGTTGTTTTTGAAGACATGCACAATGTTTTATCATTTTTTTGCTCTAGTTGCTCGTTATGTCAAGGTTGACAGTGTCACTGCTATAAGTTAACTGTAAGAAGGTGTGCAAGTTTGTGAAGGTGGTTTGAGAAGCATTTTGAGTTGATTTTTCAAGGTAGTTGGGTAAGTTTCCGCTTTCATGGTTGTAATGATTTAGATATGAGAATTTAGGTTGATGATGGTGATTTATGTTGATTGTGTGTACTACAAGAAATTCTTGATTTACATACGGATTATTACATACGGATTTTTATCCATATGTAAATTTAACATTACATACGGATTTATTACATACAAATTTTATATACGGATTCATTACATATAGATTTATTACCTACGGATCCAAATCCGTATCTAATTACATATAAATCCAAATCTGTATATAATTACTTACGAATTTTATGTATGAATTCATTACATACGAATTTTACATACGAATTTAATACATATAAATTTTATATACGAATTTTACATATGGATCCAAATCCATATATAATTTATCTACAAATTTTTTCGTAGATAATATTAATAATTAATTTTATCAAAATTATAATAATAATTATTAACATTATTATTATTATTATTATTAATATTATTACTAATTATTATTATTATTAATTACATTAACATTATTATTATTAATAGAAATAAATAATATTATTAAAATTGGTATATATATATATATATTATTAACTTATATAATTAATAATATTATTATTTTAATATTAATATTAAAATTTTTAATAAGAGTGATTTTAATATTATTAATACTACTTTAGATATTATATTTACTAATATTATTAAAATTATTATTAACATTATTATTATAATAAATATTATTATTATTATTAACTTATATGATTAAGAATATTATTATTTTTTTTAATTATTATTATTATTATTATTAATATTACATACGGATTTTATATACGGATTCATTACATACGAATTTATTACTTATGGATCTAAATCTGTATGTAATTATATACGGATCCAAAACTATATGTTTACTTGCGGATTTTACATATGAATTCATTATATACGAATTTTACATACAGATCTATTACATATAAATTTTATATACGAATTTTACATCCGGATCCAAATCCATATGTAATTTACCTATGAATTTTTCCATAGATAATATTAATAATTCATTTTATCAAAATTATAATAATTATTATTAACATTATTATTATTTTTAATATTATTATTAATTACATTAACATTATTATTATTAATAAAAATAAATAATATGATTAAAATTGGTATATA
>Ga0209489_107673_pt1 | contig 15737 bp, 13 predicted proteins | sample SiratrowhiteBW_FD_187527 | JGI IMG/M metagenome (GOLD analysis project Ga0209489, IMG submission 187527) | Root nodule microbial communities of legume samples collected from California, USA - Siratro white BW (SPAdes) (version 2) | ecosystem: Host-associated > Plants > Roots > Nodule | place... | reverse complement strand
GAATGAGAGTGGCAGGGGTAATCTTTTTTGTCTTTTTTGTTTTTTTGTCTTTTTTGTAAGTGAGGGAGTGATTGGCAAAGTGGAGAAGTGAGTGGGGCCTACGGGAAGTTATAAAGAAGTGAGAGAGTGAATTGTTGTTTTTTTTTTCTTTTATTTTATCTTTCTTCTCTTTTATTTAAACTAATTTTTAAAATGAAAATGATTAGATAGATAAAAAAGGTGAGCCACGTAATTTTTCAAGATCACATTTTGTATTTTCCTCTTTTTTCTTTTTAAAAAAACTTAAGGAACTAGACTCAAACGTCTTTTCCTAAATTAATAATTATCTTTTCATAATTTTATAATATTTATTTAAGATTTTTTTTTCATTTTTTCCAAACTTTTCATTACCTATTTTTTTTCTTTTTTTTTCAACTTTTTTTTTTCAAAAACTACATATATATTCTTTATTATTATTTTTTTTAAATGAAAAAAAGTGATAAACATCTACATTATAGTCTTTTGATTTTCTCTCTTTTTTGAACAAAAGATAAAAAACAATGATAAAAAAAAATTAAATTATTATTATTATTATTCTTTTGTATTTTTCTGAAAATAAGAGAAAAATAATAAAGCTAATCAAACAATAAATTTAAAGCTGATTTTTTTTTATTTTTTTAATTAATAAGAAACATTTTTATTTAGGAAAATGAAAATAAAAGGATAACTACAAAAATCATTTTTTTATATTTTTCCTAATAACAAAATTCAAATTTGATTAAATAATTTTTTTTAAATTTTCTTTGAAAATTAATTAGAAATTTTTTTTTCATTTTTTTATAATAAATTTCATTTATCCGGACGAAATTGGGTATTCACACATATTACATGAGTAACTGAGAGCCGAAACTGTATCCTCTTAACTCTTAATGTTGTATCTTTATCACTTGAAGAGCTGAGAGTAAAACCCGTAGAGGTTACCCCTTCTTTAATATGGGCTTAGCTTGGGTAAAGTTTTGGCGACCGAAGACATACTGATTGAGAGCCCAAAACTACAGAGGTTACCCTTCTTTAATATGGGGTTACCTTGGGTGAAGTTTTGGCGACCGAAAATGATAACCTCCATGGGTATGGTTGTGAGTCTTTGATGGAATTCGTGGATGGATGAAGGAGTGGCAGCGAAATGGAGCAGCTCAAGGCATGGAAGACAAGGTGTTTCAATGGAGGAAAATGATAAAGAAATGGAGAGGAAGTGAAGAGGGGTTAGACCAACTCTTCAAAGGTTCTAGGCTATGCAAGATATGCTAACCTATAGAGGAGCTCAAGCAAGCGTGGGCTGGAAATTTTCAGCCCTTCACTAATTTCATTCAAGCTAATTTTCAAGGGATGGATACATCATTATATAGGCTTCCAAGTCGGCCCACTTGGAGCCAAAAATGAGTGGAAAAATTCAAAGTTAAAATCTTAGATGTAGAGCAACCAATTACCAAATGACACCTGTCTCAAGTTCAATGGGTGGGGAGGCAATGGTGGAGATGAAGCCATCTGGAGTGTCATGCCTAAAGCATGGAGAACATGCACAAAATGTGAGGGTTGGACGTTCCTTGCTTGGTCTTGCTTGCTCTTTATACCCTAAGTTGCTTAGGGTTTTAATTGGGCTTAAATGAAGCCCAATTTGGAGCTCTAGTTGACTTTGTTCATTATTTTTACTCCTACTGTACGCCCAAAATACAAAGCACAAAAGAAAAATATGAGGCCTAATACATGGCCCAAAAAGGAAAATTAAACTATACTACTATTTACAGGCAAATCAACGGCCTAAGTTGATAAGAACTTTACTTTCCTGGGTTCAACTGAGTTGCACTCTTCTTGGATTCTTTTGGAAATTACCCTTGTGGTTGGGCCTTTATTAAGGGCTCTTTTATCATCTCCCCCTTCTTGAAGAGGATTTATCCTCAAATCTGCAGATTCTGCTTCATCGTTTGAGCCACCTACAAAAGGATGTAAATCAGAAACATTAAAGGTAATGTGGACTCCAAACTCCTCAGGCAAATTTGTCATATATGCATTGTGGTTGATACGCTGGAGGACTTGAAAAGGCCCATCTCCCCGGGGTTTGAGTTTAGACTTTCTTTTTGTAGGAAAACAATCTTTGTGTAAATGAAGCCAAACCTAATCCCCTTCTTCAAAAACCATATCTCTCTTCTCCCTATTATTTTGTTTGGCATATCTATCACTTTGTTGTTGTATTTAACTTTTAACCCTCTCATGCAATTTTTGAACAAATTTAGCTTTTGAAACCCCATCTTTATATAAAAACTCGTGAATGTTTGGAGGGGTATCAAATCAGAAGGAGTGAGACGATTAAACCCATACACAACTTCGAAGGGAGACATTTTGGTTGTCTTGTGAACCACTCTATTATAAGCAAACTCAATATGGGGAAGATAATCATCCCAATATCTATGGTTACCCTCTAAAAGTGCCCTAAGCATAGTGGATACAGATTTGTTAACAACCTCAGTTTGTCCATCCATTTGAGGATGACAAGAGGTGGAAAAATGAAGTTTGGTGCCTAATCTTTCCCAGAGAGTTCTCTGTAATTAATTGATAAATTTAGAATCTCTGTCCGACACTATTGACTTAGGTAACCCGTGAAGCCTAACTATTTCTCTGAGGAAGATTTTTGCTATTTTGCTTGCATAATCTACTTTGTGGCATGGTGCGAAATTTGCAGTTTACTAATTTGGTCAACTACCACAAAGATAGAATCAAAACCCCGTTAAGTTCTAGGCAAACCCAAAACAAAAACCATGCTAATGTTGATCCAAAGGGTGCAAGCAACAGATAAAGTAGTATACAATCCATGAGCCATCACTTTTGACTTAGATTGTAAACATGCAATGCATTTCTGACAGTTCCTCTAAACATCTTGTTTCATATGGGACCAAAAGAATCATTCATTAAGCACGTTCAAAGTTTTATCAACTCCGGAATCGCCCATGAGACCTCCTTCATGAATCTCTTTCACAAGGAGCTTTATATGTGAACCTTGGGGAATACAAAGTTTTCCTTCTTTATACAAAAACCCCTCAGACACATAGTAACCTCCCTGCGGTTTTGAGAGACAGTTAGGAAAACTAGTGGAAAGTTCAGAATCTTGGCTATAAAGCTCAGGAATGTGTTCAAATCCAAGAGTTTGGGCTCCAAGTTTAGAAAATAATGCATGTCTATGAGACAAAGCATCAACTACTATATTTTTTTTGCCCTTCTTATACACTTTATCACATATTGAAAATGTTCTAAAAATTCCATCCACTTTGCATGTTGTTTGTTTAACTTATGTTGACCCTTAAAATATTTAAGTAACTTATGGTCACTATGAATGACAAATTCCTGGGACACAAGATAGTGTTCCCAAGTCTGAAGAGCCCTGACCAAAGCATAAAGCTATTTGTCAGTGGGGTAGTTGAGGGTGGCACCATGAAGCTTTTCACTGAAATATGCAATTCGGTAGCCACCTTGTAACAACACAACACCTATTCCAACCCTCGATGCAAAACGTTCTAGCTCAAAGGTTTTAGAAAAGTTTGGCAAAGCTAGAACGGGTGCATTGGTGAGCAGAGTCTTTATCTTTTGGAAAGCGCTTTCTTCCTTTTCACCCCAATCGAATGTGGCGTCTTTCTTTGCTAACTCATTCAGTGGTGAAGCTAGAATCTAGAATTTAGGCACAAAATGTTTGGATGACTTAAATTTTTGCAGGGTCAACATGAACCCCTTTTTTATTGACAATGAAACCTAAAATGAGTACACTATCAACACAAAAAGTGCATTTGTTCACATTGACAAACTAATTATTTTTCCTAAGTATTTCTAACACTAACCTTAAATGTTGTACATGAGACTCAACACTACGACTATACACTAAAATGTCATCAAAATAAATGACTACAAACTTACCTATACAATCCCTAAGGGTATGATTCATAAGTTGCATGAACATGCTAGGTGAATTAGTAAGCCCAAAAGGCATTACCAAACACTCATATAGTCCAAATTTGGTTTTAAAAGTAGTTTTCCACTCATCACCCCTTTTGATTCGAATTTGGTGATATTCATTTTTTAAATCAATCTTGGAAAACACGGTGGACCCATGCAGTTCATCCCACATATCATCAAGCCTTGGAATTTGGTGCCTATATTTTATTGTGATGTTATTGACTACCCGAAAGTTGCAACACATCTGCCATTTTCCATCTTTTTTTGGCAACAACAAGATAGGCACAACACAAGGGCTTAGGCTTTTCTAAACCCAACCTTTATCCATTAACTCTTGAACTTGGGACTCAATCTCCTTCGTTTCTTTAGGATTTGTTCTGTATGTTGGCCTATTGGGTAGACTGGCTCTCTAGTAACAAAATCTATTTGGTGTTCTATAACCCTAAAAGGAGGAAGTCCTGAGGGACCTCCACTAGGAAATACATCACCAAATTCTTTTAAAAATTTTTCAACTAAAGGAGGTAAAGCCCTAACTTCAGGAGTAGTGGAAGAAGTGCACGTGAGTGTTCCTTTACAAAGATGGAGGTGCGGAGGTTGCTCATTGAGGAGAATGTGTTTTAAAGATTTGTTTACAAAATGATTCTCCTTGTGAGTGACCTCGTGGGAAGGAACACCAAGCTCCCACACCTCAGACTCATCTTTAGGAGTTAAGTTTTATATTTTTTGACTTTTTTTTCACTATCTATTTTTTTTCATTTGAACTTGATCCTCCAATACCTAAGTGGGTGTTAGAGGATGAAGTACAAAATTTTTCTCTTTATGGGTGAAAGTAATCTTGTTAGTTAGACCGTTATGCATGGTTTTCTTATCAAATATCCACGGTCTACCTAGTAAGACCTGGCAAGCTTCCATGGGAGCTATATCACATAAAACAATATCTTCATAGGTATCCATAGAAAACTTGACTTTCACTTGATTTTTGACATGGATGTCCCACTCTTTATCGAGCCAATGCAACTTATATGGTTTTCGATGGGGGACAATAGTTAAATCCAACTACCAGTCTAGTACTACAACAATTTCAGCATGACCCGCTGTTTATGATAAGAGCACATGTATTTTCCAAAATTTTGCATCGATTATGAAAAATGTTCTCTCTTCGAGACTTAGGTTGTGTACTAGACTGATTGTTGAGGGTTATACGAATCATGAGTAGATCACCCTCACATGTATATGCATCCTCATATTTTATGCTCTTAGAATCTTCACTCACACTCTCACATGCAACCTCATCTTCATTGCTATATATGTCATGGCCCCTCATAAGAATGGTTCTTATGGAGTAACAGTGGTCCTTGACATGACCTCGGCCCTGACACTTAAAGCACTTAATGTCACTAGTGCGAGTGGGTGTAACATGCTCATCTTTTTTTTGTTTTTGAAATTTTTCCTTTGCTAGGATTGGGAATTGGGGGTTTCCCTTGGTTTTTCCTTGGTGGTTTTGCCCTCCCTCTTAAGATCTTTCTTGGGATATGAATCAGAATATGAACTTCTTCCTGGTCCTCTTCTCAAAATTTGTTGTTCAACTTGAATGCAAATTTGGACTAGATCTTGAAAATCTCGATATGGAAGAAGTTATACTTTGTCCCTTATCTCAAGATTTAATCAGCTCATAAACCTAGCAATGGTGACAGTCTCCTCCTCTCTAATACCAACTCTCATCATGTACAACTCCATCTTTTGTCTGTATCAACACTCAATTTCGTCCGAGTGAAAAATAAATGTTTCTGATAATTTTTTTAAAAAATAATAAAAATTAATCATTTAGTTTCTAGTTGGAATTTTATTGTTTTTATTATTTTCTCTTGTTTTCAAAAAGAAATTTAATACTTTATTTTATTTTATTTTATTTTCATTTTAAAATAAAACAAAAATATGATTTGGGTTTTTTTTTATTCTTTTTTTTTTAAAAAAGGAAAAATCAAAGAAGAATAAAGATATAGTTTATGTTTTTTATTTGCTTTATTATAATTTTTTTTTAAAAAAAGAAGATTTCTATAAATAATAAAAAAGAAAAAAAATGAGTGTGAAGTGGGATTAAAAGGAAGATTTGAGGCGTCAACTAAGTCAAGGAATTAGTCCTAATCTTCATGAAGGTGGTCACCTGGCACGGTTTATGAAGCAAATGAAAAGGAAAAAGATAAAAATGATGAATGGCACTAGCACACTATTAACTCATGCTAAACCAAGATTAAAGGTTTTTACAAAAAGGCAGATTTCTCACTCATTACCACGCAGCCACTTGTCCCATTTTTTCAATTCCTCGACTCAATACTCATTGCTTCACTCATGGCTCTACTTATGCCAAAAGCTGCTCCACTACCTTCACACCAAAAAGTAATGTTTCCCCTGTACCGTGTCACCCTGAAAAGTTGTTGTGCCTCTCTATAACCGACCAACACACGCTCACTCTTCCACCTCTACTACCCACTCTCCGCTCACAATATCAACCCTATATTTTTGGTATGCCAGAGAGGTGTTGATTTTCGGGATAACTTTGCAGATATGCTTGGCTTTGAAGATATACTACACTCTCATTGCATTTATCACATACGCAAAAAAGGGCAGAGGCATGAGCTATTTTCTCCTACTCACTCTCACTCAACCTCTGCCTCACAAAATATAGCCACGATTTTCACACACCTTGATTTGGAAAAATGGGATTTGGATCACGACGGGACGATAAAAAATTTAATTTTATATTTTTATTTAGAGAGTTGGAGTCGCTACCATAGTTTATTAAGGAAAATCATAGAAAAACCAAAAATAAAAATGTCTACGAACCAGATTCAAAGATTCGGGAGTCGGTTACGTGTGGGGAAGGTATTAGCACCCCACAACACCCGTCCTAAGATGGTACCCTTAATCTAACGAGCAACAATAAGTGTAGTTTATTTTTATTTTTCCCAAAAGAGTAATTACAGCAAATAATAAAATCAAACAAGTATAAAAATGCATACAAATATAAAGCAAACAAACAAAGAAAATATTTTATAATTTTTATTTTGGCCCGACAAGGCTTGATCTTGATCCTACGTATCTCTATACATGATAGAATATCAGGGTACACGTAGTTCTATTTTAAGAATCTTGTTTGGTGATATTTGATATTTTAATTTTGTAAAGATTTTATATATTTTTTTTTGAAAAAAAAACTATATATTTTTTAATATATTTTTTTTACATTTGATATATTTTATTTTTAAAACAACTATTTTATATTTTTTTAAATTTTCAAAAATGTTTTACAAACTTTTTAATTTTTTTTAAAACTGTTTTTATTGTTATAAGACTAGTTTATGTTTTTTATATTTAAAACTGTTTTTTGTATTTTTTTTTATTTTAAAATTGCGTTAAAAACGGTTTTAAAAAATGCTTTGTATTTTTTTTATTTTTTTAACTGTTTTATATTTTTTTATGTTTTTAAAAATGATTTTTCATATTTTTTATGGAAATTAAATATTTTTATTTTCTATTTTTTAAATTCTTTTTAAGATTATTTAATTATTTTCAAAACCATTTGGAATACAATGTTTTTATTTTTGAAAGGTTTGTTTGTAAAAATGTTTTTTTTTACTCCTTATACCTAACCTACTTTGATTTCTGTTAGTAAAGGAAAAAAGAATATAAAGAAATATCAATATAAATGGAAACATAATTAAAATTAGAAACAAAAATTTAATATTCATTATTTATGTGGTATAGATCAACAGTACCACACGTTGTCCTCTTATTCATAATTCAATATATACTTCTTTTTTAAATAATAAATGCAAATGGCGTAGAAATGATTAATATTATAATTAGCTATTGTAAAAATATTAAGTCCCGAAACATTTTTTTTATTAATTTTCTCATTATCATTATTATTATGTTTACAATTTTATTTTTCCCAAAAATTAAATAATTTTTATACTTTTTATTTTGAAAAATGTTTTATATTCTTTAATTTTTTTTATTTTTTCCTTTTAAAAAAAACTATTATATTATTATTTTTTAAGAACTATTTTATTTTATATTTAAAAAGATTAGAAAAGTGGATGCAATTGAACCAAAAATCAATTGAATAAATGTTTTTTTCTTTTTGTTATAGTAATAAATTAAAAACGTGGGATTAAAACCTACATGTCTTGCCAATAATGGGTTCAAACCGCAACAATCGCGGACAGTGTGAATAAGGAATTCTTAGTTTTTAAGTTCTGTTTTCTGGCGTTGTCGCGAAATGAGGCTATGGCAAAAACAGTGGCCTCTAAATAATGTGAAAAATCAAGAAAGTGTCGAGCAGTAGGCTCACATACAAAATTGAATAAGGAGACATACTTAGGGTAACATCTTCAAGTATAACACAAAACTAGAATTGCAATGCCAATTTATTTACAACAACCAGTATAAAATTATTAATATTTATGATATTAAACTTTCAACAGATAAAAACAAACCGAGCAAAGACAAACACAACAATAACATATAAAAACCAACAAAGTAAGAACAAACATAACAATGACAGTCACACGAGGACGGAATTATCAAGACGTACCAGTTGAAGACCAGCTTTAACAAAATCCGTGCCTTCCTACTCGTTCAAGCTTTCGGATTTCCAGTACCTTTTGCTCCTTCTCTTTCCAATGACTCCAAACGCAAAGTAATTTTCAAGCACCGTAATTTTTCTCTATCTGTATTGTTGTGTGTCTCATGCCAGCCCACTATTCCCTATGTATATTCCTATTGATACTCTTCAGGTTCTTTCTTTTATAATTTAAATTCTCCTCCATTAATTCCTAATTATTCCCACTTAATTATAATTTCTAAAACTGCTAATTGACTATTGCTTTTAATTCATGCTTAAATCTATTAATTCCTAATTATCCCACTTGATTATAATTTGTGCAAGCTAATTGGCTACTGAATACCAAGGGGGACGGACTTGGACTGTTGCTGCCATGATATACGTATAATCAAATCTAAGAATTATGGGATATGAATGGAAGCAGTGAATAAATGATAATATTTGAGGTAAACCACAATCTACATAATCATATTTTTTTTAAATCGTTTTTTATTCTACTTTTATTGGAAGCAACCTAAATAAATAAAAACAAGAGTAATATATATTTAAATACCTTTTTTTTATTTTTAAAACTAATATTATTATTATTATTTTTTAATATATATTATTTATCTGGAGAAATAACATAAACCAACCAATGTAAAAATCTCTAATTACTATTATGTTAAATAAAAGAGCATAATAGTCCAAATAAAGAAAATGCCTAAATTGCTACAAAATAATCAGCATTTAATTGAAAATCACCAGCATTTAATCGTTATTAAGCAGAATCAATTACAATTAATCAGAATAATAATCAGATCAACTATTCAATATTTCTAACCTTTCTATTATTTTTTTAATAATTTTCATGTAATTAATGTGCCTTAAAGGAGACAGGCAGAAAAAGAAACCTATGTCAGCACTTTAATAGGGACAAATAACAATTTTCTTTCTAAACACACTTTTAATGGACCAACTTTATTTTTCACTTGCCCTATTAATTTGAATTTTATTCCAAGACCATTATTTTTCTGATTGAATTTTTTAGTGGGCTAAGCTTCCTTCCAATTTCATTCCCTTTTTATGGATCTTACTTTAAAACTTTATCTTTAAAATAGAATGAAATAAAACCCCTTTTTTTATTATAATTTATTAAAAAAAATTTAATTTATTTATTTTGAAATGACTTTATTTGCCCGGACGAAATTGGGTGTTGACAAACACCATGCAACCTCAAGCCACCATGCAACCTCAAGCCGCCTCTCTCTCTCTACCTCCTCCAAACATTATTGCTCTGCCATTCTACCAGACCAATGTGCCTGAGATCCGCGTTGCTATAGCAGGTTCGACTAAAGCCAAAGACATGAAAGATTTAACTGTTTGTGCTGAAGATTCTTTTTCCTGCCTCTAACAACGATTTTAAGGACTTCAATCAAGGTTTAGATAATGATATTTCTCTAGTAAACAAAGTTGGCCCCTAGTATGTCCGCCAGATTGGATCCAAAACCAGCCCCACAATAATTGTCAAGTTTGAGTTTGAGGAGATCTCCTTCTTGAACGAAATGATCAAAAGCCCAACTTGGTTGGAAAAGTCGATCAAAGTAGGAGGTGGAAGCCATGGTATTAGCCATCCCCATGCTGACATTTCTCCTCCATCAAATGATTCAAATTATAATTTGGGGCGCATTAGGTAGCGCGAATCAAATTTTGGCACCGTTGTCGGGGACTTCTCATAGTTCTCTGTTTTATAATTTTTCTTTAATGTTGATGTATGAATACCAGGAGCAAGGGTTATGAACTGAATATTTATTATGCAAAGATAGAAAGGACTTTGCATCTGTTGCAAAAGATTAAGAGTCGATCTGAACACACACCTGAGCATGAATCTGTATTTCATCACAATCTGATTCTGTTTCTTTAGATTCTAGTGTTAATAGGAGTAGTCATAGTCGTTTTTCTCGTCCGTCTAGTATAGGTTTAGATAATTTTCCTTCTAATCCTTATTTTGATATCATGGATAACAAAGCGCATAAAGAATTAACAGCACCCGATGTCACTTATCAGCATTTATGCATTCAATATCTTGAGTTAGATGCTGGTTTTGAACTAAAATATGGATTAATACATTTGTTGCCCAAGTTTCATGGTCTTGTATGTGAAGATCCACACAAGCACTTGAAGGAATTTCATGTAGTCTGCAGTAGCATGAAACCGCATGGGATTGATGAAGATCACATAAAACTTAGAGTGTTCCCGTTCTCTCTAGATGGCGGAGCGAATGACTGGTTGTATTATCTGCAACCAACATCAATTCAAAACTAGAATGACATGAAGAGATCCTTCTGGAAAATATTTTCCCATACTCAAGAGCCACTCCAATCAGAAAGGAGATTTGCGGTATTAGACAAACAAGTGGCAAGAATCTACATGAATATTAGGAGAGATTTAAGAGACTTTGTGCCAATTGTTTACACCATCAGATTACTGACAGTTGCTAATTGTTTATTTCTATAAAGGCCTTCAACCCATAGATGGAAGCATGGTGGACACAGCTAGTGGAGGTGCCTTGATGGACAAAACACCTGTTGCAGCCAGAGAGCTCATTACAAATATGGATGCCAATTCTTAGCAGTTTAGGACTAGATCCAACAGTAGTGCAGTCTACCACGTGCAAGCCTCTTCTAGTAAACCAAATTTCCTAGCTTCAAACGGTGCAGATGAATAGATTTTAACCAACAAGCTTGATGAGTTGGCATCATTAGTGAGATAGTTAGGTGTGAGTCAAACAACCCATGTTTCTACTATAAGTCAAACAACCTAGAGTATGCAGTATCTGTTCTAATGTTTCACATCCCACTAATGTTTGTCCCACACTGCGAGAAGAGAATTTCGATAACCACACTGTTGCAGCAGTTGGAGCTTTTCCAGGGAGACCTCAACAATGGTATAGTCCTTACTCCAACACATATAACCCTTGATGGAGAGATCATCCTAATCTGAGATGGAGGGGAAATCAAAATTTCCATAATTCCTCCAAGAATTCCACCTTCCTTCTAAGGCAAAATTGGCAGCAAAATTCTAGCCAACATAGACCTTCATTCCAACATCAGAAGGAGAATTTTGAGCAGCAAACCACACCATCTACCAAAACACCCTCCCAACCACAACATGGCTCCTCCTTGGAAGAATTGATAAAGCAGATGGCAACCAACAATTTGAAATTTTAGTAAAGGATTGAGGCTACCATTCAGAATCTACAGACGTAGATAGGGATTTGGCTAGTGCAATTAATCAGAATCAGCCTCAAGTGCCTAACAGTTTACCTTCGCAAGGGATTCCTAATCCAAATGCAAACGGGAAGAACGTGAGTGCCAAATTCTGAAGGAGTCGGATTTAGACTTAAACACAAAGAGAAAGACTTGAATGTGGCAAGCAAGGTAGCAATTGAGCCCTCTATTCTTGTGCCCTTTCCACAGAGATTGACCCCTTCCAAGAAGATGGCAGATGTAGCATTGGAGAAGGAAATCTTAGAAACTTTTAGAAAAGTTGAAGTCAACATCCTTCTTGTAGATGCAATCAACCAAATTTCGAAATATGCCAAGTTCCTGAAGGAGTTGTGCACCAATAAGAGGAAGCTCAAGGGCAATGAGAGGGTCAGCCTAAGCAAGAATGTGTTAGCACTCATCCAACCGATCCCTCAAAAATTCAAAGATCCAGGGACACGTACTGCTTACATTATAGGAAACTGTAAATTTGATGATTGCATGTTAGACTTGGAAGTATCCATAAAAGTCATCCCTACATCTATTTTTAATGCTCTAGGTTTCGGGCCTCTAAAAGCTACTGGTGCGGTCATTCAATTGGCTAACAAAAGCAATGCACACCCTGCAAGTTTAGTTGAAGACGTGTTAGTTAGGATGAATGAGCTTATTTTCCTTACAGATTTTTACCTTTTATAGATTGAAGGTGATTTGATTACCTTTTATAGGACAAAAATAGATGTGCATTCTGGTACCATGTCCATGGAGTTCGGTGATAATGCTGTTAAGTTTAATATATTTGATGCCATGAGACATCCTAGAAAGGAACATTCTATTTTGCACATTGATATTATTGATGATGTGGTTGATTAATTATTTGATTTTGAGCATGATAAGCAGGAATTGCTCAACAATATTTTTGATTCTTTTGCAAGCTCACGTCTGTTTGGCTGAGCTATTACCTTCCACAGTTCGTCGTTCCATTAACCAACCCCCATAGTTGGAACTCAAAAACTTACCTGAGCATCTCAAGTATGCTTTCTTGGAGAAGGATGAGCAACTGCCAATAATCACTGCCAAACACTTGTTGCTTGGTCAAGAGAAAAAGCTTTGCAAGTCCTCCGAACACACAAGAAAGAAATTGGTTGGACTTTAACAAATATTCTTAGTATCAGCTCTTCCACTTTCACGCATAGAATTTTATTGGAGAATGTGGCTAAACCAATGAGACAGCCTTGGAGGAGACTCAATCCACTTATTTTGGATGTGGTAAACAAAGAGGTCACTGATAGCCAGTGGGTGAGTCCAGTACAGGTGGTGCCCAAGAAGTCAGGAGTCACTATGGTAGCCAATGAGGAGAATAAGTTGATTCCAACACAAGTCCAGAATAGTTGGAGAGTCTGTATTGATTACTGGAGACTTAACCAAGCTACCCGGAAGGACCATTATCCTCTTCCATTCGTTGATAAGATGTTAGAGCAGTTAGCTGGTAAGTCTCATTACTATTTTCTAGATGGTTACTCAAGTTATTTTCAGATTCACATTGCACCTGAGGATAAAGAGAAAACTACTTTCACATGCCCATTCAGGACTTACGTATACAGAAGGATGCCTTTTGGCTTGTGCAATGCACCTAACACCTTTCAAAGGTGTATGGTAAGAATATTTTCTGATCTTTTAGAAGAATGCATGGAAGTTTTCATGGATGATTTTTCTGTATATGAGTCTTCTTTTAATGACTATTTGAGTAGTTTGGTAAAAACTTTACAAAGATGCATTGATAGTAGTCTGGTGCTTAATTATGAAAAATGTCAATTTATGGTTGAATCCGGTATTGTGTTAGGACATGTTATATTAGGGAAGGGAATTGAGGTGGATCTTGCTAAGATAGAAATTATTTTTGCTTTGCCTAACCCCGCAACAGTGCAGGAAGTTTGTTCCTTTCTTGGACATGTAGGTTTTTACAGGAGGTTTCTAGAACTTTAGTTACATCGCACAACATGATATAGAGTTCATCTTCAATGACAATTACAAGACTACTTTTGACCTCTTGAAGAAGTGTTTGACTACCGCCCCTATCATCCAGCCCTCCGATTGGACACTTCCATTTAAGCTTATGTGTGATGCCTCCAACTATGCGGTTGGAGCAGTTTTGCCTCAGCGACAGGACAAAGACCTTGAATTCAACTCAGGTTAATTACACAACCACAGAGAAGGAGCTCCTAGTTGTGGTTTTTGTTCTAGACAAGTTTAGATCATATCTACTTAATACAAAAATCATTATTTTCACTGACCATTCATTTTGAAGTTCCTCTTGAAGAAAGCATATGCTAAGCCACGGTTAATCAAATGGATGTTGTTACTCTAGGAGTTTGACGTAAAGATTTGAGACTGGAGTGGAGCACAAAATTTAGTGGCTGACCATTTGAGTCGAATCCTATGACAAGTTGTAGGTGTTAGCACCAAGGCTTGCTAAGTGATTTAATGAAGCCAACAATATGATAAAGTCTAAATGGATCAAAGCTTGCAAAGTGGATTGCTTGAAGCCATCATGGAGCTTGAGGGAGTTTTAGTCTAGGACTTAGGTTAGGTGTGTGTGAGAGTGTGGGTTTGGTATAAAATCATGAGTTGCATGAAATATCATTCAAAGTAAGCTCCAAAAGTTATTTTACTTAACAAATGAGGTTTAACAAATTTTGAAAAACATTTTTTTAAAGAGTAAATCAATAAACTATTTTTCAAAAGTCAACTTTTTGGATTTTCTTATAGGTCACAGAAATCTATTGAACTAGTGATACAATCGATTGAGTTTTTGACAAATTTAAAAACCAGTTTTCTTATATAAGGGGAGTACATGTTTTCATAAGTCCTTAAAACATTTGAGCGATCACTTGTGATTTTCTAAGAGAGAAAAACGTGCGTACACCTTAAGAACTAGCTACATTCTATTTTCTTCAAGAAAAATCTGAAGATCGTGAATCTTGGAGCCTTGCATTGAGTGGGTTTCGCGCAATAGTGGTCCTAAACCAAAGCTAAATCTTCTACATTATTTTTAATCCTTTTTGTAATCTGTTTTGTGTAGAAGTACTTGAGTGTTCATTATGAATTGAATTTCCTTGAACTGTGAGCGATTTGATTACCCATATTGCATAGGGTTTGTAATTGGGTCTGTGTTGAAGGTTTCTACATTGTTTGGACAACTGTTGTGGGGTGCAGTGGGTTGTTTATTGCTCGAAGTAGTGGTATCTTATGGGTTGCGAGTGTTTTGTATTATTGCGAACTAATCTTTGTGATCTTTATTTGTGAAACTCTTTGCTCTTTAGCAAAGGATTGGATGTAGCCCTTGAGGAAGGATGAACCTGTATAAATGTTTGTGTTCTTAATTTCTTTTTTTCTCTTCTTGAACACTTATCATATTTGTTGTTGCTCGCTCAATTAATTGTTCTTCGCGCTTAATTGATTGTTCATTCTGCTGGTATTTCTCTGTGTTTTCTGGATCTGTTATTTCTTTTGTATAATTGATTGAATATATTATTGATTATACTTGAGTGATTTCCATTATCTGTTACCACTGTTTAATTGATTCAATTTCTGGAAATCTGCTTTATTGAATCAATTACTGTTTATCTTATTATTTTTAGGCAGTTCTAAAACACATTTCTTTTCACCAAATGGCTTCCACTTTTGTATCTGATATTTTTATTGATTGATTGTTTCTTCACTGATGTGGTTTACTTTCTGGTTTCAATCAATGATTCGCTCTGTCGAACGTGCCTGAAATTAAACTAGGAGGCTAGATTTTGCAATATAGCTGACCTAGGTCATTCTTCAAAGGACCACTCGAACGTTTCAATTATTAAAAATATAAAACTGTAGCACGGTGGTGGGGG
>Ga0209489_107671_pt1 | contig 15742 bp, 6 predicted proteins | sample SiratrowhiteBW_FD_187527 | JGI IMG/M metagenome (GOLD analysis project Ga0209489, IMG submission 187527) | Root nodule microbial communities of legume samples collected from California, USA - Siratro white BW (SPAdes) (version 2) | ecosystem: Host-associated > Plants > Roots > Nodule | place: USA... | reverse complement strand
AAAAAAAAAAAAAAAAAACTACTCTTACAAATAATACAACTAAAGTGCAATAGATATACTTCACAACGTAAAGAATTACATATTATCGCTCTACAAATAACATTATAAAATCACTATATATTTGAAATAATTGTATAATTCAATTGTCTGCTTTGTAAAGTTTGATATGTTATAATTCAGAACGAACCAAATGTTCAATTTATAAAACTTTTAAAAATGTTTACAAATTTATTTTTGATACATTTTATCAATTTTTTTAATTTGTTAATCGACTACTTTAAGAGGAAAATGAATTTCATAAAATTACCCTCTCTATTTTAATCAATCATGTTCTTAGGTAATTGGATATTTTGTTTTTTATTACGCCTGAAAAAAAGTTAAGAGTATGTTAATCAATTATTTAAATATGTTAATAGATTATTATTAGAAACCAATTAAAAACTCATTTGTCTGTTGTTTGTTTTAATCTATTATTAAAATGATGATAATTCATTGTCCTGTCTTGGAAACATATCAGGATACATTACTTAATTACATTAAATCTTAATCAATTAAAACAAACTTAAACTTTTTTTAATACATTTTAACCTTTCAAGAACAAATTTTATAGTTAAAGTTAGATTGTGTATTAAAGTGGAGTGTTTCAACAAACACATATGCCAAAGAGTATTGGGGACTTCTTGATGGTATGTGCAGGAGAACAAATGTTAGTTTCTTTCAACTTTATTATACGTGTATATTAATTTTTTTTTATAACAAACATTTATATTTTGAATATGAAGAGTTTGATTCTCAAGCATTGTCTCGGTTTGCTTCTTTCGATACTTTACAATACACTCTCTTAATAGGAGAGACTAAAAAGGAACCGTGATTAATTACAAGAGTGAAAAATATAATGGACAAACATTTGAGATTTGACATGTCAATCCTCTCATAAAAATTACGTACAAAAGACACAAGCATGATGTTCTAGTTAAAAAGTTGATTCACAGTAAATTAATCAACTTAAACAATGATGAATAATTAATAAGAATTGATTATTCACTAAGGAGAAGATTCCACATAAGTTTTAAAACACATATATTGAAGGTCAAAATTAATCATTGTTAATTTAGAGGAATCAAAAGTATTTTTTACGGATACCAAAATATTAAAAATTATTTTTTTTATAAATATAAAAAACCTATTTTTAATTTATTTATGTCAAAAATTAACACTATATTTTAAAACTTAATATACAAAAACATTTTTTATTTTAAGAGATTCGAAAAAAAATATCATATAAAATTTGAACATCGCCGGTGCATCGTGTCTATTTAGACCCAACACATTATAAATCTTTATAACTATTATATGATATTTGATATTAATTTTCGTATTGTTCTATAAGTGAAAAAAATTGTTTTCTTTACATGATTCCCAGAAATTTAGGATAGCTTAAAATCAACTATATTTTTAACTTGATTGGCCAAGGTCGCGTTTTGCGCATGTCTATTTGTTTATGTTTTTCTATCGAGCCGTGTGCTCTTCTCAACAACACTTTGGTTCTTATAAAAACCTCAGTTTGAGAGCGAGTGAACATACTACAACCCAACACTCTCCACACAGCAGAAGAACATAATCCAGAATGAGCAGCGGCGCTGGACAAGTAGTGTGTGTTACCGGTGCTTCCGGTTACATTGCTTCCTGGGTAGTCAAGTTTCTCCTCGAACGCGGTTACACTGTTAAGGCCACTGTTCGCGACCTTAGTATGTGCTTTTTTTCTTCTGTTGTTTCCGTTTACCTCGTTGATTATTTTTTCGTGACCCTGATGCATTACCATTTCAAAGATTAAAGATTGGATAAAATGTGATGTGCAGATGATCCCAGAAAGGTAGATCACTTGGTTAACCTTGAGGGTGCCAAGGAGAGATTGCATCTGGTGAAGGCGAATCTTCTAGAAGAAGGTTCCTTTGACTCTGCCGTTCACGGTTGTCACGCTGTGTTCCACACTGCTTCTCCCTTTTTTAACAATGCCAAGGACCCCCAGGTTTGTTTCGTTTGCTATTCCATGTGTTTTTTTATTTTTTTTTAACTGTGGATTATTGATATTTTGTTTTTAATTTATGTATTTCAGACTGAGTTGTTGGATCCAGCTGTGAAGGGAACTCTCAATGTTCTGAAATCTTGTGTGAACTCGCCCACGATCAAACGCGTCATTGTAACTTCTTCTATTGCTGCAGTTTCATTCAACGACAGGCCTAAAAACCCTGATGTAGTGGTTGATGAGACTTGGTTTTCAGACCCAGAATACTGTAAGAGAAATGGGGTATGTTCTGTTTCCCTTAACAAACTTTCATCACATGTTAATCCTTACTACCGAGATTAAACATCGTTGGAGAACCACACAAATAGTAGATATGATAAAGTTTTGTGCTTTTCACAATATAGATAAAGTTTTTCCTATTAAGTTTTGATGTTATAGCCAATGGTCTAAACAAATAGTAAACAATTTAATCTGCTTCTCTCATTTTGTTCATATGATATGAGAAGAGCTTATTAGTTGTTAATTTATCATTTCTCTATTATAATTTGTCATGCATATTATGTTACCTTGTTCTTCACATTTCTTGATGTTTCCTATTTATGTGTAGATATGGTATAACCTCTCAAAGACTTTGGCCGAAGATGCTGCCTGGAAATTTGCCAAAGAAAACAATATTGACATGGTTACAATGAATCCGGCATTGGTTATTGGACCTCTCTTGCAACCAGAACTTAATACTAGTTCTGCTTTTGTTTTAGATTTTGTTAATGGTAATTAGTATTATACATTATGCTCTAATATATTTGATTTGCCTGCATCTTGATTACACAATGTAATTTTTTTCACTTCAAACTATGTTATGGATAAAATAAAAGGAAAAGGAGATATAAAATAATGAAACATAAATTAAAATGGAATATGAAAAGGAGGGTTTATAATATGTTATGATTTTTCGCTGAACAATTCTTAGATAATTGACGAAACTGTTCCATTGTCTTCATACAGGTTCGCCAGAATATAAGAATATAACTTTGGGATGGGTGGACGTGAGAGATGTTGCGCTTGCCCATATTCTAGCATATGAGAATGCTTCAGCTAATGGAAGATATTTACTTGTTGAGAGAGTGGCACACTTCTCAGAGGCTGTGAAGATGTTACGTGATTTGTACCCAACATCACAACTTCCAGCGAAGTGAGTATAGTTATTTTTCTAGTTTCAAGATTGCATACAATTCATGTAAAACGTCAACAAAAGTCCCATCTGTTGTACGTTACTATTTAGTGCTTTATTTACTTGCTTGAAAACTGAGTTTAGTGTCTTTGCATTTGTATAATTATAAATAATTCGAGTTTTTGTTCTTTTTGATTTTCCTAATATGGTTTCACTCTGTCAACTATATTAACAGGTGCGTAGATGATAATCCACCTGAGCCAGTATTTCTGGTTTCGAAGGAAAAAGCAAAGAGCTTGGGGATTGAATTTACTCCTTTGGAAGTGAGCATCAAGGACACTGTGGAAAGCTTGAAGGAGAAAAAGTTTTTTTAAGTTGTTACTTTAAAGAAACATGGAAACCTTCCTTAGTTGTTCACTTGGGTTCTTATGGTCATGCTTATGAATAAATTTATTGAAAAATAAGACTTAATTCGGAACTGATAAGTACTGAAATAAGTTATTCTTAGTATGGTTTGCACCAGTGACAATGAAGTTTAAGTACGTGACCTACTAGCGTTTGCATTATCATATTGTAGAAAATTAGACTTAATCAGACTGAAATAAGTTATTCTTGGTGTGGTTTACAGCTCTCATTCTCTCTTATTTTAATATCTAAATTTACCTCAATTACCTTATAGAAATTATGATCTTGAAAGCATACAGTTAATATTCAATTAAATACATGCTTAAAATAAAGTAGAATTTATTAAAAAATACAAGAAAAATAAGGAAAGTATTTAGTTTTTTTATTTGAATATTTTTAAAAAATAGTAAATTGTGTATTTCAGTTTCTCTATAATAAATTTATGAATTTTTAAAAAGTTATTGTATTATTCCCTTTTAAAAAATTATGTTAGAACTATGTTAGATTGTTAGATACTTAAAAAGTTGTCTTTTGAATTTGATCCTTCACCAATACGTATCATAAAGGAAGAAAAGAGAAGATGATCCATACAATGGGCAAAGAAAATAGTATAAAGTTATAATAAAAAATACAAAAATATCATTTTAATCTTAAAAAAATATACACATAATCAATTATGTGTTATGATACATGGAATGAGTGAAGAAAATTATGAAAAGTTACAGTAAAATATCATTTTAACCTTAAAAAAATATACTCATAATCAATTATACATTATAGATAACCATACTTTCTTTTCTTTATGCATAATATCATTTTAACCTTAAAAAAAATATACCCATAATCAATTATACATTATAGATAACCATACTTTCTTTTCTTTATGCACAATTGATTGTTCACTACAACCATACTTTCTTTTCTTTATGCACAATTGATTATTCACCACACTTTCTTTTCTTTATGCATAATTGATTATTCACCACGAATAATCTATTATATGTATATTTTATGTTTTTTATCACTCACAAATTTTTTCTTCAAATCTTACTAACTTTCTCTACATCTACACAATTAAACTTTGCATACACAAAATTATTAAATTTACTTCAAACTTTTAAAATTTTATATTTTCTACATACTCCAAATAATCCTTCTTAAAATTATTTTTTATTCTCTTTTCTCTCCCTAAATTTAATTAATTAATTAAATTCAATAACTTTTTCTTAAAACTAATTTTATTTTTTTAATCTTTTTCCCATTCTTTTCTCTCTCCTTCACCTAAAAAACAAAAACCCCAATCCCTACTAGATTACAATCCTCCATTCTGGTGAAACTTTTCTCGCCATAGAAAAAAAAAACTGCCCTGATCTCAGACGACCGAGTACCGTATCATCTGTCCTGAAAAGAAAAAGAAGAAAACTTTTCAAAAATTGACTCCTCAAATTTTCCATCAGATTTCAATGCAACGTAATAAAAATGTAATTGGGAGACGAATTTATTTTCACCTGCTGTACTGAATGATTATAGTTGCAGAAATAATGGTGAATCTGGTGGTCCAGCTGAGCAATTATTTTTCCATTCCGTACCACTGCCGAAAAAGAAAAAAAAGAAAAAACTCAGCAATGTCCAAACCAAGTAACTTTTGTCCTTTTCCATTTTCTTTATATACTGATATTTTATTTGCTATTGCATTCATTTTCTTACTCTGCATCGCAGTAATGTCACATCACGGTCTTATCGATTGCTCTTCCCAAGCTCCACGTAATATGTATTAAATTGTGACAGACGGTTGCATTGACTAAAATACCCATACACGTTTCGCTTTGTATCCATGCTCACTTATTTATCCTTTGAAATAGGAACTGTAATAGGAACTGTGCCTTTGCTAAAGCATTTAATTCGTTGTTTTGGAAAAAAAAGAAGATATTATATATATCTATATATATGCACTGACACGTGGGTTTGAATTCATAAAGTAAAAAGTCTAGTTTGCAATATTATTTATCTGGTAATTGGGTCTGCATTTGTTGAATAAATTCGCTTTCATTTTGCCTTTCCTAAAGTACGTAGATATATAAAAAATAAATAAATAATTTGCTATAATAAATTAAATTTTTCAAGATGGGTTTTAATGTAGATACACAGTTTCCAATATATTCATGCGTAATGATGGCATGCACCATCTTTTTAAGTAAGTTTTTAATTAAATTTCACGTCATTTTTTTAAGATAGCTGCATAATTTATACTATTTTTATATATTAAATAATTATTTAGATATATATATATATATATATATATATATATATATATATATATATATATAATTACATATCCATCATTTTATATTTAATATTTATTAATTAAAACTTGTATTTATGTTTTAATACGACAAACAAGTAGTCCTTTTTATTATTAGTTTTATCACTTAAATAAATTTTAGATATATATCTTCATCTTTTTTTTTTATATTTTATTATTTAAAAATCATTTTAATAAATAAAATTAATAAAAATTATTTTATATATATTTATGATCAATCGTACCATCCTATATTTAATGTTTAGTTGTTTTTATAAATAAAACATGATTCAAATACGATAAATCTAATATAAATAAAATATTTTTTAATAATATTAGCGTATAATTTATATTATCTTTATTTATTAAATGATTTATAAGAATATCAACGATAATTTCTTACATTATTTTATATTTCAAATAACATAAGTTACAAAAAATGAAAAATCTCTTCAGATTACCGAAAAGCATATTAAAATTTTAAAATTAAAAAAACACATTAATTTCAAGTCCCACAAATTTGTTTTATGTAAAACATAATTTATCATATAACTAACTAGAGTAAAAAACTAGAATAATAATAAAAGGATAATAATATCAAAAAATGTAAAAAAGTATTAGAAAATATATAATATAGTAAATTAATAATAATAATAAAATATTATAGTAACAAAATATAAAGTTATGTATAACATCATATAATATTAAATTATTGTATTATTTATAAGTAAATTAATATCTTGATATGCGACGAGTTTATTATTCAAGCTTACAAAGTTCTTACCGATTTACATAAATTTTCAAGTTTGACATACTTATCTACCATACCTTTTTTCAACCTGCATTTCCTTGATTGGAAGAAATGATGGAATTGTTTTCGTCAATTTTACATTTTTTCTCTTTTTTTTTTTTTTTTTTTTTTTTTTTTTCTATTTACATCTTCCACATTGTATCGTGTCATCATCATTACAACAGACGAAAAAAAGAAACGAAGAACGTTCCAGAAGAAGGAAGAGGATACATTAAAAAAACCAATTCTAAAAAAATCCTTTTAAATATATTTTGAAAAGTTTATTTTAGAAAACTTATTCTGAAAAATATATTCTAAAAAATACTGAAAAGAATTTTATAAAAATTCTGTTTAAAAAACTTATTTCAAAGTGTATTTAATGTATTTTAAAAATTTTATTTTGATTATTTCAAAAATTCTATTCAAAACTTATTCTAAAAATCTCATTTCTGAAATCTTAGAAAATCTGTTTTAAAAAATTTCCAAAATAAGTACTCGAAAGTAACTTCTTTGAAAAAGGATAAAATGATAATTTAAAAGAAATAAAATAATTATTTTGAAAATGATGTTATTATTAACTTTGAATAGAGAAAGAAGAAATGCAGAAAGGTGAAGAGAACCTCCGCAAAAGAAGATCAGGAGAAGCATAGAATAATATAGCGACGGGTCCACCACTGCCTCCAAGAGCAGGTTTCAGTGAAAACCTGTTACAATGACTCTTACCTAAACTATATTTTAAAACTGAATTAGGTGAATCCTAAATTATTACATGAAGACATAAGAATCAAGACATAGAGCTGACCCATTATAGTTGTAAAAGATTTTACTTTCTAATATCTATAACCAAAAGAAACATTCGTTTTAAACTTTGCACATTATTTTTAATTTTTTTAGTCCTTATTTGTACAATTTTCATATCTTATAGTCTCTACTAGAAGGACTAAAAAACTTAAAAAGTGATATTCGTTTGAGCTAAATAAAAAGAATAATTTTAAGTGTAAGAATTAAGCAGGATTTTTAAATAAAGAGTAACCAAGCATGAGTAATAATATTTTCAACCACAGCCTACAAAGTGATAAGTTACAAAATTTTTAAAACTCTTTCGTTAGATTAGTATAGAAAAGAAATTCTATATCTTGATTATAAGTTTTAAAAAGTAACAAAATCATATTATAAAATTTTATACATAAATTATTAAATGGCCGTAAGAACATATATTTATAAATAGTTGGAGTTATAAATTATTATAAAATGATATAAGATTATATATTTATAAATAAGTCATAACGATCTAATAATAAATAAAATAAAAATCTATCAAATTTTAGTTAGATAGATTTAAATAAATTTAATATTATATTATAAAATAAACTTTAAATTTAATTTAATCTCATAAAATTAATTTATATCATTGAAATTTACATTCATATCTAAATTATAAAATAATTTTCTCTCAAATGGAGGTAGAATCTCCAACAACAAACATGTCACGTTAGCAGCAATAAAACGCAGCTCCTTAGTGAATTGTTTTTTTGTTACACTGCTCTAATTCTGCAGCTTCCTGGAAGCACACATGATATCCATTACAGATTGATGACTTGTATTATAAATGCTTCACTGAAAGACACTCCCTGTTATTATATTCATTCCACCATTTTTACGGAAACTATACATATATTTGTTGGTAGGTAGACTTTTGATTTCTAGATGCTTCACTACATGTTATTATATTCATGACATATACATATATTTGTTGTAGACTATTTGAACTCTAGATGCTTCGACACTACATGTTATTATATTCATTTCATGATCTAGGAACCTATATTATATTATATATATAATATAATAACTGACTCAATGTGTGTGTGTGTTTGTTTAGTCACTGATGAGAATCTCAATGCATGATCTTGAAGACTTTGGTTAATTTATAGTATCATACATCTGCCTTTCTTTTTCAGGTGAGGCAAATTATTATTTATACAATTATATATTCGAAAAGAGATGTTAACAGATTATACAGGAGATTTTGATAAATGGTAGAGATTTCATTTCATTTGACATAGTAACATGTAATATATTTGATTTAACCTTAACGTTGTGTTTGTTTCAACATATTTAGTGTTGATGAGAAAAGGGGAACATGGAAGTACTGTGTTTAAATGTATGTATTTGAGCTTTTAGTTTAGGGTAGTTGGGGTTTGTGTCCCCCACCTCATGTACACAAATGGGAAAAGTGAGTTCAAAAACATAGTTGTTTTTAGTCCCTTTCAAGAATGGACGTGTTTGAATTTAGTTATCCTTTGAAGTATATGTAAAATTTTAAATTTGCAGCAACTGAAGGGAGGGTAATTGGTTTGTTAAAATTAAATTTTAATTTATATTATTGACAAATTTTAAATAATATTTTCAAACAATTAAAAAATGATGAGAAAAACTTAAATACACTCAAAATATTCTGTGCTAAATTATCTGCAAAAACTACAACAACAAAAAAACAGAAAAATGTTGTATGAAAAAATTTCATGTTGGTTGGAATTAGAATTTATCCACCAATTTAAATTAAAAAAAAAGATTATTACAGCCTACAAAATATTTTTGAACTCAGATTTTGATTTAGGAGTTATTGATGATGTATGAGATTTGATATAATACACTATATTATAAACATATATAATGCATCGAAGTCATTTTTTTTTTTTTTTTTATAAAAACAAGTTTGGCCGGGTTGTTTTTAATGATTATATTTAACACACAACACTAAATATTTATTGTTTATTCTTTGTATATTATATTTACTTATGGTGATAACCAATTACACTTTTAAACATAATTAATTTATTACTGTAATAGGGGTCAATTATGTCACTTTTTTATATTGAACATTTAAAAAAGTGACATAGAAAAATGTGATGACATTTTTATAAATATTTTAAATATTTTTAATTTAAATCTTTGGGTATTCGATATAAACATGTATATTTACTTTAGACTCACTCAACGTAAATATGAATTTTTAAGTTAGAGTCTAGATCTGATATAAAACTATTTAAATATTTAAATAATATTTTCTTTCTCACATTTTTGGTGTAATGCATTTCCAATGGTTTTTTTTCCTTCTTCATCAACGACAACACGGCTACAGAGTGATTCTGCATTTGTTGAAAGTCATCTCAGTGTTCTCTTTTCCTTTTTGTGACTCATTTAGAGTGGTGGTCCTTTCTTTCCAATTACATTGGATCATTTATAGGTGAAAATTTATCTTAAAATTAGTCATCTGTATCTTTATTTTTTTAATGAAATTAAAATCATGGTTATTTTTAGAAATTTTAGTGAGAACAATGTAGGAATGTCTCTATTAGATTGTTGTTAGTTATAATTAATATTAACAATTTTGTTAAATTTTTAAATGTGTCATTTAGATGTTTAAATTTGAAATTAACTTTTATGTAACAATGAATATTATCATCATCAAAACTCTCATTATTTCCTCCTCCTTAGTCGTACCCATAGTCATGTTTTCTTTGGTTTTTCTCTCCATTTTCTTCACATATACTTTGGCATTTATATTTTTCCAAAGGCTCATCACGTCTTGAATCTCTTTTTATATGTTTCAATTGGTCCATAACTAAGGATTAATTATAAACAGTTATTGACTTTTCAATTGCAAGCATAAGAAAATCAAATTTTGTAGCTAAAGAATAAAGGATATTCTCTGTCACACAAACATCTTTCATATTCACTTCCCAATCCCTTGTTTGATTTACCATCATTTTCACCTTAAATTGACTCCAAGTGATAGGATTCATATTCTCCATAAATAGTTTATCCACACACCTTCACCTTATCAACACCTTGGAGGAAACTCTTTTTCAACTAAGGTATAACATTTGTCTTCTAGCTCTGAATCATCTTGAGAGCCTAAAATGACCTTCTTGTGATAACACCAACTATTATAATTCACATTGGTAGGAGGAAAGAGTTGAAACAAGTTCTGGTCATTGCTTATGTTTAAACTCTATGCGTTTTTCTCAATTTCCAAAAATCATGTTCTAGTACTACTTTATGAAACAATTAAAAACGGAACTTTTAAAAAAATAAAAGAGATTCTATTTCATTTACGTTGTCAAATAATAATTTTTTTTATTTCATAAATAAAAATATTCTAATTAAAAAATAATATAAAAAATAGCTATATAAAATTGTATCTATTAATGCAATGGTATTAAAGTTCATTGCACTCTTCACTAAACATATAATAATAGTTAAATATTTAAATATAAATTTATTTTGTAAAAGTGAAAATTAAAATTTACCCCTCATTCATTGACTAAAAAAACCTAAAAATAATAAAATAATTACATTAGTAGTATAAAAAAAGAAACTAAAATTGGATGAAAAAATCTTGGTAAAATTGGTAACACCACACTTGATGAGAAGTTTGGTAAAGAATAAGTAATTAGGGAACAACATTTATCTGAACCATCAGAACTTGAACAACCATAACAACACAATTTTACTCTTCAACTATTGAGAGTTGGATGGGTCGATATAGATAAATTATCTTACTGAGAGAAGAAGAAAATTATAATCATTTATAGTGATGTTTAAAAAAACGGAGGGATGGAAGTTAATAATATACAAATAAATTTATTTTAAGAGATTAGAAAAAAAAATATCAAAACACCCTGATTAGAAGTACAGTTTTATAAATGTACCGACCCTTGTAATGATACTGGATTCAATCAAATCAGATCTAATTAAGTTATGATAAAATAATATATTTAATACTAAATATGGAATAAAAAGTTGTCTAAAAGGAAGTTCCCGCTCAGGAAAAACTTGAAGAAAACCAAATCCACAAAGTCAACCTACCTTACCTAACAATCAACTATCTTTTAAATTTAATCAGCCTGTGTGGCGTTTTGCACATGTCTCTATTAATTATTTCTGTGTAACTACCAAGCATGTGGCCTTCTCACCATCACTTTTCATTCTTTAAAATCTCAGTCTCAGAGTCAGTGAACACAACACAACTCAACACTCACATCAGAGCAGAACAACATAATCCAGAATGAGCACCGGCGCTGGCAAAGTAGTGTGTGTTACCGGCGCTTCCGGTTACATCGCTTCTTGGCTCGTCAAGTTTCTTCTCCAACGCGGCTACACTGTTAAGGCCACTGTTCGCGACCTAAGTATGTGTTATTTTTTTCTTCTGTAGTTTTTGTTTTCCTCAGTGATTATTTTTCGTGACCCTGATGCTTTATTATTTTAAAGATTAAAAATTTGTTAAAATGTGATGTTCAGATAATCCCAAAAAGGTAGATCACTTGGTCAACCTTGAGGGTGCCAAGGAGAGATTGCAGCTGGTGAAGGCGAATCTTCTAGAAGAAGGTTCCTTTGACTCTGCCGTCGAAGGTTGTCAGGCTGTCTTTCACACTGCTTCTCCCTTTTTCATCGGTGCCAAGGATCCTCAGGTTTGTTTGGTTTTTCAAGACCCATTTGCGCGTTTTTTTAAACCGTGGCTGTATAATACATAAAGTTTTTGTTTTATGTATTTCAGGCTGAGTTGTTGGATCCAGCTTTGAAGGGGACTCTCAATGTTCTGAAATCGTGTGCGAAGTCGCCCACGTTGAAACGCGTCGTTTTAACTTCTTCTGTTGCCGCAGTTGCGAACAACGAAAGGCCTAAAACCCCTGACGTAGTGGTTGACGAGACTTGGTTTTCCGACCCAGAATTCTGCAGGAAAAATGGAGTATGTGCTGATTATCCATTTATCACTTATTTTATTTAATAAAATATTATGTAATAATAAAATAATAATTTATTTCAGCAAAAAATGGTTATATTTTGCTGTATAGTGTCAAAATATCAGTTGATACAGTTCAATAAAAGTATCTTTCGATTGCTTTTGTTTTCACAGAAGTAATTTTGAAGTGGAGGATAAGTTAGTCAAAACAATATGAGATAGTAAAACTCGGTGAAAAACTGCAACTTCATAGATCTTATTAGGTAGTTTACATAGAAGAGCTGTTCCGGACACTTTCTTGTAGAAAAATTTCTAACAAATTTTAAATCAATCCAAATTAGTATTAAATATTTTTTTCAGATTTAACTCTTAAATAGGAATTAATAATCAAACATATCTTATATTATGTTTAACATTCATTTCTTGATAATAATAATAATTAGGGTTTAGGGTTTTGTTATAATAGAGGTGCATACATAGCATACAAGTAGTAGGTTTCTTAACCAAAGCATATACAAGTAAACACCAACAATTATTTTAGCTTCATCCCATGTGAAGACTAGATCTTGCTTCATATGATTAAATTCTGTTTGTTGCAATTTTGAGATTATGTACTCCTTGTTCACTTATTTCTCATGCCCATCTGCATTACTAAACAATTTAATCTACTCCTCTCATTTTGTTCATATGATAGTTGTAATTTTATATGCATTACACAATAGGTACTGAACCGTAATACTATATATATTCAAATGTCAACAAAGTGTTATAATTTGTAATGTATATTATGTTACAATGTTGTTCACGTTTCTTCCTATTTGGCATTTATGTTTCAGGCATGGTATGACCTGTCAAAGACTTTGGCCGAAGAGGCTGCCTGGAAATTTGCAAAAGAAAACAATATTGACTTGGTTACAATAAACCCAGCATTGGTTAGCGGACCTCTCTTGCAACCAGAACTCAACACCAGTGCTGCTGCAGTTTTAAATTTTGTCAATGGTAATTACTATTTATACATATGCTCTAAAATTTCTATTATTTGCTTTGTCTGCATCTTGATTACACAGTGTAATTTTTTTCAACTCAAACTATGTTGTGATTTTTGGCTGCATAACTCTTATATAATTGAAGAAACTGTTCCATGGCCTTCATGCAGGTTCACCAACATTTAAAAATATAACTTTGGGATGGATCGATGTGAGAGATGTTGCAAATGCCCATATTCTTGCATATGAGAATCCTTCAGCTAATGGAAGATATATTCTAGTTGAGAGGGTGGAACACTACTCAAAGGTCGTGCAGATTTTACGGGATGCGTTCCCAACATTGCAACTTCCAGAGAAGTGAGTATAATTATTTTGGTAGTTTCAAGATTCCACATACGATTCATATAAAATGTGAACAAAAGTTCCCATCTATAGTACCTTACTATTTAGTGCTTTATAACTGAATTTTTGCTGTTGTGATTTTTCTTCTAATACCTTTTTACTCTGTCAACAATATTACCAGGTGCATAGACGATAAGCCATACCCACCAGTATTTCATGTTTCCAAGGAAAGAGCAAAGAGCTTGGGACTTGAATTTACTCCTTTGGAAGTGAGCCTCAAGGATACTGTTGAAAGCTTGAAGGAGAAGAAGTTTTTTTAAGTTGTTCTTCTTAGTTTTTCGGCTGCTTCTTATGCTTATGAATAAATTTATTGTAGAATAAGACTTAATTCAGAACTGGTAGGTACTGAAATATAAGTTATTCTTAGTGTGGTTTGTACGAGTGACAATTGAGTTTCAAACATGCGTATCCAGAGTTTGCATTACAGATTGTATCCATGTTTAGTGTCATCTACAAAGGTCCCAATATATCATCCGTTGTGTGAAGCATAAGCATTTTAAATAATACTAAGCAAAAATTTGACTTTTGCTATTTACACTTTTCTTTTATTGAATGCATATGCTTTGTTCAACTAAAATGTTCATTCATGGAATCTTCTGTATTTGCATTTTTATAGCATTGCATTGACACATTTCAATACAATTTAGATGCATTCCATTAAGGTCATCAACTTTTTGTGTGTATGTGATTTCCTTATTGGAAGGATGGAATTAGTATCACTTTGGATTATATTTACTTGTGTTGGGTTGACTTAGAGCTCATGTGGTCATCCATGACGCTAGTAGAAAGGAAGGATATTTTGGTTGAACAGTATGATGATGATGACATTGACATGACACCTGAAATACATAATGGTCACAATGTTATATACATCTCCCAAATCTTGCATAATGTTTGTTAGATGTTCGACAAAAATCTTTAAGGATGTGATGTTTTCATTATGCATGTTTTGTTGGTTATGTGGAGGTTTTACTTCAGAGTAAGGTGATACGAATTTTCACTTAGTTATTTCAATTACTTATGCGAGCTTGTAAATGATTACGATGGCTGAATGTTAATGTCATCACATATTGAGGAAAACACTGAACTAAAGTTTTATAGTATCATTGAGTTTCTTGTGAACCTTAAATTTTTTTTTAATTCCTTCATTACATATCAACCTTTTCATACTGATTATCTATTATTGAATATTCCTTGATGAATTACATAAGTACTTTAAATTAAATACCATTAACATACATTAATTAAAAAAATTATATTGTTTAACATAGGTAGTATTCTCAACTAGATATAAACAGTTATTCTTTAAAATGAGAGAATATGGCGAGGAAAATACTTAAAGTTATCTATCAAAAAGAAAAAAAAAATGAAAAAGAGTCATTTACGTAAATTAAAATATACAACGAGAGGGGAGCTGACTAGGAAAAGTCCAGTTTAGCCCATATTTCAAAGGACTTTTTCAAGATCCAGTGTGATCGATCTTATACGGATTCACTGAATCATTTTGATATAATTTAAAATAAATAAAATATTAAAAATAATTTTGAATCTGAAAATTTAAAAGAATAAAATATAAAATTTTACATTTAAGTCAGAGCAATGAAATTATTTTTGTTTTAAAGTATAATAATTTGATATATAGATTTTAGTACATGTATAATTTTTGTGAAAACGTTCAGCCTAAATTGATTTATTCTACGGACTAAACAAATATGTTAATTAAAACGTATGTTTATTCTATTTGTGTGGCAATTCTTTACAATTTAACGAACCTATTTTCCAGATTCGTTTAGTCCATTAGGTCTATTTTTATACCTCTAACAATAATATTAATGAGAATTTTATCAATTAAAAAGGTTTCCGTTTAGTTATTGTGAAAAATCAGGTTATATATATATATATATATATATA
>Ga0209489_107670_pt1 | contig 15743 bp, 12 predicted proteins | sample SiratrowhiteBW_FD_187527 | JGI IMG/M metagenome (GOLD analysis project Ga0209489, IMG submission 187527) | Root nodule microbial communities of legume samples collected from California, USA - Siratro white BW (SPAdes) (version 2) | ecosystem: Host-associated > Plants > Roots > Nodule | place... | reverse complement strand
TTAATTTTTCCAGTAAACTTCTAATAAAAGCTCGGTCATCAAATTTTTTTTTTCAGTCTGATGTGTGCCCAATCTGCATCAGCTTTCTAATTTTTGGTGCACTTTTTTCATCTTCAATTGCGTTGGTCCCATGGGATTGACCAATTTTAACAACCCTCAACGTGAGTGGTCCCGGTGTACTTTCACTCCCCTTTCACTGTTCATGTATAGGATAGGATAATTACATGTGGCTGGGGTTCACAATAAAAATTTAAAGCTCAAAAAGGTCATACACAAAAAGGGTATAACAGTTAAAACGGTTTGGCTTTTTGGCCCTGGTTTTCCTACTCACTATCCAAAAAAACTTGCCTTGGTCATTTTCAATCATCACACAATCAGTAACAACACATATAAAAAAATCGAGCAACCATGGCAGATAATCATCATGCAAACTTCTAAAGCTCTCTATAGTTTTTCACTCTCAACCTCTCCTATCCTACCAATTCGGTATCCATTATTCATCTACTCAATTTTTTGCAATTTTCTATTCAAATTAAATCAATCCACAAAATAACATGCATGTGAGATCTCAATCTGCATCCTCTAAATTATCTCATTCAAATCCTGTTGGTTCCACAAAACAATCTTGGCAAAACAGAGTATAACACTTTTCATCAAAAATATCACATATTGAGCCACAGACTTAGCTTAAATGCATTCAAAACATCCCCATCCATATTCAAAACAGAGTATGCACATTTATGCACATTCAGTGCATATTTCACAGATTCAGCCATTCATCAGATACTTACAGTCATCCCAAATTCACAAACAATTAGATTAACAGTCATCCAAGTCATCAAGCAGCAGAATAAGTCAACAGTTATCCAAATCACAACAAAAAAAGAAAAGAAAAGCAGTTAAGGCAATTATCCATATTGAAAACAGAACTAAGTCATAATATGGTGGGGCTTCCCATAGCTGGTTCTGGTCAATCATCCCAAAAGAACATATCCACGTTTGAGAAGTTGTCATCCTCATCCTCTGCTGTCTCCCATTCTTCATTCAAAGGATCTGGCTTAGGACCCATGTCTTCAGCATTTCTTGCAGATGGACCAACACCAGGGTCCTTAGCTTCTCTTTGCTCATTGTTCCTGTCCCCTCCTGCAAAACGAGGCCTGTCCCCAGGCCAATTGAGAAAATCAGCAAAATGTTCAGGGTGCATCCATGGATTAGGATCACCTGCAGGGATATTATTAAAAAGGCCTTGGAAAATATGCAGAATTGCCCTGTGCATGGAAGTGTTTTGCTTCTGAATATGCCTAAAATTTTTCATAAGGCGGGCTTCCATCTCCTTCATTCTGGGGGAAGGAGGAGCTGCAGGTGCTAGAGGTGGCCTCTGAACAGCATCAGGGTGTTCTTCACGATTGACACAATACTTCTCAATATAGCCTTTGTTGATGGGAGGGCGAATCTTTGCATTAGTGTCTGGTATAATTCCTTGAGCTGCACACAAAGCTGTGATCAAGGCTGGGAACCCAAGAGCACCACGTCTTTTTCCTCTTTCTTGGTTCACTTCCATGTCCACAAATTTCTGAATCTCATCAGAAATAATCTTGGCAACATTCACAGATATCTCATCCTGAATCAAAGCAAAGAGCAAATTACAACGCAGCATACTGAGATCAGAAACATGACCACTGGGAGCAATGTTGGCTAACATGAATGTTAGCCAAATCTGGGCCAAAGTACGCATATCTTTCCTTCGGATTCTCTTCGGTTGTCCTCCAGGGCCTCTTTGAAATGTGCGGTCAGAAATGCACAATGTATATGCCACAGTGGTTGGGTCAAACCCATGAGAGGTGGACTTCATCCTCTGATAGGTGCATAGCTCGTCTTGATCAGGGAACGGGTTGCCTAAAAACTAATCAATGGCTCGTGGATGATAGTGAACCCATTTGCCTCTAACCCTGGTCTTGCGTTCATCCCTTCGCTGTCTTTCCCCCCACGCGTTTGCGTAAAATTCATACACCAGTTCTGAATCATACTTCTTCATGGGTTCAGCAAGTTTGCGCCAGTTCCTGCGCACAACACCCATCAGAAAAATGTTGAACTCTCCTGGTCCTAGTTCCACTCTTCTCTCGGGAATGAAACTCCATTGTTTAAGTTCCATAAAGCGTCGCTCCTTGTAGGGGTTCAACACCACTATCATTGTCGGATGACACAATCTCAAAGGCATTGTCCATTATTGATGCCCTACTGTACCTTGTCAGCTTCCTCTTTCTCCCAGCAGTGCTTTTGGTGTGAGGCATCTATTCAAAAATATCAACAGTGCATAAATCCCAGATTGATTAACACACAAGCAATACAGAGTAACTAACCCTCAAAACAGGGAACAAGGTACAAGGCTAAACAGACAACCCTAACTATTCTCTATTCATCTTTTTCTTTCAAAAACTAAACAGAAATGCATTCCCTAACTATGATCAGACAAAGTGCTCCTCAGGTTCCTCTTACGGTTCTCATGTAGAGGTAAGTTATCAGAAAAGCTTTTGAGATTCAAAGTACTTACGTTTGCAAAGAACGCAAATGAGGAATGATCGGAGTGAAATGAAATGGACAATGCAGAAGATGAACAAGTGCAATGGCAGCTTTCAAGAGCGAGAACGGAGAAAATTGTGTTTTCTGGAGAGCTAGGGTTTGGGCTAGAGCTCGCAAGATGAGAGGTGAGTCACCTCTACTATTTAAATATCATTTTTTTATGTTTTTATTTTTATTTTTTTAGAAAAAGGTGCCAATGAACCTAGCCTAAGCTTGAATTTTAGCTCACGCATCCCCACACTAAACTCCCTTACGAAAATAACTGCCAAACATCATATTTATCCTCCAACAACATTGTAACTTCTTAAAACGGTCTAATCCTAAAATGCATCTACTACCAATTTAAAAACATCAAACTAAAAGAAAACAAAGATTGAAACCACTGGGTTGCCTCCCAACAAGCGCTCGTTTAACGTCAGATAACTTGACGCCTGATCACTATGCGTCCTTGAAGTGAATCACTGTGGCTAGTTTCTCAACATCGCCACCTTGGTAATGCTTGAGCCTCTGGCCATTTACCCACCAGCTTCTCTTTGAAGTAGGGTCTTCTATTTCAACAGCTCCACTAGATTGAACTTGTTTAACAATGAACGGGCCTGACCATTTGGACTTCAGCTTTCCTGGGAACAATCTCAGTCTTGAATTAAATAATAGCACTGCTTGTCCTTCCAAAAATGTTCTATGCAGAAGTTTCTTGTCATGATGCTTCTTGGTCCTTTCCTTGTAAAGCTGAGAGGAATGGTAAGCATTGAGTCTCATTTCCTCCAGTTCATGTAGCTGCAGTGTCCTCTTCTTTTGTGCATCCTTGGAGTCAAAATTCAGCAGCTTCAAAGCCCAATAAGACTTGTGCTCCAATTCAATAGGCAGATGGCACTTTTTGCCATAAATCAATTGAAATGGGGAGAGGCCTATTGGTGTTTTGAATGCAGTTCTATACGCCCATAGTGTTTCATCCAATTTGATTGACCAATCTTTTCGAGCAGAACTGACTGTCTTCTCAAGGATTCTTTTAATCTCTCTATTTGAGACCTCTGCTTGTCCATTTGACTGAGGATGATAGGCAGTTGCCACTCTATGCTTCAAATCATAATGCTCTAAGACTCTCTTCAGCTGAGAATTACAAAAATGCGTGCCTCCATCACTGATCAAGAACCTAGGTGTCCCAAACCTGCAGAATATGTTCCTTTTCAAGAATTTAATGACAGTTTTGGCATCTGCGTGCTGTGCTGATATAGCTTCCACCCATCTAGACACGTACTCTACTGCAAGCAGGATGTATTCATGCGAGAACGAAGCGGGTAGGGGCCCTATGAAATCAATGCCCCAACAATCAAACACCTCTACTTCTTGAATGTTCTGCAGTGACATTTCGTGCCTTCTTGAGATGCCACCAGTTCTTTGACATTTATCACACTTCCTTGCAAATTCATAGGCATCCTTGAACATTGATGGCCAAAAGAACCCAGCTTGCAGAATCTTTGCTGCTGTTCTCTCACCGTTGTAATGACCACCATAGGGTGAATTGTGGCAATGCCATAAAATACTATTGGCTTCTGTTTTTGATACGCACCTCCTCAAAATATTATCTGCACCCATCTTAAACAAATGTGGATCATCCCAAATGTAGTGATTAGCATCTCTAAAGAACTTCTTCCTTTGGTGCCAATTGAGCTCTTCGGGTACTACTCCTGCTGCTTTAAAATTGGCCAAGTCAGCAAACCATGGCCTTTCTTGAATAGCTAATATCTTCTCATCTGGGAATTCAGTGAGGATATCTGCCTCTGCTCTTGTAATTTCTTCATTGACCAATCTTGAGAGATGATCAGCCACCTGATTTTCACAACCCTTCTTGTCTTTAATTTCAAGATCAAACTCTTGTAACAGCAGAACCCATCGAATGAGCCTTGGTTTTGAATCTGGTTTAGACAACAGGTACTTAATTGCTGTATGATCAGTAAACACTATGACCTTGGACCCAATCAGATATGACCTGAATTTCTCTAAGGCATAGACTATTGCCAGCAATTCCTTCTCTGTTGTGGTGTAGTTGGCCTGTGCCTCATTCAGAATTTTACTAGCAAAATGAATCACCCTAAATACCTTCTCCTTCCGCTGCCCCAACATAGCACCTACTGCATAATTACTGGTGTCGCACATCAATTCAACATTGCACTGCCAATCTGGAGCAGTGATCACAGGAGCTGTAACCAGTCTTCTTTTTAATTCTTCAAAGGCATGCAAGCAGTTTTCATCGAAGCTAAAGTTGTTATCCTTGTTCAGCAAATTGCATAAGGGCTTTGAGATTTTGGAAAAGTCTTTGATGAACCTCCTGTAGAATCCAGCATGCCCAAGGAAACTTCTAATTCCCTTCACATTAACCGGCGGTGGCAATTTTTCAATAACATCTACCTTTGCTCTATCCACTTCAATTCCTTCTTTGGAGATTTTATGCCCCAGTACAATTCCCTTTGTTACCATAAAATGGCATTTTTCCCAGTTCAACACTAAATTGGTCTCAATACACCTTCTCAGCACAATTTCCAAATTCAATAAACATGAGTCAAATGTAGCTCCAAAGACCGAGAAATCATCCATAAATACCTCTATACTCTCCTCAGTCATATCAGCAAATATGGAGAGCATACACCGTTGGAAGGTTGCTAGAGCATTGCATAGACCAAACGGCATCTTCCTATATGCAAAGATGTCAAAAGGACACGTGAAGGCTGTTTTCTTTTGATCCTTAGGATTGACCACAATCTGGTTGTATCCTGAGTAACCATCAAGGAAGCAGTAATAGGCCTTCCCTGCTAATTTCTCAAGCATCTGATCCATGAAAGGTAGAGGGAAGTGATCTTTCCTGGTTGCCTGGTTCAGCTTCCTATAATCTATACACATGCGCCAACCAGTGACAGTTCGTGTAGGAATCAGCTCATTTCTCTCGTGAATTACAGTCATACCCCTTCTTTGGCACAACCTGCACTGGACTCACCTAGGCACTATCAGAAATGGGATAGATTATCCCTGCTTCAAGCAATTTCTGAACCTCCTTTTTCACCACCTCTTTCATAGTGGGGTTCAACCTTCTCTGTGGCTGTGCTACTGGTTGGTAATCCTTTTCCATGTATATGTGGTGCATGCAATAGGAGGGGCTAATTCCCTTTAAATCTGCCAGCGTCCACCCAATTGCCTCTTGATTCTCCTGCAAGACCTTTATCAGCCGATTTTCTTCCTCTCTTGTCAAGGCATTATTGATTATCACAGGCTTCTTACCATCCTCGACCAAAAATACGTACTTTAGGTGGGCAGGTAACTGCTTGAGCTCTAGAGTCTGATTGTGATTCTTATTTCCCACATCTTCTACTTCTTGAGCTATTGTATTTTCTGCTGATTTCCCTCTGTCTTGGTCTTTCTTCAACTGACTCAATTCTCCCTCATCATGATCTTCAGGTTGATCCTTACAGCCATCAAGAATTCTCATTAAGGGCTTTGTCATCAATAGGCTTTGCCTTTGCTCTTCACAGATTTTGTCAAGGACATCCAGCTGAAAACATCCCTTTGAATCTGAAGGGTGCTTCATAGCATCGAATACATTGAAGCTAACCTCTTCATCTTGGACGCAAACCTTTAGCTTCCCCTTGTCTACATCTATCATGACTCTAGCTGTCTTCATGAAAGGCCTTCCTAATATCAAGGGTACTTCTAAATCTTCTTCCATCTCCATAACGACAAAATCCACAGGAACATAAACTTGTCCACTTTGACCAATAAATCTTCCACAATCCCATAGGGATGTTTGATTGATCTATCTGCTAACTGATGTGTCATTCTAGTTGGCCCCACCTCTACATCTCCTATCTTCTTAAGCATGGAAAATGGAATCAGATTTATACTTGCCCCCAAATCCAGCAGAGCTTTTCCTACAGTTAAGTTTCCAATGGTGACAGGAAGAGTAAAACTCCCTGGATCACTAGACTTTTGAGGTAGTGCCTTTTGGATGATTGCACTACAGCCTGCTTCCAACTCTATAGTCTCCTGCTCTGGGAACTTCCTCTTCTTGGTAAGCAATTCTTTCATGAACTTTGCATAGATGGGCATCTGTTCCAAAGCTTCTGTAAAGGGTATGTTGATCTGTAATTTCTTGACAACTTTCACAAATCGCCTGAACTGCCTCTCAGCATCTTTTCTTGATGGAGTATGAGGGTATGGAATATTTTGCATGGGTAATTTCTGTTCCTTTTTTTCACCACGGGTTGTGCTGCTACTTCTTCCAAATTGGAGTTTTGTTTTCTGCTCTCTGATTTTTCTGGTTACAGTTTAGATTCCTCACCTTCATCAATCCTTTCTTCTACTGCATTTTTTTCTGGCCTGAGGTTATCTCCTATGCTTGCCCCCACAACTTTCCCGCTTCTAGTAGAAATTGCTTTGCACTGTTCTTTGGGATTAGGTTGCGTGTTCGCAGAAAATTGGCTACCTTGCTGTTCTGAAATTTGCTTGGCCAACTGACCAACCTGCGTTTCTAGATTCCGAATTGATGCTTCAGTGTTCTTCTGATTAGATAGTGAAACCTGCATAAACTTCTCTAATGTGTCCTCCAATTTGGATGTTCTCTCATGCACAGTGGGGAAATTTTGATGCTGCTGAAAAGGCGTTTGTCTATTGGATGGTCCAACCTCTTGCTTCCACCCAATTCCTTGATTTAAATTGTTCTTCCACCCCGGTGCCATATTATTGTGATAATTATTCTGAAATCCAGTCTGCCTCCCTTGATTGCTCATATAAAGTGCTTCCTCCTCTGACTGATTTTGATAAGAGCAATTTCCATTCAGATGGTTGCCTCCACAGAAATCACACCTCATAATTTGATTCTGCCCTTGAGAATTTTGGACAGCATGCAACTGCTTGGGCAGATTCGCCATTTGCTTAGTAATCACCTCCATTTGCTGAGTCAGAATCTTGTTCTGAGCAAGTAAAGCATCTGTGGTGCTTAATTCCAACATTCCCTTCTTCAGTTGTACATGGTGTCTATCGTGTTGTACCTGGTAATCAGTAGAGGCAAGTGCTTCAATAATTTGGGTGGCTTGTTCCACGTCTACAGCCATCATAGTTCCACCTGCTGCAGCATCCAAAATCATTTTTGTGTCCGGTCTGAGTCCATTGTGGAAAATGGTTAACTGAGCAATATCTTCAAAACTGTGGTTGGGACATCTTCGCAGTATTGTTTTGAACCTCTCTCATGCATCACAAAAGGCCTCATCATTTCCTTGCCTGAAGGTTGAAATATCATATTTGGCTTTGATGTATCTTGACATGGGAAAAAATCTATTAAGAAACTTCTCTTCTACATTAGTCCGGTTGGTGAGACTCTGGTTAGGATGCGATTTCAGCCACTCCTTAGCCTTTCCCGCCAATGAAAACGGAAATAACCTCAAGTAGACTGCATCAATCTCTGCCTCTCCAAATCCCATAGTGCCAGTCAACTCTTAGAAGGTAGATAAGTGTGTATATGGATTCTCGTGGTCCATTCCCGTGAATTGGTGGCTGCTGATCAGACTGAGAAATGCTGGTTTCATCTCCACAGATTTGGTGGTGTTTGGAATTGCTATGCTTGAAAAATGCCTAGGACCCTGTTGCATTGCATAGTCTCCCAGGATTCTCCTTGGTGGATTGTTTTCAGGATCTGCCATGATGATCTCCTCTCTGCTCTCTATAGTAGATGAATTAGAATTTGGTATGTGTTGTTCCCTTTCCAAGCTCTGTTGCTCTCTCCTTCTTCTACCACTATTCCTCCTTGCTGTTTTCTCTATTTCTTCGTCAAATTCCAATTGGTCTTGAGGAACTTGGCCTCTCAGTAGCATAAATCACAATCTAAACACACAGTGGTCAGCAGTTACCAAGGTATATTAATATCTAATGCTAAAAATAAAAGAAAATTATATTTACAGGTATTTACTTCCTTAAGTAACTACACATGTTACTACTCAATAAATGTCATTCCCCGGCAACGGCGCCAAAAACTTGTTGACTCTTTTTGGCAAGTATACCAAGTCAAGAAGTAATATAGAGAAATAAGTACGAGTGTCGAATCCACAGGGAATGGTATTAATCGAGCCTCAGCTAGTGTAGTACCTTAAGCGAAACGCAGTTAAAGGTTTGATTCAGAACAGATTGCAAACAGTAATGGGTTGTATAAAATAAACTGTAAAACAGAGTATAAATGCAGTAATGGGGAGACTATCTTGGGATTGAATTCATTAACTCACCTATTTGTATTCTTAACCATAAATCATTAATAAAGCATGTTTATCCTATGACTTTGCACAAATAAGATTCGATACCCGATTCCTCGTGTATTGAAATTCATAGGTCCTCTTGCATGATACTGTTTTCCAGCGTTCATGGAGGTGAACCCGCATTAAGCGTAGTTGCTACACGCAACCATTACAATGAAACCCATCCCTGGTTTTGCATTGTAATGGGTACTCTTTATGATTTCCAACCCTTAAAACTACTTTCCAGTTAATTTCAAGACTCTTAGTTCAAGAAACAGTTGCGCAAATGCTTCAAGCTTTAAGCACATATAGAAAATACAGTTTGAATAACTCATGCATTATCAAGAAGAACAACAAGAATACAAAGTGTGAGGAAATTACATTCAATCCCAAAATAGATGCAAATTAGTTACACATTGAAGCCATGAATACAAGGGAATTTCTTTTGCAGGGCACTGTTCTCCACTGTAGCCGCCAGCCAGCCTGCTTTTCAATGAAGATTCTGTCCTCCTTTATACCTCCTGCCAGTTTTAGGTTTTCGTGCCATTTCAGACTTTAGTGACTTCTAGCTCAATCTGAATTTGACGCTTAAGCAATTTATTACTAATAGTACGCTCTTCTTTTCTGTATTTCTTTAACCACTGTATTGTCTTTCTTTTCCAGCTCATCTTCTCTGGCTCTTCTCAATTCTTCTTGAAATCCTTCTCCTTATCAATCTGGAGTCATAATGCACTTTTCATTAATTACTAGTCAAAATATATACATTAAATGCTTGCTCTCAACACCAAAGGTATTAATTTATCTAGAATTTACAGTTTGAAAGCACTGAAATATGGCCTTTATCACTTACTGATGCGACACTCGAGAGTGATGAGGAAGACATAAGTCAAAGCCGAAAGTCATACTGATGCAGCAACCGAGAGTGATGAGGAAACCGCAAGTTAAAGTCGAAAGGCTCACTGATATGGTGTCGAGAGGTGATACGGAAGAAGTAAGTCAAAGCTGAAAGGAGTATCGATGCAGTAACTAAGAGGTGATATCGAATACGTAAGCCAATAGCAAAAAGGCTTATTGGTACAATGTCGAGAGGTGATACAATATAAGTAAGTTAATAGCCGAAAGGCTTATTAATATGGTGTTGAGAACTGATACGAAAGGAGTAAGTCAATAGCCGAAAGGGTTATTGATACGGTGCCGAGAGGTAATATGGATATGATATCGAGAGGTGATACGAAATAACTGTGTCAATAGGTGAAAAGGCTTATTGAGACGGTACCGAGAGGTGATAATCCGATTGATCTAAATATTCACCTTATTCATATAATTTATACATATATGTTTTAGCTGATTGGCCAAATGATTAAACTCCGCCTTTTGTCCTCAAAGGCATTCAAACAAAAGAAAAATAAAAAAAATAAAAAAATAAGAGAATAAAAGTCTGTTAGATTGAAAACCCGCAAGGGCGATTTAAGCAAAAGATAGGATAGAAAAAAGAAAAACACCATGTGTTGGAAGTCATTAAATTTTGTTCCATTGTTAATCTCTTTGAAAATTAAGCAATCATGATTCGAAATGATATATGGTAATGTTTCTTTATCCTAAACACATTTACACATTCTTTGTACCCTCTTTGAGCCAAAAGTAAATATTTCTTTCAAAATACCCTTAACGAGGATCATCAACATGTTGAGAATCAGTTCAAGTTTCCAAATGGAAGGAGTATGTCAAAGACTCCTAAATTCGTCAAAGAAAAAAAATATGTCAGAAGCTCCTCAATCTGTCAAAAAGGGAGTAAGTTGAAGGCTCTAAGTACATCAAAGAAGGAAATCTTCTAAGAGCCTAACGGAAGACATTCATCAAGGAAGCAATATATAAAGAGCTTTCAAAAAAAAAAGAAGAAAGATTGACGACAGTCTATACATGAAGACCTCGATTGTTTCCAACACTTGGTTGATGATCTTTGTTTCAAAATATAAAAACCTAAAAATATTTTTTGAGCCTTTATATCCTTTTCTTCATTACCTTTTCAACCCCTGGCTACGTTACTATGTCAATAAAGTCCATATTGATTGATGAATGATTGAGATAGTTTTCATAAAGCCTTAGCTTTTTAATAGGAGGATGTGACTGATAATACTTGTTGAAAAAAAAGAAAAAAAGAAAAGGAAAAGTAATGAATATTAGAATGCCTCTGTTAGAAGGGAGTCACCAACAACCAATCCAATGAGAATAAAACATCTTAGAAGAATTAACGTTGGGGCAATTCGATTTCATCTATACTCTTGTCATCCCATAACTCATCCTTCACCCATACCTCATCATTACCTTCACACACCCAAACTGGGGTAATTTGTGTGAATTTTCCCTATAAAGCCTATTGTTAGCACCAGTGAGTTGCTGTGAAGATTTGATGAAGCCAACCATGTGAAGAATTTTAAGACCATGTGATCATATGTGGACTGCATGAAGATTTCATGAAGATTGAAAGGCTTGGTCTAGAACTTAGGAATGTATGTTGTGTGGCAAGTTTGATTCAATTCATCATTATAAGCATTTTAAATCAAGGATAAGCTCCATATTTTTAAATCTGATTTAACTAAGGTTTTGAGAAATTACTAAAATCAGATTTTGAGTTTTGAACAACTGTTTTAACTAATTGGAGAAAAACAGTCGACTATTTGACAAAACAATCTACTGAATTTTAAATGACAGTTGTCTATAAATAGTTGGTGCCAAGTTTTGGAAAATAACAAAATCATTCAGAATCATTTTCAATCTAGTTCTTTGAGTTTTCCAAGAGAGAGAGAAAAAGTACCCTAACAAATTTTGTGATCAAAATCATTCAAAAAGATCTTCAAGAACTGTTTTCTCAATACTGCTGGAGCTTTGAACTGACTGCTGCTGCTATACTGCTGATCTGATCATTCTGAATAAGCCTTCTATACCCTTTCTTCATTACTTTTGTAATCTGTTGTATAAAAGTGTTTGCTTTGCTGAGTTTGTGATAATTCTTTCATTGTACTGAATTCTATTCTGGTGTGAGTTACCTGGGTTGGTAATTCTGTTTGTACAGTGGGTTTTGTACAAGTTGTAACTTGCTGAGGGGATCAGTAAGGGGGTTTTCTGGGTTATACTGTGGATTCTGTATAGTTCTTGATCTGCTGTAGGTTTCAGTGGATTGTTTTCTGTAGGGAGCAGTGTATTCTTGCGGGTAGCAAGTGGTTGAATTTCTGTAAACTGATTTGGTTTGATCTTTTTATAGTGGAAATCCTTATTATGGAGTAAGGGACTGGACGTAGCCCTTGAGGAAGGGTGAACCAAGATAAATCCTTGTGTTCTTGTTCTCTCTTGCACTCTCTTGATACTTCTTGATATATCTTGTTGAATTTCTTGAATTTTCAGAATCTATTAAAACTTGTGAATTGAATTGTTTGCTTAATATTCTGATAATAGTCTAAGTATTTTTGAAGAACATATATCTCACTTGAATACAATTTACTTGTGATAATTTTGGAACTGAATCATTTTCTAATTCACTGAAGTTACTGTTCATCAGTCAGTTTTTTCAGAAAAGTTGATTTGTCACAATCAGTGGTTAAAAACTGTTTTCTGATATTAAACCAAATTTGTTCTGTATAATAATAGGTTCTTGAGTCAGTAATTCATTGTTAACTTGGAGTTGATCGAATTATTTAATTTCTTGAATTAATCTTTAAACAACTGGATTTACTGTTCACTGTTGTTTTTCCAGAACTTGCTTAACAGTCTACTGGTTTTTTCAGAATTACAATCTGTCTTCAGTTTACTGATTCTGTGTGATTACCTCTATTCTGGAATTTGTTTTAAACCTTTGCTGATTGCAATTCATATCATCTTGAATAGTTTCTTTAAAGATTTTTCATTTCTCACATTGAAAAATACATTTGTGAAAAGGTTTTAAAGGAGTTCAATTCACCCCCCTCTTGAACTTGGCCAAAACATATTTTACACCTATTCTTTCTGTCAAGAACAATCTTTTACATTGACCCTACTCTTGGTTAAACCTATTTGTTCATACCCCAATACGCTGAAGCTCACCAGAATAATCTAACATACCAAAACTGGGGCAATCCTATCCAAGGATGTGTGTTCCCAGTACCTTACACATGCTCCCAACTCTCATTTATACACTTACCATTTACCTACAAGGTCAAGCATGCATCAAAGCAGTGTTTCTAACCGAGAAGTTGATAATTACCCCATGTGGACATTAGCTTCAACTTTGTAAGATCCCTTATTTTTGAAAAAAGAAGACAACATCTAATGAATTCAATGATTACAAGGAACATTTGATTCTACACATTGAAGTTTTTGAAAATAAAAATAAATATCTTTTGTAAATACTTTGAAAATTTGGAAAATTTTTGAAAAAAATAATTTGTACATACATTGTCAATATTGGAAAATTTTGAAAAAAATATTTGTACATACATTTTTTTCCAAAAAAAAAAAAAAACATTTTGTACATACATTCTTTTTTAAAAAATAAACATTTGTACATACATTGAAAAAAAAAGAAAAAAAGAAACACATTTTCATGCATACATTCTCTTTTAGAGAAATTTGTACATGCATTATCAGTGAACATCATAAAAAAAGTAAATAAATACATAAATAAATAAATATTTTTGAAAATTTCGTTGAAAATTTCCTAAAAAATTGTTGGGAAAGATATTTTGAAATTTTTATTGAAAAAATTGCTTGAAAAGATTTTGAAAAAATCATTGGAAAAACATATCTTGAAAGAAAATCCATTGAAAACTTTAGAAAAAATTATTAAAATAAAAAGCATTTTGAAAATTTCTATTGTGGCACTTGATTCCCTGTATAAGAAACTAACACTTGATTCCCTGCAGAAATAAAATCTTGACCATCCTTTTATTTTCTTCCGATACTTGATTCCATGCAGAAGCAAAATCCTGGTCGTTCTTTTGTTTGTATTTTGGTACTTGATTCCTTGCAGAAGCAAAATCTTGGCCATTCTTTTATTTTCTTCTGACACTTGATTCCTCCTAGAAGCAAAATCTTGGTTGTTCTTTTATTTGCATTTTGGTACTTGATTCCTTGCAGAAGCAAAGTCTTGACCATTCTTTTATTTTATTTGGCACTTGATTCCCTGCAAAAGCAAAATCTTGGTCATCATTTTCTTTTATTCCCATTTTGGTACTTGATTCCCTGCAGAAGCAATATCTTGACCATTTTTTTATTCTATTCCGACACTTGATTCCCTTCAGAAGCAAAATCTTGGTCGTTTCTTTTATTTGCATCTTGACACTTGATTCCCTGTAGAAGCAAAGTCAAGGCCATTTCAAAAAAAAAATAATAATGAAAAGAAAAACAAATTTTTTACTATCGTACTTGTTTTGTTCTCAAATCCAGACCAAATTAGTGTTCTTGTCTTTACTTATCTTTTACTTTAATAATGTGAAAATCTCGATTTTCAAATTATTCGGTAAAAGCCAAGTAAAGAGGGACTCAATTTCGTCAGGATAAATAAAATTAAAAAAATATATAATAAATAATAAATAACGAGAAAGGAGAAAATAATAAAAATACATTTTTTCAATGTTTAGAATTTAAGTTTGAATTTTATAGTCTTTTATTTTATTATAATAAAATATGATTTAAATTCTCACCCTTTCATTATTTTAGTAAAGTATTTATTTGCTCTTTAGATAATAATAATAATAATAATAACTTATTTTTCTTTCATTTTTGTTGAAAAAAAAGATAAAATAGATTTGTTTTAAAAAAATAATAAATAAATAATAATAATAATATTGCGTTAAATAAAATAAAAAATAAAAAAAATAAAAAAATAAAAAATAGTAACAAATCTAAATAAAGATAATAATCATAAAAATATTTTTCAGTTAAAAAAGAGAGAGAAGATTTGAATTCTATTTTAATTGGGTCCATTTTTTAAACAACTTGCAGAAAATATAATAAAAATAAAAAGGTCTGGTCTCTTCAGGTTTAAATGGAAAAATGAGCTTCAGTAGTTGACTAAGCTCTTTTAGCTATTTTTAGAATTAGTGTACAGGTTATTTGATTTAATTAAAATTGATAGAAATTTGTTTGAGTAAACAATGATTGAGTCTAATTATAGAACTAATTCTAATTTGAATAAAATAAATATGAGAATTTAAGCTAATGATATTAGAAAGTCTATTTTAGAGCATTGGTTATTCCACTTTAATGCATATAATTCTGATTAATCAAATTAATGTCCCAATTTTGCTTAATAAAGAAATACTCATTAAAATTTACTACCACCAGAAAATTAAAAGGTTAAACAAGAAATAATTTGTATGGTTAGAGATAATTGACAAATCTTAATTAAAGTGCATATTGTATTTTTACAGTTCATGTACCCTAGATTACACACACTACAACCATGAGATAAGGAGACACACACGAAAAAGAACACACATAATTACAACACTTAGAGAAAATTGTTCACAGGGGGCAAAAAATTATAGTTCACAGTCTCATTACAAGAGCTCGAAGCTAAATTTTTTCTTCAACTAGTGCTCCACACGAATCAAATTACAAAAGAAAGGTCAAAATAATTATATAGATTCTTCAACTGGTACGTTTTTGTCCTCTATACTTTCTAGGATTCATGCTGCATTGTACTTGCTTTGTGATCACATGGTGTAATATCAAATGAAATAGCAATAGATAGAATATAAATATTTATTTATTTATTTATTTATTTATTTGAGTTGTTTCTTTGGGATTGCTACTTTTTGCACTTTCTCAACTTCCCAACCAAATCGAGAGATTGTTGCTCCCGTCACAATCTCCATCTCAAAAAAAAAAAAAACCAAAAAAAAAAAAAAAAAAAAA
>Ga0209489_107669_pt1 | contig 15747 bp, 12 predicted proteins | sample SiratrowhiteBW_FD_187527 | JGI IMG/M metagenome (GOLD analysis project Ga0209489, IMG submission 187527) | Root nodule microbial communities of legume samples collected from California, USA - Siratro white BW (SPAdes) (version 2) | ecosystem: Host-associated > Plants > Roots > Nodule | place... | reverse complement strand
TATGATTATTCTAAGATGCAGGGAATGTTTCTTACTTTTGTCTGTCAAAAAGAGTCGTTCAAACAAAAGTCACATCAATAATTTCCTAGATGAAGAGCTAAAGTTGCTTTCTTCAAAAACAACTTGACACAAGCACATTTAAACTACAATGTACACTATTACTATATTTTGGCGAAAAAGGCTTTGCTACCTAGAAAGATAAGTATTGTTATGTATCAAGGATGTTGCATAAAGAAGAAGAGTATTTAAAGTTGCATGGAGAGCATTTAATGCATCATCCACATTCAAGCTCATTAGGTGTAGAAAATACATTTAAGTAAGTTGAAGTTTCTCAACAAGCAAAAATAGTTTTTGCATCAAATTTATTCTTCAACACCTATTTAAAGTCATTCATCAACAATAAGAACAAGACAATTGAGGTTTCACTTTGCTGAAATTCTACTGAGATTTGTTGTGCAGCTAGAAGATTCATAAAAAGAACACTAAGTGTTGTTGTAGTAAACTGGGGGAGAGTGCATAAACCTTGTAATTGTTGAGAGACGTTATCCCTCCTTGGTAGGAAAAAAGTTATGATCAATTTATCACATTCTTAGACAATGTATTATGTTAGCCTAGAGTGGCCATTGGGCAAAGAATACTCTTGAACAGGGTCAGCAAGGAGTGACTATGATCCAAAAGAATACTAGGTTAAGCCAAAAGTAGCTTGTTGAAAGAATACTTGGGTTAAGCCTGAAGTGACTTGTAGAAAGAATACTTGAACGGGTCAACCAAGAGTGATTATAATCCAAAAGAATACTAGAAGAGTTAGCCTTGAATGACTATGATCCGAAAGAATACTCAAGCGATTATCCTAGAGTGGTCACAATCCCAAAAAATACTCAAGGGGTTAGCTAGTGAAGTTGTAATTGGCTCTAAAAGGGGGCATTGAATGGAGCCTAAACTCAAAATCGTGAATTATAAACAAATCGAAGGATGTATAACAAAGTATAGAGTAAATAGAAGTAGAAACATATTTATATTGGATCACCCTACAACCAAGTTTGTACATCCAATTTCCTTAAGCATACGATTTAAGAGCTTTCACTAAACGAGTTTAACACCTCTTCATGTAAACCAATCCTAATCTCCCCCTCAGATTAAGACCTCTCAAACAATGAGAAAAAAAAACTCTCAAAAGAGAGAACAATGTAAACTTAGAAGGTATACTTCACTAAGTGAAAGATTTATAATGGTTTAGCACACAACCCTGTTTTTAATTGCTCTCCATAGCATGTATGAACAATAAATCTCACTCAAAGTATTTCTCTTGTATACCTTGTTGCTTATATTTTCTGTATATTGTTATTATTTCATGTTCCTCACCTTCAAGGTCTATATATAACCTTTAGAATGATGACCACTGAAGTTGTATTAGTTGGATGCTTAGAATGGAAACTTCTACACTGATGAATATTTTGCCTCTTCAATGTGTATTCTTGATCATTAATCCATTTGAAAACTTTCGATTGTTATAATAAACTTGAACATTGAGACGTGACGCATTAATTATAATCTACATGAATCTCATTTAACAATTCATATTTTCTGCCATTAAACACTATATAAGGTAACTTCAGATCTGATGTAACTTTTGCATCTTAATCACATACTTGAACCTTTTGAATTATTTCTTAATATGTATCAATTTAAACATTGAATATTTGATACTTCTATATCGAGACTTTCCATAAACTCATACTATTAATCAGCTTTTTCATATTAGACGCTATATATGGAAACTTCTTATCTTAATGATTTTCCACATGTTGAACGTGTAGTTGTTGTCATTTATATATTTGAATTCTCTCTATATATAATTCCTTGATTTTTGAAGCTTCAATTTTCTATAATAATCATCTGTGAAAACCTTGTGTAGTGTCTTCATCGTTTATTTTCTAGATGTTTGATATGGAAACATTTGATTTTGATCTTTCCGAACATTCCAAAAGTTGTAAACATTTATGAAAACATTGCAAACATGATTGACAATAACAATCTGCATTTAAACACTTGGGTTAATTAGAATCAATCATTAATTTAATGCATGAGTATTTCTGAAACATAATCTTTCGAATTATAAAAACTTCTATTCAATAAATTTCACTATTAATAAGTTTTTCAAAATTTTATAACTCTATATAATTTTTAAAATGTTGAACGTAATCATATTAATTTTGATTATATCAATTCAAAATTTCAAAATTCATCCGAATATGCTTTGTTCTTTGTCTAGAATATAAAAACTTTCTATATCAGATTAATTAACATATTTTTTATTTAAACTTTGATTTACATGAATCAAAACAACTTTTGAAATAATTTAAAATTATCAGAAAGTAATTATATAACGAAAACACTAAGTTTAGAAATTCCTTATCACTATCGTCTATGATGAGCAAATAGACTAGTGTGTTTAGTCTCCAGGAAACGTCTGATGATATCATCTAGTGTGACCATGTGCCACATGTTCGTCTGCTATGACCTTGAACTGTTGGATTGTTTATGAATGTTGAGGTCATCTGTCAAGTGTATCCTGATGGATTGTCCAGTACATTGATCATGAAGAGATCATCTAGTGCTTTATTATAATTGTCCAGCAAATTGAAACTATAGTCTGCTTAGCATTTAACTTTTATTTATGCATATAAATGAGTTTTGTTATATCTTTTAACTAGTCTTATAGTATTTGTTGTCATCAAAACTCATAGACTCTCGTATAATGAGATTGTCTAATGGGTGTTACATCATTTAGTTGGTTATGCACCGTCTAACATGTTAACAACTAGGAGCTACTATGAGCCTAAAATAATACTCGATTGTACTTTCCAACATTAGTATGCCTAGTGCAACTCAATATGTTGATTGAAAATTGAATGTAATTATCTTATTTCTCTCTCTCCTTATCTCTTTTACTTTGCATGTTATCATCATTTATGCTACTCCAACAGGGAGAATCAATGTGAGAACTAAGTTTGAAAAATGTTTTATTTAACTAATTCTATTAGATTTTAAAGTTGCATCTAACACATTTAATTAGATGCATTATTGTTTTGAAATCTAGTGCCACATAAAAACTATTTGGCGGGTTTACATTATTAGACGACATCTACGAAAAATATTTAAAAATTATTAAAATATAAGTCAATCATGTTTTCTTGTATTTTTCCTATGTTGAACAGTTTCGAACTTTCATGCCTCAATGTACTATGTGATGGGACATCAAATCGCGACTATAAGAACCATAGAAGTTCACAAAAGTCCTCACTCTCCACATTAAAAAAAATGAAGCCTAAACTTTACAAACGTCTTAGTCAACTTCACTTAATATGGATTTTGGTCAAATTTAAAAATAGTCTATTAATGGCCAACATTGAATCCTTATGCTTTGTTACAAGTTTCTTTTTTTGCCTTTTCATTGTTTCTTTATTAGGATTTTCATCACATCTTATCAAATGATTCCATGTAGCACTTGTCCTATTCTTATACTTAATCAAATATTTATATTACTTACATTTTGTCCTCTTAGATCTTGCTTATAAAAGTGATCTCACATATATCTGATTAACCTTTCTTATGCCCTATTCATGTTATATCATACTAGTGAATAATGTAGCATTTGTTTCATAAATAATAAGCAATTTCTATGGATACATTCTATAATATCTAAAACCATAGAGTTCATTTAACAAAGACAAACAAGATAAAAAATAGAAATTAGAAATTAATCTAATTAATATGTAATTGATTTAGATATCAAACAATTCAAAAAATAAAACAATTCAAAGATTTAGGCGTATGTATTTCACTAATTGGTGTATTAACAGATTTAATGTCTTATAAGTGAATCATCCAAATTTTGAATATTGGTGAAGAGACTTATCTATTTCTTAGAAACTAACTCCTCCAAATTTGACTTTATCAAAAAAAATATTATGACAATCTTGTAAGCGTTTTCATACTCAGAATGGGTGTCTGCCATTTTGCACTTGTAGATCAATGTATCTTGTGCATTACCTTTATAAGAGAGATGGGAGAAGAATAAACTTAGGCTTTATCTCAGCTTATATCAAAAGATAAGTGTCAAACCCAATTTCGTCCGGGTAAATAAATTAAAATTAAGAAAATAAAAAATGTGTTTACAATTAATTGAATAATCAAAATAAAAAAATAAGAATAAAATGATAAATAGAAAAAATATATACACTTGATTAGTTTATGTTTTTATTAAAAATAATAAATAATAAAACAAATAAAAGAGAGGTTTGAATTTATCCAATTTTTACAAAACATAAAAAATAATAATATAGTTAACAAAAACAAAAAAAATAAAAAATAAAAAAATAATAATAAAGAAAAGAAATGAAAAATAAAATAAATAAAATAAATAAATAAATAATTAACATAAAAAACAAAAAAAGAATAATAAATAAAAGGAAAATACATAAAAATAATTTGAAACTGTTTTAAAACTGTTTCTTGATTTGCACGTTCAATTTATCTTTAAAATAATAACAGAAAAAAGGAGACTGAGTTAATCATTTGAACTACCTTATTTTAATAATAAAATAATAAAAAATAATAATAACAGAAAAAGATACGTTGTGAAAGGGCTCCTCTCCACTTTCCACAATCCGATTTTCCCGTAAGACACTTATCTGGTAACTACTATTATTCATATTAAGAGGAGAAGAGAGAGAAATATTAAGAGAAAAAATACAGATAGAAAGAAGAAAAAAGAAAAAGGAGCACCTTTTTTAGAAAAAGAGAGAAGTAGTTTTTTTTTATAGATAAAGCTTTGAAGAATCAAGTTTCAGGTATGTTTTTAGAAATTAAAATTGGCATGCATTTAAGATTTATGATTTTGTTGTTGCTTGGTTCTCGTATGATAAGTGTGCTAACATAAAAAAGAAAAAAACTTTCAATTCCTTTTTTTTATCCCACTTTAATGCCACCATGCATGTTCCACATTTAAACCGAATACAGTCACACACTTTCTCCTCCATGAAAGCCTTCTTCCATAACCTTTTACTATAACCCTTCACTACACCACTTTCCACTATCTAAAACACCTAAAAGCAATCCCTAAAATCCACCAAAATTCAATCATGTTTGCTAAAAAAAAATTACACCCAAAATCACTCCAAAACAGCCCCAAAACAACCTCTGCCATTACTGCCATTTTTTTCGCGCTACCGCCGCACTGCCCCATATTGCTGCTGCTGCCGCCATTGCTGCTTTTGGTTCATCATGGGTGAAGAAAGGTGATGGTGTCTTAGGGTTGGGGTGATGGTGGCTTAGGATTTAGGAGTTGGGCCTTCCTATTCGCACCCCCCGTATTACCATAACACCCCTTATCTTAATAAAAAAATCATTCTGGTTTTTTTGAGTGAGCCCAATATTTAAAAAAAAAAAAAAGGAATTTTTTTTGTGTACCTCCATAGTTTAAGCTTATATTTTGCATGTTGTTTTTTCCTTTTAGTTTTTAATAAAAATAAAATTTTAATATAAAACCTTGGAAATAAAATTTTGGAATTATTATATCTTTTTAATAATGTTAAATATCAAATGGCCACTCGCGTCATACGATATTTAATATTATTATTCTAAGGTTTTTTAAATATCAAATGGCTGCAAGCATCATACAATATTTAATATAAAACTTTAAAAATAAAATTTTGGGATATTATATTTTCTAATAATATTAAATATCAAATGGACATACGCGTCATGCGATATTTAATATTATTATTTCAAATGTTTCTTATATATCAAATGGTCGCACACGTCACAAGATATTTAATATAAAACTTTGGAAATAAAATTTTGGAATATTATATTTTCTAATAATGTTAAATATCAAATGGCTACACACGTCATACGATATTTAATATTATTATTCTAAATGTTTCTTAAATATCAAATGGCCGCACACATTACACGATATTTAATATAAAACTTTGGAAATAAAATTTTGGGATATTATATTTTCTAATGATGTTTGATATCAAATGACCACACGCGTCATACGATATTTAATATTATTATTCTAAAGTTTTTAAATATCAAATGGTTGTATGCGTTATACGATATTTAATATAAACTTTAGAAATAAAATTTTGAAATATTTTTTTTTAATAATATTAGATATCAAATGCCCATACGTATCATACGATATTTAATATTATTATTCCAAATGTTTCTTAAATATCAAATGGCCACACGTGTCACGCGATATTTAATATGAAACTTTGGAAATAAATCAATTTAATATCAAATATAAGAAAATTAATTACAAAAATGTCACAAATAAAAATATCAACCTAATAAACAATCTTATCCAAAGAACTACGTAACTCTGATTCTCCATTCCTGTTGGAGATACGTAGGAGCAAGGTCAAACTTTGTCGGGTCCCTTCTAAAAATAAAAAAATATTTTTGTTTGTTTTTATCTTCATTTTTATCTCATTTTTTTGAGAAAATAAACATTTTGAAGATTACACCTCATTTTATTTATTTAATTAAGTGTACAGTCTTAGGACGGGCGTTGTGGGGTACTAATACCTTCTTTATACGTAACCAACTCCCGGACCTAAAATCTGGTTCTTACATACTTGCCTTATCCTTTTCCGGTTTGTCCATAGTTTTCCTTATAAACTATGATGACAACTCCTCTGTTTTGAAAATTAAAATAAAATTATTTTTTATCTGCCGTCCCCGTCGTGACCCCGACTGTGACAATAAGAAATTTAGTTTAGAGGGTGAAAGAGAGCAGAGAACAAACTAGTCTTTAAGAGCATAAGTGTCAAATGAGGTGAGCCAAAAGTTGTGCAATTATTAAAGTAAAATCACTTGCTTATCAAATCGATCTATCACCATGCCTTGTCTTTTATTATGAATGGAGAAGCAAAATCAATTTCACATAAGATTGAACATATCATAAAACCACATAGCAAATACAGATATCTATGGTAGTAAACAAAAATCACTGTATGGTACAAAGGAAACCAAGACCAAACAACCAGAACGCCAAAACAAAGGTGCTAAATAGTGGAAGGTGAAGAAGGATAACCAGTTTAAGGTGCAGAGGAGTATCACAACGAACAATGCAAGAGTAAGTAAGAAGGATTGGCAAGGCCAGATTATCACTACAGAGCCACTCAAATTCACCTGGTTAGAGGACGATTGGGTTGCTACTATGGGAGAATACTTGCCTATGGAGGTAAGACGCGGGGAAGGCCTTGGCTAAATCAGGGTGCGTTATCTGTGAGATAAGCATTTGTTGATAACCAGCCAGGACGGGGTGAAGCTCTCAAACGTAATCCAAGGGAATAAGAAAAGCCTAAGCAAGATCTTTGAAGCCATTACACCATGGGGCGAAGGCAAAGCTGTTGGCAATAAAATAGTATGGGCGAGATGTAGAGGTATACCATTGTCTCTGTGGACTGCTTTAGGAAGATTCTGGGTAACGTGGGAACCATAGTGGATCTAGATAAAGCTACTTTGAACTCGGAGCAAGTTGAGTATGCTAGGTTGAAAGTTAGAACAACAGTGAAGTCCAAGGTCCGAATTTCTAAGAAAATGTGGATCAACGATGAGGTGTATCAGGTGTCGGTGGAGGAGGAAGCTTCGTATGTTGATAGAGAACATCTCAGTGGCTGGTACAAGGAGGTAGCACTATTTGATATGAAATCGCCAATGGAGACAAGGGTGGGAGACAACCTCCAATAGCTCAAAGTCGGATGGGAGAACAAGGAGGATGAAACAACGATGGGCAATGAAATGGGTCTTGACCGGAACTGGAATAATTTTGGCCATGCTACCCCAGTGGAGGAGGCTTGACGGGGGTGTGAGGTGGAACAACTAAAAGTGGTAAAAACAGAGATGTTGGGTGAAGTTAGAGATAGTGTACAGGAGATATGCATGGATTTAGAAAGGAATGTACATGTACACCAAAATATGGAAACTATGCTTCTGAAAAGGAGGGGCTCCGAGATGGGCGAGTTGTAGTGTGCAGATCTGGTAATGGCTCAACGGGTGGTAGAATATCGTGAGCCTTCGCTTTCAACGGTACTTTTCAATGGTGAACAGAAATGGGCCAGTGAGGAGGGTGCTTGCGGGAGGGGTACGTGTGCCAGGAATGGACTCAAAGCCCATTTCCATAACGAAACAAACGTAAATGACAGCAATACATGTGGTGCATATGGAGTGGGGGGGTCAACTACAAAAATGTGTTTTGTGGAAGAATCTCAGGGGAAAGACGCCTTGAATATAGAGTGAGCGTATGACGGAAAGAGTATACAACATCAAGGGTTGGTGATGATGGAAGATGCCATTAGCGAAACGGTCGGCCTGGAACAGCTTTGCATGGAGGATGAGGTGATTGCAAAATGTTTTGCTAAGGGCAACGATGCAAAGCAGTTAATGGAGTGCATAGATGCCGACAATGGTGTTGAGGGACTGAATACGGTTCATGTAGGCAGTGACATGGGATGCGAAGGCAGCGGCAAACGACCCTCTATGGACAATGGAAAATAATCTAGGTAAGTTTGACTCAAAGGCAGATGAAGGCATATTCTTAGGTTACTCATGACAAAGTCATGCATATAGAGCATACAACAAAAGAACCATGTTGATTGAGGAAACTGTATGTTGAACATTAGATGGTCCAAAGTTCCTTTAGAGGATCAAATCATTTGTTAAAGTTTTGATGATAACAAAACTCAAGTATATATTTATATTTGATGACTTATATACATTGCACAATTAACATTATTATTATTAAAGCAGGAGACACATGTTTTATAAAGAGATAAGTTTTCTTAATGTTTACTTTTATGTGTTATTGATTTGATTTAAAATTGATTTTATATCATATTGTGCTCTAACGTTCAAATTTGTTCAAAATGGAAATTATTCAAATTATTATGAACTATTTAGATGTGATTAATTGATTTTATATCATAATGTGCATTAACGTTCAAATCTGTTCATAATAGAAATTATTCAAATTATTGATGAGTATCCCAGATATAATTTCTCTATGTTATATTAAATTATTTTTGATACAGACTTAATCAAGTTTAATGCAGTATAAAAATTAGAGAAGTATTTCCAGTTTGAGCTCCATACATCAGAAAGTCAAGATTGCTCTATTCAAGCATCCCAACGGCTATATTTTAGAAAGCTACATATAGAGGAGCAAGTTCAAGTTCAAGAAAACACAACAAGGAGAATTGAAAAAAGAAAAACATCATATAATACATTTGAAGAAAATATACTGAGTGTCTATTGTCAATCTGCTATTGAGAGCATCTAGAGTTTTGGGTTGTGTGAAACCATTGTGTAATTCTTCACCATTGTGAAGTAAACCCTTGCGAGCTTTCATTGTTCTCTCTTTTGAGAGTCTTTATTTCAATCTTGAGTGGTCTTGATCTCAGGGGGAGATTGGGATTGGTATAACCTGTAGAGGTTTGTGTACTCGTTATAACATGGAGAAGTTTGTGTACTCGTTGTAACCTGGAGAGGTTTGTGTACTCGTTATAACTATTTGCTAAATAGTGGAACCTCTTAAAAAATTTGTTTAAGGGAGAACTAGACGTAGCCCAAGAGATTAGGGCGAACCAGTATAAAACTGTTTTATCTGTGCTTATATATTTTTGTCTTGGTTGGTGATTTCTATTTATAGCAAATTGAGTTTAGGCTTCATTCAACCCCCCCTTCTGGAGCCAGCTGTTCCTACACTGTATATATTATCTTTGATGAGACTAACCAAAAGATGTAGGATAAGCCTGTAGAACTGTTGCAGAACAAAATGAAGAAAAGACTGCAGAACTAGATACTGCAGAAAAGGAAATTGACTTAATCAATCATCAAATCAATTTACCTCTGGAGTGAAGAGTACCAAGAAATCTATCACTGGAAAATGTAATTGGACAGATCCACAAAGGCGTCTCAACCAGAAATTCACTGAATCTACTATGTGGACACATGGCGTTTGTGTCACAGGTTGAGCTTAAGACAGTTCAGGAAGGCCTGAGTGATAGTAATTGGATTAGTGCCAAGCAAGAGGAGTGTAATCAATTTACAACAAATGATGTGTGGAGCTTGGTTCCTAATACCAGTGGAATGAATGTGATAGGCACAAAATGGGTGTTCAGAAATAAAATGGATGAGTAGGGCATTATTGTGAGGAATAAAGCAAGACTCGTGGCCAAAGGTTATAATCAAGAAGAAGGCATAGACTATGATGAAACCTATGCACCAGTTGCAAGAATTGAGGATGTGAGGCTGTTGTTGGCCTATGCTTGTCTTAGTGCATTTAAGCTGTTTCAAACGGACGTGAAGAGTGCATTCTTAAATGGATTTATAAATGAAGAAGTATATGTCACTCAACCACCTGGATTTGAAAACCACAAATTGCTTGGACATGTTTACAAACTTAAGAAGGCTCTCTATGGACTTAAACAAGCTCCTAGGCAATGGTATGAAAGGCTAAGTAATTTTCTGCTTTCCAAGAATTATCAAAGAGGTCAAGTGGACAAAACTCTCTTTATTAAGAATTCTGAAAATGATATAATTTTAGTTCAAGTGTATGTCGATGATATCATTTTTTGATCAACTAATGAACTTCTTTGTCAAGAAATTGTATTAGATATGCAGGGGGAGTTTGAAATCTCTATGATGGGGGAGTTGAATTACTTACTAGGATTGCAGATCAAACAGTTACAGAATGACACATTCTTAAATCAGTCAAAGTACTGCAGAGATGTCTTAAAGAAGTTTGAGATGGATAGTTGCAATGAAGCATCACCTCCAATTGCAACTAGTTACTATCTAGATGCAGATGAACATGGAACAACAATAGATGATGAGAACCAAGAGCTGAAGTTTAACCAACCTCAAGCACCTGCACAAATAAATAATTCAAAGGATGCTTTGCAAATTCCAAGTGGACCAATCACCAGGTCAAGGGCCCAAAAATTGAAAGAGGCATTGATTGGGCTGATTCAAGACATTTTGACTGTGCAAACAAAGTCTAAGATTGAATTGAAGCCTAATCACGTTCTTAATTTGATATGGGCTTATGAAGGAATTAAATGAAGGAGATTTAGGCTAAAAGCAAATCATTTGAAGAGAAGGGCCCATAGAAAATGCATCACATATTTAATTTAAGTGTAAATGGGCTATTTTGGGCTTAGGTTAAAATCTGAAGAGTCACCCATTATTTTTTGGACAAATTTTAAATTTTTTATTTTGATGTATTTTGATTAATTTTCCATAGGGATTAGAGTAGGCATGCTTAGTAAATTGTGTTTTTCATTTTCCCATTTGATGTAATTAATTAGTCATCTATAAGTGTGCCAAAAAGCTGTTGCTGCATTAAATTTGGAGGCTTCTAGGCTATTGAAGAGTTAGGTTAGCTTTTTAGAAGCTCAAAGGTCTACTTAAGTAAGAAAACACATGTAAACAACAACTTTGAATTTGAAATACGAATTTGATTTTGAAAATTTGAGTTCTTCATTAGACTTGCAACTTATCAAGGGCTGATCATCCTTGTGGTGTTTTACCATACTTTAGGGTCTTTGCTGCGTTTTCTTTTCCGCAAGACAAGGGTTCTGAGTAGATCATCCTAAATCTGAATACTTAGGGATCTTGGGGCATTCAACTACTCTTTGTTGTGGGTTCTGGGGATTATTCCTAATCGGGTTCACATCATTTGGTAATCAGAGTTTCGTTCCTAGTAGTTAGGTTATATCTTCTACTGTTTTACTAGTTATCTTGTTCTAAAATCTGTGTATCCATTTGTTCATTTTGTTTCTGAAAAAAAAAAGAAAAAAAAGCAGCATAAAAAAAAAGCAAAAAGAAAGAAAAAAAAGAGAAAAAGTATTATAACATTTTGTGTTTCTGTTCTAGAAAAAAAAGCCATATTCTGTATTCGTGGAGAATATTTCTGTATTTTAAATTTAAGACCCTTTTTCCGAAAAGTATTGCATCATTCTGCTTGGTGTTTGGCTAAATTGAGTTGTAAGACCTTTTAAGAGCTTATAGAGAGGGTTGGAAAAAAAAGTATTCAGAGTATTCTGAAATTTTATTGGAATAGAAAAAGCCAAAAATAGAGAGCAAACACGAGTGTAGAGTGTCATTCTTGAGTGTAAACACGTGAGGAATAGTGAGGAATATTTTTTTTTATCACTAACATTTTCATTTTGGGTTTTACAAATGACAAATAGAGAGGAAAATTCTGGAGACTCACCAAACCTTGATTTTACTCTTAAAGCAATGCAACAACAATTTGAGAGATTAAATATGGTGTTGGGAGATATGAGGGACAAAATGGATAGGCAAGATGAGAAAGTAGCCAATTTGCAAAATGATCGATCTGATGATGAGAATAGTTCAAGGCAAAATAGGAGAAATCATGAAGGGAGTGATGAAGATGAAGACTTTGGTAGAGAAAATAGAGGGGAGATGGAGGAGGAATATGATTTTATGATGGGTAGAAATAGGCGTAGAGGAGATAGGCGTGAGACAAACTATAGGAGATTTGATCACAGAGATGGAAGCCTTAGTAACATCAAAATGAAAATACCTTCTTTTCAAGAGAGGAATGATCCTGAAATATATTTGTAGTGGGAGAAGAAAATGGAGTTCATCTTTGACTGCCATAATTATTCAGATGCAAAAAAGGTGAAGTTGGCTGTGATAGAGTTCACTGATTATGCCATAGTGTGGTGGGATAAATTGGTGTTGAGTAGGAGGAGAGATGGAGAGAGATCAGTAGAAACATGGAGAGAAATGAAGGCTCTAATGAGGAAGAGGTTTGTTCCCAGTCATTACTATAGAGACCTCTACCAAAAATTGCAAAGACTTATGCAAGACTCTAAATGTGTGGAGGACTATTATAAGGAGATGGAGATGGCAATGGTGAGAGCTGATGTGAATAAGATAGAGAAGCAACCATGGCACGATTTCTCAATGGGCTGAACAAAGAAATTGCACATGTAGTGGAGTTGCAACACTATGTAGAATTAGAAGATATGGTGCATATGGCCATTAAGGTGGAAAGACAACTTAAGCAAAAAGGAATCTCTAAGTACAACATTGGTTCTTGTTCATCCTACAAACCAAGCTGGAAAAAGGAGGAAAAGGCTATTCCAAAGGAATCAGCCAAGAACAAAACAACAGAGGATTTAAAGGGGAAAGGTAAAGCTGAAACTCAATCCTCTAGAAACAGAGATATAAAATGTTTTAAATGTCTTGGTTCAAGTCACATAGCATCACAATGCCTAAACAAGAGAGTCATGGTTCTGCATGACAATATCGTGGAAAATGAAAGTAAGGGTGATAAATCCATGCTGAAACTGAAGAAAGTGATGATGAAGTTGAATATGCAGTTGAGGGAGAAGCACTTGTAACTAGACGTGTTCTAAATTCCCAAGTTAAAGAAGATGACATGGAACAACAAAGGGAGAATATTTTTCATACTCGCTGCCTCATCAACAATAAGGTGTGCAGTATGATCATAGATGGAGGGAGCTGCACAAATGTTGCGAGTACCACCTTGGTTGAGAAGCTGAACTTGCCAACCCTTAAACATCCCAAACCTTATAAATTGCAGTGGCTGAATGAATGTGGGGAGATTCGGGTAAAGAAGCAAGTTCTAGTTTCGTTTTCAATTGGCAAATATAGTGATGAAGTGCTTTGTGATGTTGTTCCTATGCATGCTGGACATTTATTGTTGGGGAGACCATGGGAGTTTGATCGGAGGGCAACAAAGGATGGTTACACCAATAGATACTCATTTGTGAGAAATAACAGAACCATCACCCTTGCACCACTTACTCCTAAGCAAGTGTATGAAGACCAGTTGAAAATGAAAAGAGAAAGAGAGAAAAAAGAAAGTGAGCAGAAAAGTGAGAAAAGTAAAACAGGAAAAAATGAGTGAGGTAAAAGAGAAACAAGAAAGAGGAGAGGCTAAAAGAGCAGAAATTTTTTATGCAAAACCAAGTGATGTGAGGGTAGCCTATTTTACCAAACAATCAGTACTTGTATTTGTCTACAAGGAGGCTTGCTTGAGCTCTAATTCACTTGACCCCTCTCTTCCTAGTTCTGTTAGTTCATTGTTGCAGGAATTTGAAGACTTGTTTCCAGAAGAAACCCCTAGTGGATTGCCACCCATTAGAGGAATTGAGCATCAAATAGATTTCATTCCTGGTGCAACTATTCCAAATCGGCCAGCCTATAGGTGCAATCCTGAAGAAACCAAAGAATTACAAAGGCAGGTTGAAGAGCTTTTGGCAAAAGGACATGTGAGGGAGAGCTTGAGTCCTTGTGCAGTTCCAGTTCTACTTGTGCCAAAGAAGGATGGAACATGGAGAATGTGTTGTGATTGCAGAGCTGTAAACAACATTACGGTAAAGTATCGTCACCCTATCCCTAGGTTAGATGACATGCTTGATGAATTGCATGGTTCCACTGTTTTCTCAAAAATTGATTTGAAATCTGGATACCACCAAATTAGAATGAGGGAAGGTGATGAGTGCAAACCTGCATTCAAAACAAAACATGGACTATATGAATGGTTAGTCATGCCATTTGGACTCACTAATGCACCAAGTACTTTTATGCGATTAATGAATCATGTGTTGCGTGAATTTCTTGGCAAATTTGTTGTTGTATACTTTGATGATATTCTGATTTATAGCAACAATCTTGATGAACACATTAATCATTTGCATTATGTTCTTGATGTTCTTAGAAAGGAAAAATTGTATGCAAATTTGAAAAAGTGTTCCTTCTGCATGAGTAAAATTGTTTTCCTTGGCTATGTTGTAAGTGCTCAAGGAATAGAGGTGGATGAAGAAAAGGTAAAAGCCATAAGAGAATGGCCAACGCCAACTAGCATTACTGAGGTAAGAAGGTGTTAAAATAAGTGCTTGGCCTAAGTTCAAGAGGGGGGGTGAATTGAACCCTTTTAAAATCTTTTTGCAAATTTGCTTTTCAATGTGAGAATACAAAATCTTTAAAGAAACTTAGAATGCAATCTGCAAAGGTTCAAACAATTTACAAATATGAAAATCAATCAAACAGAATCAGTGCACTGCAGACAAATATGAAATCTGGAAAACCAGTGTACTGAAAAACAGATTAAAATTCAGGAACAGACAGTGTACTGTTAAGCAATTTTCTGGAAAGCAGTAAGCAGTAAGTAGTTTAAAGAATTATGCAAGAGCTTTAAAGATTTAGATCAACTGCAAATTAATACAGACAAACTGATTCAGAATAGAAATCAGATTAATTTTGATACCAGAAAACAATTAGAAAGACACCAATTACAGAAAAACAGTTTTTCTGGAAAACTGACTGATGAACAGTGAATGCAATAAATTGTAAACTGTATTTCAGAAGTAATTCAAGTTTATCTGTTGGAAAGACTTTATTTTCTAATTCAGAAACTGTTCAAAGATTATTAGGAACAAATCACTTAATTCAGTTTATGCTTTTGAGTCAATTTCTTGAAAAATCAAGACACAGTAAGATGTATCAAGAACAGTAAAGATTCAGCAAGAATTGAGAGAGAGTAGGAGAGAAATGACACAGCAGATTTTATCCTGGTTCACCCCAACTGGGCTACGTCCAGTCCCCTACTTCACAGTAAGGATTTCCACTAAAAAAGATCAACAGATCAGTTTATACAATCTTGCTCCC
>Ga0209489_107668_pt1 | contig 15747 bp, 10 predicted proteins | sample SiratrowhiteBW_FD_187527 | JGI IMG/M metagenome (GOLD analysis project Ga0209489, IMG submission 187527) | Root nodule microbial communities of legume samples collected from California, USA - Siratro white BW (SPAdes) (version 2) | ecosystem: Host-associated > Plants > Roots > Nodule | place... | reverse complement strand
TATATATATATATATTAAATAATAAAACCACGTATTTTGACATGCAGAGTTTGGACTCTATCCGTTATTGACAGACAAGCAATATTTCTCAGGGTTTTAATTTTTCATTCACTTGACTTAAGACCAGTTGGACTGTTACATTTCTTTCTGAGCGTAATCTTCGACATGTTATTTATTCTTTCTTCTCCCTGTCAAACTCTTTCGTCACCTCGCTTGTATTTTCCACATAACTCCTTCTATGGTATTAAGTGTCACGGTGTCAAAGTTACGGGCTTTCCGCAGAAAACCCGCGAGAGGAGTTACCTCATTGAAAGGGGTTTGGAGTTTAGCGCAGGAGACGCGTTTTTTCGAGAGGAAAGCGTCACCGGCCGAGACCTTGGCGTTTTGGCCGCTTCGTTACACAAGAAGGGTAACGGAAGGTTGCGCGTCCTCGACGCATTGTGTGGATGTGGAATTCGGTCGCTTCGGTACTTGGCCGAGGCTGGAGCGGACTTTGTTGCGGCAAATGATGGGAATGAGTGTTATGGAAGCACCATTGTGGAGAATTTGTCCAGAGTTTCCTCGGAAGAAGAGGGGAGATGGGTGGTTACTCATTTGGAAGCCAATAGGGTTATGACAGATTATTATTTGCAGAAGAATTTATTTGATTTTATTGATATTGATTCTTTTGGGAGTGACTCCTCCTTCTTGAGGTCTGCCATTAGCACTTTGAAATTCGGTGGCTTGCTCTATGTTACTTCCACTGATGGCTACTCATCTGGTGGCCACCGTCCTCATCAGTATGAATCCTTTTTATTCTTTTGCTCTCTGTTATATATGGTTAACAAGTGTTTGTTTATTTATTTGAATGTTCTATTGTAATGGATTTAGGTCCCAGTTGGTTAACTTTTTACTTTTCTGCAGTTCTTTAGCCGCATATGGAGCTTATGTGCGTCCTATGCCGTATGCCAACGAGATTGGTTTGCGAATGCTTATAGGTGGGGTTGTCAGGGAGGCTGCAGTGTTGGGGTATCATGTCACACCCTTGTTTTCTTACTATGCTTTTCATGGACCTGTTTTTCGAGTCTTGCTCAGATTGAATCGTGGGAAGATTCACGATAGTAGGTATTGTATCATTGTGTCTGTGTTAACCTTAGCTTTCCATTTCTTTGTGTGTGTGTTCTTGTTTGATTGCTATGTTTTTACTCTTTCATTTATTACTTTTGTGACTATGGTAGGCATTATGGTTACATTGGGTACTGCCACGAGTGTGGAAATTCCCATGAGTTTTCTTGGGATCAACTTGGTCAGATGAGTTGCTCGTGCAGCGAGTCAAAGGTATGGTCTGGTTTGTTTGAGACTTCGTCATTGAGGTTCGTTGGTATGTGTGCAGTTTAACTTGTGCTGTCAAGGAATATTGTCAGACATTCCTTCTGAGATTTATATGATATTTTATTCATTTCTGTTTTTCTAATCTTAAACTCCAATCTAAAGAGTCAGTTACTTCATAAGAAATAATTCTGAGTGTATTCGTTTCTTTTCTCTTTTTGTAATTGTAATTTGTAATATAATACAACTAAGATGTAACTCCTATCCCCTTTTGGGTTCAGTTATTATTCACACGTGATAATGAATGGTTTATGGAACAGGAATCAGGAAAACCGTTCAAGTTTTGATGTCTGGTTTAAATTTCCCTGAGATCAAATTGCAGAAAAATATTACTTCATATGAGTGCATAAATTGTTTTCTATCTTAATTTCTTTTTCAGGTTTCAGACTCCCTTGTGGTGTCAGGGCCTCTTTGGACGGGACCTCTTCATGATGCTGCCTATCTTATGGACATGCTAAATCTGGCCAAGCAGTGGGGATGGATAGGCTGTGATGGTAAAGACAGCCTTGAAAAGCTTATAACAGTGATGGTGGATGAAAGTGACCCCAAGTTGCCATTTGGGTACATCAAGTTGGATGAGGTGCTTCTTATTGAAATTATATCTTTGTTGAGATGTGAAATAATGTTATCTACTCTGGTTAGAAGAATGACTTGTTGTGGTTTTTGTATATTTATGCAGATGGCAAGCCGTGCAAAAATCAATTCTCCACCTTTGAAGGCCTTGATGAGCGCCATGCACCAGGTATATATTTGGAAGATTTTTGTTAGAAACAAATTTAGTTTAGATCTTGTTCAATACTGCTAAAAGATTGTTAATCATTACATTGATCTAGATGGATAGTCTTTTGTTCTATTAATTCAAATATGACTAATTAAACTCCTAGGTTAAGCCATGAAATCATTTAAGGCTTAACATTGTTCACATCACATGGCACAACAAAGCCCCCTGTTTAGGTAAATGCCCAAAACTTTACTTACTCACTAAAACTGATTGGTTTCCTGATGTATTGTTTACCAAAATATAAAAGCCAAAGGGTGTTTACCTTTGTTACCTTTTGTTATGTATCATGAGTATATTCTTTTCCTTACTGGAAATTTTTCAATAGGAAAAAAAAAGATACATTAAAAGAGGTTAGATGCTAAAAGATTTAAAATACTTTTTAATCTCTTTCAATACTAAACAGCATATTAAAATCAATGTCAGTTTGATTACTTTCTTTGATTAGATGAGATAATGAGATCATACATTTTTCATGCAGACTGCAAATGCCATAAACCATATATTTACTAAGCTTTTAATGTTATTTATTACAGAAAGGTTATGCTGCCAGCAGGTCTCACATTGCAACAAATGCAATCAAGACAAATTGCCCCATGACAGAAAGCATTAAGATTGCCAAAGAACTATTGCAGGTTTCTATGGCTTAATTTAAGGGCTAGAAGTCCTCTGGTTGTAAACCACACAAGCATAGTACAGTCACAAGTAACTATGCTTGGTAAATATTCAGAAGTTAGAAGTGAAGATCATATCCACCTTCATATTAAATTTTGCAACTGTAACGTGATATAGAATTATGGACATGCCTTTATGGTTATTTGATGATTATTTCTTATAAACGGATCATGATCACAATTTACAAAAATAATACCTGTGGCAGTAAAAAAATGTTACATACAGATTTTCATTACTTCAGAAAACATTATTTTCCCTTTGAATATGCCAGAATGTCACAAGTATCATTTACTCCTAGTAAAAGAAGTTTTCACTGTAACAGCTTGTTATAGCTTTAAGGATGCATACGAAGGAAAGGTTATAATTCTATGAAATTTCAATCTTACTCAAAATGTTTAGTAATAATACAAATCTACCACTTAATAAAATTTTAAAAAATAAAAAATTAAAGAGTTTCCCATGTATACGTATAAAGTATGCATACTACACTAATATTTTGCCAATTCTGGAATGTGAGAGCTTATAAGACCAAATATTGAAGATAGAAGATTCTAAGTGCAGCAAAACCATATCAAGCAAGACAAAGATCATTTGAAATCTTTGTCCTCTATTTCAAAACTGCGTTGTAATCATTGCCACTGTTACAAGTTATAAGGAAATGGACGTATTGGCTGAGTAATCTGCATACCTAAGTAATTCGTATATATTTGGACACTTTTAATAAAATTGAGATCCAACACATTCCTCTTAGGTGTCTTTTTCAGTACAAAATATGTTCTTTTAAAAGAAGAGATGTAAAAACTTTTATTTCTGGATTCCGTGTATAGAATTAAAATGTGATACAAAAAGTGTAAGATTTAACTGTTGTTTTAGTTTCTATAAAAGTAAATGCATTTTGATTCATTTAAAAAAAATAAAAGACTAAATGGGATTTTTTTTAATAGGTAAAGAACTAAACGCACCTACAAGTGAAAAGATAAAAGATTGAAATTAGACTTCAAACTATATTTTCTATAGTCCCTCTTGTCTTAATATCTATCTACTGCTAGTTTGAATTCAATATGAAATCATACTTTTCTTCATTGAGTGCTTTTTGAATAATTATTAATTGAATATATAGATAAATTTGATTAAGGATTTTGATTAATTCAATATGAACAACACTTTAAGGATTTTGATTAATTATTAATTGCATATATAGAGAAATTTGTCATTCTTATATACAACTAATTAATAAATATTTATTGTGAGTTATAGTTGAACAGCACTTTGAAGGATTTTGATTAATTATTAATTGCACATATAGAGAAATCTGTCATTCTTATATACAACTAATTGATATATATTTATTGTAATTAATTTTCATTTAATCACTAGTTATGCAAATCCATCCTTGTCCTTATATTAAAAAAGACACACACAACAATTATCTTAGCCAATCAATTTCAATGCATAACATTCACCGTAAGGTTAATATTAATTAGAACAACGCGTCGTTTAACCAATTAATTTAAAAACAATAATTATATTGATTTTTAAAATGGATTTAATGAAATTCAAAACCATATTTAAATTTATTTTGTGCTATTTGTTGGTGAACATGATGCCATACTCATAAAAATCAATTAATTTGAGTGTCTGATGATTTATGTCATGAAAAACATAACCAATAAATTTGAGTGTCTATGAGGATTAATATCATAAAAAACGTAGAAAATATGTGTATGTTAAGTCAAGCTTATTCATTCTGTTAAAGAGTTGTTCACCTTTGATTTATCTTCACTTTGTGAGATATATTTAAGGTATAAGGAGTTTTCTTACAACTTAAACCTTTGTTATCGTTGATTTTATATTATGACATTGTTTGTGATGAAATGAATGTACGTGCATGTTTGAAATACATAAATATATCTTCTTTAACTTTTCACAGAATAAACATCTAAGCATATTTTCAAGAATCCCTTAAAGAAAATATCGATAAAGGACGTAAAGAATAAAATAATCGATTTAATATGAAGATACTTGATTATTTTAAGTTTTGGAGACAATGCAAATATAATAAATTACTTGAGAGAATAATCGATTATTTGAATAAAATTAGCGTCCTCAGATGTATTTAGCCAATTATCTTCATACATAATTAATTAAATCTAGTATTAAATTATTTCCCAATGAAAATAATTGATTACCTAATTGTCCTTGACTATGTTAAATGTATTATATCCAATGCATTAGGAAACCGATTAAATGACTATTCATTACTGAAAACACTCTAATTGTTTGAGGAATATGTGGTGTCTAATTTTATTCACACTGGAAATTAAAATAAAAAAATCATTAATAATAGTTTTAGCAGAAACTTTCATCACAGTTTCTAAAACATAATAAATGCATTCAAGGGAACTTTTAGGACAGAAATTATGTGATCATGATGAATGAGTAGGGAACCATGTTGTACACAATGTATTTGGGATGAAAAGCCAAGATGTCACATCATTCTAAGTTGTTCATGTCTGACTCTGACCAACAAATAAAGCAACACAAGAGAAGAGAAGAAAAGAAAAAGCTTTCATGAAAGCAGCGAATCCAAACTGGACATGACTAGTGCTATACAGATGGAACATGAGTGGATGAAGTATGAGTTACTCTACAGAGTGAGATACTGTAAATGGAGAGAAAATGTACAGTTCACAGTCGTGGATATCAACTCGAGCACTGAATGAGGACACTGCATCTCCAGTTACTAACTTGTGCTGCAAGATAATAACAGCCAAAAAACATGTAATATACTCTTATAAATAGGAAAAACAACAGTAGTAGAGAATTGTTTTCAGTAAAAATAGGGAAAGTATACTAAAATAAATAAGTAGAAGCTCTGGCATGAAACTGAACTAGGCTAGCTTACCTGCCACAGATCCCTCACAGAAACATGAACCCCAGATTCAAGCCCAAGTGCTTGCCATGAAGCTGTTATAGTAGCAACTTTTGAGCACCGGTTCCAGAGAGCAACAGCCAATCGATTTCCTGACAAAGGACCAGCCCAAACCTGTACAGATGTAAAAGTGAAGTCCAAATTTAGCATATAGTAGCATGTACACAACTTTAAACTTCATGTTAGTTGACATGCTTTGTCACATTAAGACCTAAAGTGGAACATGTGCTGACAAAGTGGCAAATATCGGATCATATAGTCAAATTCAATATACCAAATATCAAAATAGTTCATAACAGCAGTCTGATAGTTCTTGATTCTTTTTTCTAATAAGTTCATCTATGAACAAGTGAAGTTTCAAAGATAATGATCAAGTGTTTTTAGTAGGCCTATGCTTTGGAAGGTAACATTAGCAGGACAGTAAAATTAGCTTCATCCAAGATGGAAGATGCTTATTTCCTTGCTCCAGATTGACACTACAAAAGAGCAAAGAATGACACCTTGAGAACTGTGAAGCTTATATAGATTTTATCTGGATTTATCTTATGAATCACAAGTCTATTATAAATCGGACACCACCATTTCTTAAAAATTCCTTACCTTTTGATAAAACTTGTGATCTTAATAACATTCCCGTGTTTGGATGTTAATGTTATGTTAGCACTATAAAAGATAATAGAAAGAAACTTGACACTCGTGCCACTCCTAGAATTTTTCTTGGTTTTAAACCTAACACCATGGGATACATTGTATATAATATGAAAACTCACAACATTCATTTCTCACAAAATGTTATTTTACGAGGATCACTTTCCTCAATTCGTATTCTACATGATTCTGCTACTCTCCTCAACCCTCTTTACCTTTACCTTTTGACCATCATGATGATTTTATTGATAATTTACCTAGAGAAGAAAATGTTGGTAATGAAATTATTGATATTGAAACACAAGATGAACCTTTCAATGTGAGCCACTCTTCTCCTCGACCATCCACCCGAATAAGAATTCCACATTCCACCTACTTATTTACAAGATTATCAAATCAAGTACCCAATTGAGTCTTTTATATCTCGTGCCAAACTCTCTCCTTTTCAACAAATGATCCTATCTGTAGATACCAACAAAGAACCAACCACTTGCGAAAATGCCTTGAAACATGATATCTTGATAAAGGCAATGAATGAAGAAATCACAGCTCTTGAACAGAACACCTGGACCATTACATCTTTACCAGCAGATAAAATTGCCATTGGCTGCATATTGATATATAAGGTGAAGTATATGATGATGAATCTATTGATAGATACATGGCTCATCTTGTTGCAAAAGGATATACTCAATTAGAAGGAATAGATTTCATTGATACTTTTTCTCCATTTGCAAAGTTAACCATTGTCAAACTACTTTTATCCTTAGCTGCTACACACAATTGGCATTTAAAACATGATGTTAAAAACGCCTTCCTTCATGGTGATCTACATGAGAAAATCTACATGAAGCTTCCATCAGGTATGATACACATAAAGAAAGACCAGGTCTGTCACCTACACAAATCTCTTTACAGTCTTAAACACACAAATCTCTTTACAGTCTTAAACGAGTTAGCTGCCAACAGTATGCCAAACTCTCTAGTTTTTTGTTTTTACATGATTTTAAACAAGCTTCTATAGATCACTTATTGTTTGTAAAGTTCACTGATTTCAGCTTAACAGGTTTATTACTATATATAGATGACATTATTCTTGTTGGTAACAACATAACATAGATAACCAACATCACTAAAATGCTTGATGAAGCCTTCAAAATAAAGAATCTAAAAAATCTAACATATTTTCGATTTTGAGGTTGCAAAGGAATCCATTTATGTCAATGTAAATATACCTCAGATCTTCTTACTAACATTCTTGCTTCTACACCTATTTCAACACCTATGAACTTCTCCACTCGCATTTCTTTCACAACTAGTGAACCTCTTAGTGATCCCTCTTCTTACCTAGACTTATTGGAAGAATGATCTATCTAACAAATACGTTTCCTGATATTACTCATGTTGTCCATCATCTAAAGCCAATTTGTTACTTCTCCTGATATTACTCATGTTGTCCATCATCTAAAGCCAATTTGTTACTTCTCCAACACAACACGCCATTGAGCTTCTCTCGGATCTTAAGATATCTCAAACAAATACCTGGAAAAGGTCTTCTTCTTGCTGCAATCAGTGATGTTCAGTTCAATGTCTTCAATCTAATTGGGCTAGATGTCGTGTCTCTCGACAATCTATCACTAGTTATATTATCTATCTTGGTTACTCTCTTATATCATACCATTCAAAGAAACAACCAGCTGTTTCTAGAAGCTCTTTAGAAGCAAAATATAGAGCGCTTGCATCAAGAACATGTAAATTACAATGGTTCACCTATCTTATAAAAGATCTTCATGTTTTTCATACTCAACCTGCTCTTCTCTATTGTAATAATCAATCAGCCATAAAGATTACTTCCAACCAAGTCTTCCATGAATGCACTAAACACATTGAAATTGATGGTCAATGATTATTGAGACTCCTCCCTATATGCTTCAATTTGCAGTAAGTAGATATTTTAACCACAGCTCTACCGCCATCCTATCATATGTTATGTTCCAAGCTGGGAATGCTAAACATCTACTCCTAGCTTGAGGCAAGCTCTCAGAAACTTCACAAATTCTTCAACTGATAATTGTTAAGTGGTCTTATTCTTGCGTATGATGCTTCGTCTGAAGCTATTTTTCTGTTTTGTCTGTGTTTGTTTTCCAGTTTTGTTCTTTTTGTCTTGTAAATAAGTCAGTACTTATCACGTTTTGCAACACAAGATATAATTCAATCAAATCTTTTTCCTTTCATCATGAATGCTAAAATGCGATCTTGTAGAAGTAAATCTAAGAGGATCTTATCCTAAATTATGGTTAGCTTGCTTTAGTTAGTTTATGTGTTTGGGCCTTATCATGATTGTGGTTTTGTGGTTTATATATAAGCTTTGTAAACTTTGAACAGTTTTGGCTATTGAATGATGTTGATTTCCATTCAGAAAGTATACGAGATTCAGTAGAAGGAACACTCCACACCTTAATGGAGCGGTCCAAATAACCACTTAGGTGTCATTTGGTTTGAAAAAATATATTTTGTTTTCACCTTTATAAAAATGACACTTTTTTTCACTATTTGTTATACAAATCTTTGAAAAAATAAAAAACAAAATGAAATCAAGGTAACATTTTCCTCACTAAAAATGAAAAAATATAATTAAAAAAAAAAAAAAAAAGACTTTTCAAACTTATTGAGCCCCTAGTAATCTGATCAAATCTAATCCAATTAAATCAACATCAGAAGCAAGACTACAATGAACCTCTAAAACATAACCAAAATGCCCAGCTTTATCTATGCCCTACAAGGTGGTACAGAATAGATTACCTGGCTGCAACCATCTACGCCAGAAACTTGAACTTTCCTTCCTTGGACGCCAAGTGAGTCTGCAGAGATACAAAATAATTAGTATTCTTACTTAACCTAGGTGACTGAGATAGATGAAAAAATGTACTCCTTCAGATATTTTATTTATGAAACAAATAATACATTGAACAAGATTACTAAAAATAGTTTAGTTAATTTTAATTGATAATGTCCTAAATTTTACTTCCAGAAACACCCTTTGAAGTAATTGGTTTAAGTAGGGGTTACATTAAATTAAGCTAAACCTAATCAAGAAACAATTTTTCCATCAATAAGTGAAACTTGTATTGGTAATAGACCAATAAATACATAAAGAACGCGTATCTGTCTCATAGATTCACAATAAAAGAAGGGTACAAAACGAGCTTACTAATTAATAAATCTTAAAATTTATCTATTTTATTTATAAGGACAGTACTAAGTAACAAAATAAACACCATTGGCACCACATTCATGGAGTTATGCATCAACTTGTTAACAATAATAGAAAACAGTGGTACGACCTTGATTGATGGCAATGACTTCTTCGTTGCCTAAAATCTCAAGTGTTTCAGCAGTCAAATTTCTTACATCACAGCCAATCAATAGAGGTGCCTGCACGAACATGTTCAACATTTTGAGATGTGAAAGTTTCAAATAAAAAATGCGTGTCTCAGTCTTTGCAAGCTTAGCTTTTCTTTATGCTTTATTCAAAAAAATTATGGTTAAGCCAAACTGAAAACGAATTCAGACTAGCCCTATTTTTTATTTTTGTTACACCAGAGTATCAATTTTGCAACTATGCCTGCTATCCTAAGATCTCAAATTGCTAGTTATTTTCAGGGCAGCATATAGAAAACATGTGATGACAGACTAAATATTGAGAGATGACAAATCCTTCACAGATGTATGCCAGGGAGAAAATATAGGAAGTAGGGGCTAAGAGCAACACCTTTGCTAAAGCCCAGATGCTGAAGTGAGCTCGGTATTCCTGGTAAGTCATGCCACCATTTCCAACTTCCAACATATCTGGGTCTGTCCGGTAAAATGAGGTAAGTACGAATGCTTCTGGTTTTCCTAATATTTTCAATAAAATTTCAAGACAAAATGTGTACCATTCCATCCCCCAGGACCAGCATATGCAGCCCACTTATCATTAAGATCGGCAATAGTTGTCATGCTAAACCAAAATAATAATAATTAGACGGCCATGTGAACAGATAATTTTGGACAAGAGTTCTCCAAATTGATCAAATGTTTAAAACTTTGTATTGAAATGATAGCTAGCATTTGACACGGTACCTACGGTTTGCCAAGAAGAACAAATTATGGAATGAGTCTTGTAGTAATTAATATACAAAAGATCAAGGGAATGTATTAGATTACTTCACAGGGTCAAACCTCAAACAAAATTGATGGCTGCTGCGGGATAATCCAGATTCCCATTAACAAATATAATACCTAACACTATGTTAATGTCATCTCTATCATCATGATTCAACAGTGTTACTTCATGACAAATAGTCATGAGACTCATGCCAATCACTGTTTACATACACATTCTTAATAGATCTTTTGTGACTTCTAGGATCTAAAATAATTGTGCGCTAGAGTGCATCTAATTTCTTGAGTCCAGCTGCTATGTGACAACAGATAAAATTTGGCTGGGCGGGATTCTTACTCTTCAGAGACCGAGCATTCACAAGCATGTGAATATTCTTAAATATTTTCCCTATTCTGCCTACCAGGAGTAGATGGAAAAACACCATCCACCCTTTGCGCCCATTTATCCCTACAATTTCCCCTTCCTATCACATGCCTACTCATTGCTACAACCTTATGCAAATTTTCATTCCTACCAAGCCAAGGGCACAAAAAAGGTAACCATTACACTATTAAATATATTCCAATTATCTGTTGGTGTGTGCACAATTCCAATGCAGTAACTAAGGACTGATTTGACCCCACAACTTTTTTCTGGTTTAATGATATTATCTTTCGTTGAGCCATGAGCATCCCAAATAGAATTTTAAAGGTACCACTTATAAATCAAAGTCTAAAGCTTTAACCTTGCCCACGTATCATTGATGTCTTCAGTTGTACGCCAGCTGTTACCTACCTTGTCTGCCCACAAGGCAGGGTTATCAACGCCCCTGCAAAATCAAAGGTACACCATGAAGAATCCTATCAAGCTAAATGTAACTAAGCTTAGATAACAAAATACCAAAAATCCTTTATTACCATTCACATAGTGAGTAGAAAATTTTACGTCCAGTTGCATTGAGAGCATCACGCATAGGTGGATAACTGGAACAAAAGCAACCACATTTGCAATTAATTGTATTAGGTCTAACAACTAATACAAATACGGTGAGACAAAGATGAGAACACACCGTTTTTTTGGGGGGATATCCAGATTGTAGCAGTTATCATACTTCAAATAATCTACACCCTGGTAAAAGGATTGAATTGAGTTAAAATTCCTGTTAAGTAAAGAAAAATATAACTAGCAACAGTTCCAATTTATGAACAATGCCACTAAGATGTTAAGTTACAAAGGAATGATTTCAAAAAGGCAGTTTAAGATACATCTCTCATATAATTTTACAAAGATATATCTAATTTTATCTTGGTTTCCCAAAGGTATCATCCTTTAGAGGCAATCCTGATTGAGACACTGTTGGACACTAAATGAGAACATCTTTCTCAATAGGGATTCAAATCAAGGTTCACTCCATTGTAGGAACCAGCCCCTTCTGCTGGACCCAACCCCCGTTGGTTCTGGATGCTAAATCTTAAAAAGTGGTGGATGCACTTCAAACATCGCCTTCATAAAATATTTGATTGATTGATAGAAGATGTATATTATTGCAATTTACATTTCCAATTAAATATTTGACATATTTTACTGCAGCCAACCAAACTTTATAGTTAAATACATCAAGCAGTGAGTCTAATTTCTTGTATTAATTGAGAAATTCTGGAGTTGTGCTGTAATTCTAAAATCTAATCGTGCCATAGACATATTTATAACAGTATAGGTCATTGCTAAGTTCTGTGAAGACATTTCAACAAAAAAAAATTTCAGTCATATCAATGGATTGAGTACTATTTGATCTAGAACAGCATAATTTTTCTGTGTGTTTTCTGAAAAAGTAGTAGCATTCCATTAAACGGAACAATTTCTTCTCTCATCCAAATTTTGTGATGATGCTATCTAAAGTTTGGTTTTGTTTTGTAAAATGAAAAATGAATTCCATAAAAGATATGAGGCTGATCTAAACAGTTTATATCAGAAGTGCTACACATACACAAGGCACATAACAAAATAGAAATGAATAAAGAGTACTTATGTTCTTTGGACCACTACAAACTCCCCTAATCATGAATAGTATCTGATACTGTTTCATGAAAATGAGATAATAGAATCTAACCCAAGAGGCAAATAAATCTGCATCATCAGTTTCATGGAAAATCGATCCTGGCCGGACTTGACATGTGAAAATCCTAATAACATTAAGATAAGTAAAAATATTAAGCAGGAGATTAGATGATCAGTTAGTCACGACCAACATGAGTGAAATTTATTTAAGAATGAATTGTTCAAACATCTGGCTTATCGCAATGTCATCTTACCCAGCATCTGAATATATGCCAAGCTTGAGTCCCTTTCCATGAACATAATCTGCAAGAGCTTTGATTCCAGATGGAAATGTCTTGGGATCAGGAACAAGTTGACCCTGCACTTCCACACCCAAAACAGTAAGGAGCAACATATTGTTCAAAACAGACTTTTAAACTTTGATACATAACCATTTATTCACACATAAAATAGGTAGTGCATGTAATCATGAATAAAATACATGCTTCCTGCTTGATTAAAACAAACATGCAGGTACAGTGCAAGGTTGGAAGCACAACGAATGTATATCTTTAAATCATTACACAACAATAACTTTAGGCATGATATAACAAATACCAATTGAAACATTTTTTCTTCATTCAACTGAACTTCCGGATTGATAACAGTAAAAGCCAACAGTTATGTAAAATAATAGATGATAACCATAAAGTTGATCCAGAAAGCAACAGAATTTAACTGACCTTCAGATTTCTTGTCAGAGCAGACCAGCAATCATCTGCAAATTGCAAATTGTGATGTCAAATAAGTATAAATAGATGACATGCCGTTAGAATGTTAATTTTGAGCAGACATGAACAGTACCTATGTTGACATATACATAACCTAAATCAGCCAATCCTGTTGATACCAGTGCATCAGCTGGAAGGGTAAAATACATATCAGCATTAGTAGGACCCCAGATAAAGATTGAATTACTGCTATTAAGTATGAACCATAATACTTGCAGTGAAACAAAATATGCCTTTGGAGATTATAAATGTAAAATCATAATACATATTGTTATGCGATGGAAAGCAAATTTCACAATAAAAACAAATAAGTTTTTTCTTTTTAAATAGTTAACCTATTTCACCAAAAGAGAAGCCATAATGCAAAGTTTATTTAAAGTACAGGGAGAACCAAAGACCAAGGGCGAAATCCCCCCTCCAACAACAAACACACACACTAACAAATGATTTTCCACTTTCCGGGACTTAATTTAAATTCATAAACTTTCCAGCCACGGAGGGATATAAATTTTGATTATGCTAGCAATTAATAAAAAAAGATCAAGTTAACATATGACTACTTTTCAAAAAGCAAAATTGATAAGAGATGAAAGCAAGAAAAAGATACCCGTTTCCTTAATGACCCTTTCATTGATATTGCATGCAAAGAAGTTCCAGCTATTCCATCTGCAGACCAATTAAAACAACCATCAAAGTTAATACCATCCAAACCATCTGTGTGTGATTGTGATCGTGATCGTGACCGTGTTTGTGCAGGAGGGTCTTAGAGTTTTATCAGTTTGGTGAAAGCAACGGTGAAAAGAAAAACTCGAGAAAGAGTCAACAAGTCACAGACTTTATTGAACTAAAAAGAAAAGAGTAAGCGAGAATCGAACCCCATCTGAGGCGTTTTAGCCAATCCATTACCCAGCTGAAAAAAACCGTACTTGGAAGTGTCGTAAACAGAATGAAAGTTTGATCCGAAAATGGGGTTCCCGTAGCTCTGCAAAAGAGGTGCAACTCTTGCTGAAGCCGAAACAGAGGAAGCAAATAAGAAGAGAATCACCAAGTACACCAAAAAAGTGTATCTGAGTTTCGCCATAACAAAAAACAGTTCTTCAAAGTGATGAAATTTCGAAGGTACAAGAGTTTGTGCAATAGAAGGAACAGAACAACGTCACTTTAAACAAAAAAACAAATCCAAAACACAAAAGTCTAAGTGTGAGATATCCGTAAAAACTGTCGGGAAGAGAATGATTTAACACTATTTGCCACATATATGTCTCTTATGTTATTCTTTTATTTTAAGGATTTTATATTCCATTTTGAAATTAATTTTTAATGAATATGAATAGAAGGAATACTTTAACTTAGGGATAAGAATCAAATTGTAATATTCCACATACATACTTTTCAATATCTTATTACGTGTCACTGCTACAATTTTTTCAGATAACGAAACGTGTTTTATATTTGTTTTTATGTTGAATCCAATGTTTTTGTGTTCTTAGCTTTTTCCCTCTGAAACAATTTTTCATAATTATTAATCATTTGAGTTGTTTTCTATTAGGGGTCCAGACACTTCTCTTCCTGTGATAGGACTCACACTCTCTGTTAGTAAGATAAGTCTTATGCATTTTAATTTTCATAGTGAAAAAGTCAAGTTTTTATCTTTCAAAAATTTTATTGCGGTCCTTATTTCTAAATTTGATCAATTTAATCCTAATGAGATAGGTTGCTTATTGTTATGAAACCATTCTTGACAAAATTTATTACCAAACAAAATAGTGTAACATTGTTCATACAAGTATAATTAAATTTATCAATTTAGATTAATCTTGTGAAAGGAAAAATATAACATTTTTTAGTAAGTTAGCCTATTAGTTACTTACAGACGTAAAAATATTGTATACAAGAGAATAAAATATTAAAATTGCGATAAACAAAAGGTGTTATCTGCAAAAGAACTTTCTTCCAGGTATTACAAAAAAAACACGTATAATTAATTACATTAAAAAAATATAATCATTATGTTTTAATATAATTAATTATTTCTTTAATATAATTATTTTTTATATCTGTAGTTCAATTTTATTATAATAAAAGAAATAATTACAATAAAAATATTAAAATAAAATTTATTATTTTATATTTTGATATTTTGTAAATTGATTTATTTTAATATATATTTATTGTGAAATAAAAATTTTTATTTATTAAAATTTTATAACAATTTTTTATTTTAAATTTATTTTTTAAATATTGACAAATTATTTTATTACTATCAAATCAAGGATAAACTTTCTACTCATTTTCTATGGTCCCTTTTTCAGTTCAAACAACTTTATTCATTTTTTTTTCTTTTCTTTTCATCTGTTTTTTTTTTTTTTTTTTT
>Ga0209489_107667_pt1 | contig 15751 bp, 9 predicted proteins | sample SiratrowhiteBW_FD_187527 | JGI IMG/M metagenome (GOLD analysis project Ga0209489, IMG submission 187527) | Root nodule microbial communities of legume samples collected from California, USA - Siratro white BW (SPAdes) (version 2) | ecosystem: Host-associated > Plants > Roots > Nodule | place: USA... | reverse complement strand
TTCTTTGCTATGCAATCAAACTGAGCTCTCCTGCTTTCTTCTGCACTCCACTCAGACCAAGGCTTGTCAACAGCAGTACCATCAATAACAGTTTTAGGAATATAAGGGTCATTCACAATTGCATCCCAAATACCTCTATCCAAAGATTCAATAAAGATTTTCATTCGGATTTTCCAAAACTGATAGTTAACACCACTGAACAAAGGAGGTCTATTTATAGAAGCACCCTCACCAAAAGGTAACTATCCCTCAGCCATAGGATCGAAAACTTGAATAACTTTCAAGACTTAGCTCTTGATACCAATTGAAAACGTTTTAGGCTGAGTTCAAGAGGGGGGTGAATTGAACTTTGAAATATTTTTCCAATTTAGACCTTTGAAAATGGTTTTCGCAATTTGAAAAACTTTAATGAATCATGGTGCTAAAGATATAGGGTGCAATAAAGAAATAAATTGATTCAAAGCACGAATGAATCAATTTTTTATATAGACAGATAGAAGCACACAGCAGATTTTCAATCACACAGATTTGCAATTTCACAGCAACACTTTAATCAGATCAAATTCACATAGTTCCAATAGCAATATTACACTCAGATCAGAATCACACACAAATCCAAATTTGAATGAGAGCAGAGAGGAACAAAATTACAAAATACTAATTTAAAACTCCTAACACAGCACTACACTAATTTCAATCAATATTAATAAATCTGATAAAGTTTTCTAACACCAGTAATTAATACAGAATTGAAAATTATTCAGAATGCAGATTCAATTGTTCATAAAACAAGAATATAAATTCTGCAGTATTACACCAATTCAGCCAAAGTTCCAATTCTTTGTCAAATAACAGATTCAGAATCTTGTATGTATAACTGATTTAGAAAAGAACCAATCTGATAAGCAAAATTTCTTTGACGGCTACAACAGATTTATCAGAAACCAATACAGAATTCAAGTTACAATGCACACATCAATATTCAGCAGAGGACTTAAACCAGTTTTATCAAGATTACCAAAAATTTAATTCAAATATTTCAATTTAATTCAATATGCAGTGCAAGAACAAATCAAGATTATGAGAGAAGGGTTCAAGAAGAAGAGACACAATCAATTTTATATTGGTTCACCACATAGGGTTACGTCCAGTCTTCTCTGCACCACTTGCAAAGAAAGTTTCACTAACTCAATTAATTGTTCACATACAATTAATCAACCAATTCTTACTCCTCGAAAAAATCAAGAACCCTGCTAAATTGATCAACTGCTCCCCGCAGCTCCCAATCAATTTTAGTAGAAACACCAAGCTAACTCAATTCCTACTCCCCGTAGAAATCAAGAACCCTGCTAAATTGATCAACTGCTCCCCGCAACTCCCAATCAATTTAAGCAGAAACACCAGGCTAACTCAATTCCTACTCCTTGTAGAAATCAAGAACCCTGCTAAATTGATTAATTGCTCCCCGCAGCTCCCGATCAATTTCAGCAGAAACACCAGGCTAACTCTTATAGCCCAAACCAATACAATTGTTCAATGATTATCACAGAATTACAATGAATACAACACAAATCTTGATTCAAACAAGATCAAGAAAGGTTGAGAAAACTCCCTGATTGGCGCAGAAAGAAAGGCCTGTACACAATCTTGAAGAAACCCAGTAGCACACCTTAGTCAGAATTGATTCTTCAAGTAAAAGCCCTCTTTTGAAAATGATTATTATGAACACAACAAATCTCTCGCAGTAGTTCTCACAAATGAATTTTAGAAGATTGTGTTTTTCAAAAATGTATCTCTCTTCTTTCTTTTCTTTGTTCTCTCTTTCTTTTTCTTGTTTTTCGCACTTGAAAAGCCCACTATATTATAGAAGTGATCAAACCAGATTTTTAGAAAACAGTTAATTCAGTTAAGCTCAGGCACGAATAAATTGATTCGGCTTAACCTGAAATCAGTTTATAATAGTTCAGTACTTTATTTTCCAAAACTGTTAATTCAGTTATGCTCAGACACGAATAAATTGATTCTGCTTAACCTGAAATCAGTTTATAATAGTTCAGTACTTTATATTTCCAAAACTGTTTTTAACTAAAGTTAAACATTTTTATAGTTTGATTTAAAATCATTTAGACCATGTGCTAATGAATTTCTCTTTATATGTGTATAGGTTCTCTTTCACAGCCAATCATACTCACTCACACTAAGACAAGACCTAGAACACACTTCCACTTGCTTGCTTTGGCCTTTTGGACATGTCTTGCATGGCTTCATCAAATCCTTTAGTATTGTGAGAATACTAACAACTTTGAGTCCAGAGGTAATTTCAAAACAACGTAAAACCGTTTTAATAGCCAATACGCTACTGAGTTTAAGTTGGCAAAAGAACAATGTATCATCTGCAAATTGCAACTACATCTACATGCTTATGGCCAAATTTAAACCCCTCTAACACACCTATCCTAACCGCTTCCCTAACCAAACCAGCTAGTCCCTCCACTACTATTAGGAACAGAAAAGGCACTAGTGGATCTCCTTGTCTAAGTCCTCTTTTTGGTCTAAACTCCGTAGTTGGACTACTGTTAACCAAGACCGAGATAGTCGTAGAAGAAAGACAAGTTTTTATTCACTTCATCCATTTATCACAGAACCCCATCTTAGCCATCATGTAAATCAAGAAGTCCCACTCCACTGAGTTGTAAGCTTTTTTGTAATCCACTTTGACTATAAACAATCCCTTTGATTTCTCTTTCTTCAGAAAGTCCATGTTTCATTTGCGATGAGAACACTATCCAACATACCTCTACCACTAAGAAAAGCACTTTGGTGGTTGTCGATCACCTTTGAAAAAAATCCTCTTTAACTTGTTAGTCAAAATTTTTTAAATCACTTTATACACACACCCTACTAAAGAGATTGGTTTATACTCATTTAGGGAAGAAGGGTTAACTTTCTTAGGAACCAATGAGATAAAAGAAGCATTGCACCCCATCGGAATGTACCCTGTTTCGTAGAAGCACCGTATATCATTAATCATCTTGGCCCCTATAATGTCCCAATTATATTTTAAAAAATGAAAGCTATACCCGTCGGAACCCGGGATTTTAGAACTTCCGCAAAATTGCCCGCTGCAGCTAGAATTATGGATTCTCTAAACACACTACATAACACCACATTATCCACATTATCAATTCTACTAAAGGCCACACCATATAGGTTTACCCCTAACTTCGTCTGAGCTTGAAACCTATTTTCAAAATGTTTCCTCACCTCAATTTTCACTTGATCCGGGTCCTCACACCTAACCTAATAATCAGTTATATATTAGTGCACTAATTAATTATATTTGATTTTTTATGTTTTTCTGACCCAAATATCGTCTTTGATTATTACTCATGAAATTTAAAAAAAAATGTAAATTTAATATGATATATGGGGAATTATGTGAAGCATGAAGTTTTTATGATGATATTATGTGGTTCTTATAGTGGTGATATTTATAGTCTTTAGAGATCATATCTACTGCCATTGTATATATAACATGGAGAAGTTTAAATAAGGTAACGAGAGTTTGTTTAAGTTAGATAAATGATTTACTAATAATATAACATGAAATTGCTGGAAATAAAATCTTTTGAAAGGATAAATGGTTAGAAGACCAAAGTCTGAAAACTAAGTATTCGAGGTTGTGTGCTAATTCATGTCAAAAGGAGGCTAGAACAGTGGATATAGGTGAGTGAGAACAAAATCAATGGGTGTTCAAATAGAGAAGGTGAGTTGAATGGAAAAAGCCTATGATGGAAGAGTTTCTAGTGGTTATGGATGAGAGTAGATAGCCAAGTATACACTGTGAAGTCTACATACCATAGGCTGAGGGTTAGTAGTGTATGATGATACTTTTAAAACACTGCCAACAGTTAAGATTTGTGCCCGAAAAATATTGATATAAAGTGACTATAAGAGATAATCTTAAAAGAAGAGGTATTATTGTATCTGATATATTGTGTACTATCTATAGACTTAAAGATAAATTAATTAGCCATTTGTTCTTTACATGTTGAAAGTAGAAGAGTCTAGATAAATGGATAAGAATAAAATCAATTCACCATTTCTTTGCTAAACAACACTTAGAAGTTCCTGAGTATTTTATTATTAATATTTTTATTATTATTTTTATTATTTTAATTATCTGTCGGTAACTTGGCAGACTATTTATAAAAAAATTTATTCATCAATAAATTAACATCAAAGAAATTTAACAGTAAATTTTTTGTCAATAAATATTTTGGTAATTATCGAGAAAATTAATCTGAATAAATTGAGCACAAAATTTTCATTGTAAAGTCTATCGATAATATTATTTTACTGATGAAAAATATTTCGTCAATAACTTCGTTTTTCTTATAATCTATCGTGCCCTGAAATGATAACTACAATCACAATTATAATTTTTATTTATTTATTTTAAATGATGTTACATATCGTCATAATTTATTTTAAAGTTTTCTTTTATTTTAATAATGATCCTATGAATTACATAGTTTGAGAAAGTATCAGACAATCAGAAATTGTCACCAATATATTATGGCCTTGACCAATCTTTGACTAACCTACATTTAAATTTTTAATTTAAAATATAATAATTACGATATTTAATAATTTATTACATAAAGATATGGATGATGACAGTGAATAGAAGATAATCCATATAACTACCTAAAAGTTTCTCTAACATTAATACGTTTGTCATTTTATTGAGGAAATTAAAGAAAGATACATGGAAAAGGTCATTGATGAAGCTAACACAATGCCCTAAAAGATCAAGGCCACACAATCTACATAACATCAACATGCCCTTATTTCTGGCAATGGAAGGACAAACAGTATTAGGTAGATTTCACCATCAAAGATTTAGATTGGAGGCTTGGCCAAAACATACAGAGGATTCTTCTTATGCTGAGTAAGCCCTGGCAACATTTCTGTATCAATGTCTTCTTTTCTAACTCCTGCTGGCAATTCCCAATCGAACGAATTCAGAAGATTAGCAAGAATAAGATTGAGTGAGGCAACAGCCATAGGAATACCAGGACAAATTCTACGACCAGCACCAAATGGAATTAACTCAAAATCTTGCCCATAAAAATCTATAGTACTATCTAAGAACCTTTCTGGCAAAAACTCTTCTGGGTCTTTCCAAGACTCAGGGTCTCTATGGATTGCCCAAGCATTCACATACACTATTGTTCTGGCTGGAATTTCATAACCACCTATCATGCATGCTTTGCTTGTTTCTCTTGCCACAAGTAGTGGTGCTGGTAGATGCAGTCTCAATACCTCTTTTGTCACAGCTTTGAAATAGGGAAACTTTTCAATATCATCTTCTTCTAGAAATTCTTTCTTGCCTCCCAAACTCCTAATTTCTTCTTGAACTTTCTTCATTACTCTTGGATTCTTTAGTAGTGCAGTCATAGCCCACACCGTTGTGGCTGCAGTTGTATCTGTTGCTGCTACAAGCATGTCCTGCATGGAGAAACCACCCATTTGCTTTTGTTTGAAAGGAAAATGATATTATTAGTGCAGGAAAAGCACCCATTTCTGATTGGCCCTAAATACATTCTGTAAAAGAATCTTTCAAATATACTTGTCATTGTGATAAATTAATTTATAAATAAAATAGCAATGATTAAAAATGATTACTCTCTTCTTAGAGTGTAAATTGATTCAGATTGTCATTCAACATCACTTTTTGACTAAGGTTAAAAATCTTGTTTAATGATGATTTTTTAATGCCGTTGTTGAAAGACAAAACAAGATATTTTCAGTGATGAACGACGTGGAAGTGGAGAATATGATGACTATTGAAATCATAGTCATCATCATATTTACGACTACTGTTGCCGATAAAAAAAATCATATTTGTGACTACTGAATCAGAAGAAGATTCTACTAAACTTTGTTCCAATTCAAGGAACTAACATATATATATATATATATATATATATATATATATCTATACGTGTGATTACTTCAACATCATGCTTACTTTCACATTTTAGATTTTTTATGTATAACACATATAATGGATAAAACAAGAAAGATCAAGTGGATCGGTTCAGACATGTTTTTGATACACAGGGTCCTCAAACATAGACAAGTGCAGAGCATACACATGTCTAAAACTAGCCTAGAGATTACTTCTTCCTTCTTGACTAAATCACAACATACAAAACTAAAATTTTCAGAGAAAGGAGAAGAGAAGAGAGGTTTAGAAACTCATAGTTTGAGAAACTGATATTATTCAAACTTAAGAACTGTCTCTCCTTGTTTGATACATTCTTCTGAGTTCCCTTTTACAGACAAAGGGACTCATATACAAACAAAAAAAAAAGCAATAATACATCAGACACTATTTGATAGTGACATAAAGCTAAAAACACTATTTGACAGTGACATAAGTTGAAAACACTATGCGACAACGACATAAAGTAAAGAATACTATTTAACAAGGACATTTTGTCTTATATCCACAGTGCTTTTTGTCTTGTCCTTTGAGCTTTGGTGGATATGTCTACAGTATTTGTTGTCTGTCCTTTGAGTCTTGCTGGATAATTTTCTGATAAGATTTTATCCTTCTGTATCTGATTCATTTGGATCATCTCGTGAGCTGGAATGCCAAGGTGGCCAAGGGTCTTGGGAATCTTGCCAGATTGTCTTGTCCTTCTATTTCTTTTCTTCTTTCCAGAAAAGTTCTTCTTTTTTAGTTTTGTCTTCTTGTTGCCAATCTTGCCAGAGAAGATTTGATTCAGAAACAGGAATGTTATTTGGAGGTTCTGATGGAATATGGACTCTTTTGAATTCTTCATTCCAAACTTCTGGAGAAACTTCCCAGTCTGGTGAACATATTAAATCAAGATTTTTGAGTTTGTTACAACTGGATGAGACTGGTTGTTGAGTTATTTTGAAACCATTTATTTCATGAAGGTGTATGGTCAATTCTTCCTTCCAAAAAGGAGGATTGTTAGGTTTCATGAATGTCTTCAGATTTGGAAAAGTTGCATATGACAGAGCTTGATTTTGGGTATATATGCTTCCACTGGGATGTTTAAAATAAGGCCTGTGAATTATGAAGATGGAAACAAATTTGTTTGCCTCTTCTTCATCTAATTTCCAAACATTGAATCTGCATAATTCTCTGTGAATCTGTTCTTTCCACCAATGTATGGGATAATACCATGAAAGAAATTTCCAGAGCAAGGTGTTCTGGTTTTTTCGGTCTATGAGATATTCAATGGCTTTGAAAGAGGGAAAGATAACAGGTATTTGAATATTGCAGTAGTACACCATAAATACCACATGTCAGCTTCTGTGAACATTTCATCCATTAATAATGGAAAAATATTTAAATATGGTGCAGCAGGATTGAACCAAGTGGATTTTGGTTTTATCTGGTGTTCTTGGATTGTAGTGGCAAGGTAATGGAACATATGTGTTTCTGCAAAGGATTTTATGACTGTAGGAGTGATTGGCTGGATTCTTAATAATTCTGGAGGAAATTCATGAAAGTTTTGTGAAGAAGATCCTTTGTCTAAGGGTTCATTCATCATGATCAGGGGATATTCATGGGTATCTATGAAGATAAGGATTGTTCTGATGTTTTCTTTTAACTGGTGTTGTTGTGATTGGACTTCTTTAGGTCTGGATAGATAATCAGGGATCACATTCTTATTTCCTTTGATGTGTTTGACTGTAAAATCATACCTGGAAAACCATTCTTTCAGACGGAGGATTTGAGGACTTGGAGGAACTTTGTTCTTCAATTCAAGCATTTTGGGAAATGATGAATTATCAAGATGAACTTCAAAAGTATGTCCTCTTAAGTGGAAATCAAACTTTTGGATTCCATATTTGACAGCAAGTGTTTCTTTGAAAGTAGTATGGTAATGAATTTCAGCTTGTTTGAACTGTCCACTAGCATGTCCGCACTAAAATTTCTGTCCTTCAATTTCTTCAATTAAGACTACTCCCCAATAATGGTCACTAGCATTTGTTTGCAAGATTCTCTTTCCTTCTCCAGGTATCTTTAATGGTGGAGGATTTTTTGCGATTTCTTTCAGAATTTTGACTGCTTCAGTCTGTTCATCTCCCCATGGTGGTGCATTCTTTTTCAACAATTTTGATAGTTTTGAGGTGTGGTGAGAGATGTTGGGAATAAAATCTCTGATATAGTTCAAGATTCCAAGAAATTGCTGGATTTGTTTGACAGTAAAGTTTTTCTCAGGAAACTTTGGTAGTTCTTCAACAAGATGGGGTTGAGGAGAGTATTTTCCTCTGGAAAATTTCATTCCAAGGAATTCTATTTCTGTGGTTCCAATTTGAGACTTTAAAGATGATAACATGAGGCCATACTGGTGACTTAACTGATAGAATCTCTCTAACAGTTCTTTATGGCTTTTTTCATCAGGTGAGAATAAAAGGATGTCATCTATGTACATGAGTGCAGAGGTTAATATGGGCTCAAAAATTCTGGTCATGGCTTTTTGGAATAGTGATGGTGCGACTTTCAATCCAAAAGGTAGAACTGTCCATTGGAAATGGGCATTGGGTATGCAAAATGCAGTTTTGGGCCTATCTTTTGGGTCTAGCCCAAGTTGCCAAAATCCTGATTTTAAATCAAATTTTGAAAAGACAAAGGCATTTGTGATATACGAATAGAGAGTGTATATCTTGGGTAAAGGAAACTTATCATCTTTGAGGAAAAGGTTCAGTGGTCTATAGTCAATGACAAGTCTCTTCTTTCCTCTGACTTTTTCTGACCTTTTTTCAACATAGAAAGCTTGACACGCCCAATCAGAATTGGTTGGCTCAATTAACCCTTGTTTTAAGAGTTTTTGACATTCTTCTAGTGCGGCCTGTCTGTCACTGGGAGTCATCCCGGAGTGAATAGCTTTAGTTGGATTTATGTCTTCATTGAGTTTGAAAGGTAGTTGCACAAAGAACTCTTCATTCTTCCAAAGAGGTTTTGGATGTTGGAATAAGTCATGGCTGTCTGCACATAACTTTAGAAGCTTTTCTTTGTATTCTGCATATTCTGGAGGTGCTTCTGACAGACTAAAAATCTTCATTAATGGATTGAATGGTTTGAAACTCTTCCCGTACCTTACACCATTTGGAAGTAACTGTATCCCTTTAAGCTGAGAATAAACGTCCATGCCAATAAGGATATCTTTTCCTGGAAGGTCTGTTCCAATGACCTTGGTGTAAATGACGCAATCTGGAAAGAATTTAATTCCAATGCTTTTTCTGGTCATCAGTTCTATTGTAAAGATTTCTCCACTTGCAGCTTTGAACTTTAATCTTTTTTGTTCCCAAAATTCTGGATGAAGAATTTTAGGGTTCATCATGGTTCTTGCAGCTCCTGTGTCAATGAAAGCGATTGCTTTGATTGGAACGTCATATCTTGAAGGGAGTATATGGACTTCAATGTTGGGTGCTGGTGGAATAGATACCAGAGACTGTTCTTCTACCTTTGTTATCTGATCAAAGGATAGAATTGGGAAATGATGATGACATTTATCTTCTTCTTCTTCTTCTTCTTCTGATTCTCCACTTTCTGAATTGTCATCTCCTGAGACATCTATGCCAAAAACAGTGTCTTCATCTGGATATTCTTGTTCACTGTAGAGTGATTCTACATCTTCTTCAATCTGTAAGGTTTGGATTAACCTTGCAGATTTTTCTGTTTTATTTGGGCAAGATTTTGCAAAGTGTCCTGTCTTTCCGCAGATAAAACATCTGTTCCCTTTCTTTTTTCTAGGGAATGATTTTTGTTTGAAGAATTTTACTTTCCTCTTTCCTTTGTATCTCTTTTTTTACTTGGGAAGTCTTCTGAAATTTCTTCCTCTTGAGAAAGGTTTGTTTTTGCAAGAGCAATCTTTCTTTTTGCACTTTATCTCCAGGTATTTTTTCGGGCACGTCTTTGAGTATTTTTTCTGGTTCTTCATGATTCCTTCAAGTAGTTGTTGTTGGCTGCATAGTTTGTCAAGGGCAACAATGCATGTCTGGTGTATTTCTCCAAGTGTCATCTGAATGATTTCTTTATTTTGGATGTTCAGCATTCTCTACATTTCTCCTTGGATTTCTTCAGGGAGTGAGCTTACATAGGTGCTTTTCAGACTCGGATCATTGTATCCATTTAATTGATAAAATCTTTGTTGCATCCTCTAGAAGTGTCTTTCAATATCTTTGAGCTTTAATGAGCAACACTTCATTTCAAAGTATTCCTTTCGGATTTCTTTCTTGACAATGTCTACATTTCCGAGGAATTCGAAATGAATTGCAGAGATCACAGCATCTGTATTTTCAAATCTGTGGAGCTGATCTTGGTTTACGGTACCTATGCTTTGGTACCATTCTTTGAGAGTTCCTGTCATCCTTGCACAAAATTTTTCAATGACTCTATACTGGTCAGCATCAGGGTGTATCAATTTCGCATCCATCCATGCTTTGAAATCAAGAAGCCTCTTTCTCCACTGAGTTGGTGGAATGTCATCTAGTGTGAATAGAGGTGTTCCTGTGATCTTTTGGGATGGAGTGTTGATTTCTTGTGGATGTAATCTGGAGGTGGATCCTCCAGCATCTTCTTCAGGAGAAGCCATGTAAATCTTTGTTAGATCTACATATTCTTTTTCAGAAATGTTTTCAGATGAGTTTTCTGATATTTCTGGATCTTGATCTGAATCAAGAGAATCTTTTTCATCTTCTTCTGAATCTTGAAGTTTTTGATTTCTGAAAGAGACCATCAATTGGTCTTGTGGTTTCTCTTCTGCTTCTGTTTCCTCAAAAGGAATGTCTTGAGATGTTGATGTGGTTATGGTTTTGGGGTTTTTTCCAAAAAAGGTGGTTTGTTCTGGCAAAGTAGGAGGTAAGAAAGGTGGTTTGACTGGATGGTGTATTACTGTGCTGGACAAAAGTTTTTTCGGAGAAATAGGGAATGGTGAATATATGTTTTCTGGTGGTGGTTTTGCAATTGTTTTCACATATTCTTCAATCTCAGAAACCTGTTTTCTTAGTTTTTGTAGCTCCTGTTCTCTTTTTGAATTTTCATGAAAGCTTCTTTCAGCTTTTTTCTCCATTTCTTTTTCCAGGGCTTCAATCTTCTGTTTTATTTCTGCATAGGCCTTTTGAATCTTTTCAGACATCTGGTTCAGTTGATATTGAAATGCTTCTGTCACCTTGTCGACCTTCTTTTCGATAACTTTCAAAAGATTGTTCTGAGCCAGTGAATTGGTTGTCTGCCAGTTTAAAACTTCTTCTGTCTGAGTAGAAGGCTTGTAAGTTCCATCTGGAAGGATTTCTGTTGGTTGCACAAAAGGTTTTGTGGAAATTTTCTTTCCTGTATCAACTTGTCTTTCCAAGGAAGGAAAGTCTTCATTGGTAAACATCATGCAGGGAACTGCTACTGGTTTTTTCTCTCGAAAAAGGTTTGAACAATTCTTCGGTGGAGGCCAGGTGACTAGATTTGGATCTGCTGGTGGATATCCTTCTTTTCTCAAGGCTTTTATTCCTCTCTCATAGATGGGGAGAGGGTCTTTTGTCTTTCTGATCCCGATCCATGGCCCGTTATCAGGGTCATATCTCCTGGTTGGCTTTGGAGGAGGTTTGCACTGTTTTTTCTTTTTGAAATTATCTTCATCATCAGAATCTGAAGATAATTCTGAGTCAGAATCATGGTCTTCGTAGCAATCACAATCTGAGTCACACGCGGATGGATCTACATCCCATAAGAAGTGTCTATTGAGCTTATCTGAAAAGATAGCTTTTCTAAATTCTCGAAAAGAGTGAATTGGAATCTTTTCTTCCTTGTCTCCTAGTGTTATCATCATTGTATGAAACATCGGAGGAGGATTCTTGCTGGTATCGCCATCATTTTTCCATTTGAAAGTAGTTTTGACACTACCATCAACAGAATTTCTTCTGAAAGTTGCTTCTGTGGCTACTATCTACTTTTCTTTCTTTTTGAAATTCTCATAATTGCTTATCCATTCAGTTGGAATAAGCTGTTTGAGCTCATCTCTGGGTATTTGTCTGGGAACTTGTACGATGGTTGGAATTTCTTGATCTTTTGCAGCTAAGACCATCAAGGCATTTCCTTCAAATTCTCTTTCTCCAGGAAGATCAAAACAGTGATCTTGTATTCTGTAAACGATCTGATGATGTAACGTGGCTGAGAGGGCAGCTTCATCTTGTGGAGCGCCTACAAGTTGTACTTGTACTTTGAATCTACTGGAAAGGGTTGGATCCTTCAGTTGGACGTTGAAATTTGGAAAGATGGTGAGGACTGCACTTCCTGCATTCAGTGTTGTCAGTACTATTCCAATTACTGCCTGTTCATACTGTTGATATGTAGAATCAAGCAGTGTGATTCTTGCAGTAACTAGAAGTCCTTTTCTTCCATGAAGGGTAAGCATTAATCTGACTGCTCCAAGGTGAAGGGCTACATAGTTAAGAGCTCTCCATTGCTTTATCAACTCTTTGCTGATCTCCAGATCTACATATTGTTCTGCACTAGTAGCATGAAGTGCTACTTGATCTATTCGAGAACTTTGGATATATTCTCGGCATCCTTTTCTAGGAGTTGAGATTAACTTCTTGATGGAAGAGATGAATGGAAAGTCAGACTTGTTTCTTCGGAATACGTTATATGGACTGAGAAGAAGTGGTAATGAGTGTTCGATTTGGGATTCTTCAGGGATATGTTGGAATTCTATGAGATTTCCTATTTTTGAAGAAAAGGTCTTTTTACAAGAGTCTGGTATTGTTATTTTGGAGGAAAGGGTTATGGGATTCTCTGAGGTAGAGGGTTGGTCCATGGTCTTTAGAGTCTCTCTCTTTCTTCCTACTCATCTTAATTTTATATAATGTACCCAGCTTTTCAGAAAGAAGTAACATATATATATATATATATATATAAGAGCACTTTATTTCGGAATGTTTCCATAACTCAAATCCCAAAACAAATTAGCAACATTCGATGCTTTCTTAAAAGGAAAAGAAAATGTTGAAATGAGTTTATTTCAAGTTAATTCGAATGCACATTTAGTGGAATGTTCAATTGAATTTAACAAGCTAAACTCAACTATGGTCCAAGAGTTTATCTCTTTATCAATGTGAATACAAGATTAATTCAATCTTTTAGTAATAATTTTGGTTTGCTTTGTGTTTTATAGGATTGAAATACCCTTAAATTACTCTTATTTATATCAAAGAGTGCGTGGCATATTTGTAAATATATGGTATGATGAAAATATTAAATTGAAAATATTTACGAAAAATACCACTATTTTATTTTTTTATGAAGATCCCAAAATCATTGTAACCAGAAAAATATAATTAATTACATATTTTGCATTAAAGGACGATATGCTTCTACGAATTTGTCTTTATTTTTATCCTCTTCACAACTCTAGAGGTTTCAATATATATTAAATGTTAGATACTAGTGAATGAATTTGAAGGTATATCCTGTGTGGCAGGTATTTCTCAACTTCTACTGACCATATATTTTAAGAGCAGGGGACTTCAATAAAATGAAGAGAATTTTTTTTGTAAATTTGATTCCTTTTCTGCTCAAAAACAACCTTGCCCATAATGTAATATTTGAATTAAACTGTTTTACTCACCTATGCATAAGTTACTGTTTATATGAAATATTTTTTGTGTGGACATGCAAAGGGTTATTAATTTTTTCAGTTCCAATTTTAGTTGAGATAAATTAGACAAAACCCAACAAATATATGACACTTATTACAGGAATTAAGCTAGAGAGAAAGAATTCCAAACCAGAAGCACTCCTTTTATGTGATCATTTGTGAGCTCTATGGAAAAGGAACGTTGTTTCTTGAGTTGAAGCAAGACATCTATTATACCCTCATTCTCCGAAGTCTTTCTATTAGGATCCATGTGTTCTTCAATCACTTCTTGGTAGAACTCATCCAAATCCTTGAAATTCTGTTCAAGACGAGCACGTAGCCCCGTGAGTCTATCAACCCAACCCAAGAAAGGAATATAATCTGAGAAGAAGAAGGTGGCCCACATGGCCTGGCACTCATTGAACATTCCATGGAACCTACTCCTTTCTGCTCCTTCATCTTCATAGCTTCTTCCAAACACAATTCTACATATGATTGTGCTTGTAAGAGACATTAACAGTTCATTCAAATTCGTAACCTTCGAAGATGAGGCATGCCCAGATAACTTTTTTATCATTTTCCTGACCTCAACCTCTCTTATTGAGGCAAATCTCGAGACACGTCTTGAGCTAAGAACATGGACAACACAAATTTTCCTAATTTCTCTCCAAAACTCACCATATGGGGAAAATATCATCTCTAACCCATTGTAGGACAGTCTCTGCTGGCCAAGTAGTTTAGGTCGGTCACTAACCTCAAGGTCATGGTCTTTCATTAACTCTTTGGCTAGTTTAGGTGAGGAGATGACAATGGTTGGCCTTAAACCTAATCGAATTGAAAATATAGGGCCATATTTCTTTGAGAGATGATAGAGTTGAAGATAAAGAAGAGAGTTATTGAGCTGATGAAGGTTTCCTATTATGGGAAGACCTCTAGGACCAGGTGGAAAGGGTTGGTTCTTGAAGGTTCTGCGGTGCTGGAAGAAGTATACCAAAAGCACGGGAAGAACAAGGCACAGAATCAGAAGTGGTGACGCCATTGTCGCCTATCTAAGAGGTGGAAGTAAACAATCTGTCATCAAACTCACTCGTTTCAGAAACGATAATATATATGTATATATATAACTTCGTCAAAATCAATATTAGGTCTATTGTTTTAACTATTTATTAAAATATAAAGTTATAATTATGACAGGTATCGGGAAAAGAATATTTGTCCTCACATAAGGTACGAATTCTAGCGGGATCCCAAACCTCCATTGCACTTTCGGAAAAAAACAAACTATATATATTATAAAAAATATATAATTATTATTGTGATAATAATTGGTTTGCATATTGTTTATATATTATCATCTCATAAAATTTGTTTTGCAAGGTGATATTTATATTTTAGTTATATATTATAAATTAGCCTTTTTTATCTTTAGTGAAATTAGAATTCTTAACCAATCATTTTATTTCAGCTTGTTTAATATAAATTTTAAATGGTTATATTAGGTTAAGGAAGATTAAAATGTACTAATTTTATTTTGGTTCTCTTATCTGAAAATGATTTGTAGGGAAAGTTTATGTGATTTTTAGAAATAGGAGTGTGAAAATCAATTATTCTTCAAATATTGTGTTTTGTCTATGTAAATCTCGTGTTTATCGATCTAAGAATCCCTTCATGGGATTTGGGTGCATAAATAGATTTTAATTACTTTTTTAGTTACTTAATATATTACAATCGTACATATTCATTGTTATGCTGTCAATTCAATGTGACAATATCAAGAATCAACATAGGACATAATTATATTGATATGAAATTTATACATAGTATCTACATAATCATTATGTCTTAAGTATGATGGAGTGACATTGCTAATTTTATTTAACAATAACACATACGTAATAATAAATTATGCTTAAAAAATAATAAATAGCGTTTTTATTATTGAGAAAAAATTAATCCATTACAATACAAAGACGAAGACGTGATTATAATTAAGAAATAATCATTAACTAATTTAGTGATCAACAGTCACAGTCAAACCTTTAAAGAGTTGAGTTTTATTATGAGTTTAT
>Ga0209489_107665_pt1 | contig 15756 bp, 6 predicted proteins | sample SiratrowhiteBW_FD_187527 | JGI IMG/M metagenome (GOLD analysis project Ga0209489, IMG submission 187527) | Root nodule microbial communities of legume samples collected from California, USA - Siratro white BW (SPAdes) (version 2) | ecosystem: Host-associated > Plants > Roots > Nodule | place: USA... | reverse complement strand
TATATATATATATATATATATATATATATATATATATATAATCAATTAGCATGACGTTGTCTTGTTAGAATCACTTTATTACTTAATGTTATATCAACATATTTTGTTAATGAATTTATAGAGGACTCAATTAGCGCAATTAAAATATCAGGATACTAAAGTTATATAATTGTAATTTCGGAATAAAAGTACAATTCTTTTTTAGTATAATAACAATAATGAGAATGGGAACGGAACATAAGTCTTGATGTGTTTATTCTGAATTTTACTACTAAAAGCAATTTTAGTTGGTTAAAAAAGGTTTACATATATTTATGATTCCTGTAAAAGTATTTGTTAGTTTAAATCTATGGCATTTTCAGACTGTCATTATTTAATTTCATTCATAATAGTTAGTGTAACGATAAAAATAGAAAATATATCAGTCTTATTTTTATTAAATAAACAATATATTACATTATGTATCTAAAATATCTAATTATCTTAGTTAATAATATTATCTATTGCCTTAATTATTAATTAATATTTTTTATTTTTAGTGTTAAACTAATCCTAATTAAAGATTAAAATTAAAATTAAATAGTTAAAAAATGTTATAGAGTAAAAACTAATAAAAAGCTTTTGCAATAACAAAAATAGATGAAAAAAAATACTATGTCTTAAAATTATTACTACACATTAATTGATAATTTCGAAATTTGCTTTGATTAATTTATGATAATAATAATAATAATAATAATAAATTTGATTAATTATATTATTATGTTTTCACATAATAAAAATATTTAGTAATTATTAATTATTGAAAAGTCAATACCATACATATTTATTGATTGGATCAAATATATCGTTTGATTAATTTATAATAGTTTTCGAATTTTAGTTTTTGAAAATATAATTAAAATAAAACTGGTTTTAGCTATTATAATTGTAATACACATATTTTATATTAATGTTAATAATATTTTGTATATATAATATAAAATAAATATTATAGAAACATTTACTACATGTATTTCAAAGAGAAATGATTATAAAATTTGAAAATAAAATGATTACTTGTTAAATAGTGGGAAACACTAATTAATGTTAACAAAACACTTGTGATTTCAAAGTGCAATATGATTAGAAATTTTAAAGAAAATGATTAGATGTTAATTGGTGAGAAACACTACTTAATGTTAACGAAAAACCTGTGATTTCAAAAAGCAATGATTAGAAATTTTAAAAAAATGATTAGATGTTAATAGGTGAGAAAGACTAATTAATGTTAAGGAAATTGTGATTGACATTTCATTTTGATGAAACTTTCTTTTATATAAAAAATATTTTGTATTCAATTATTTATTAAATTAAGTTAAGTTAAATAATAATAATAAAATGGTCAAATAATTTATATTAATATATAATTTATATGAAATAGATTTTAATGCTAATAATGAGTTTTGAAAAATGTGATAAATTAAAAGACATTCAACTTAAGATATTGGAAATTTCAAGCACATATTTTCTTTCCACGAATTAATTTATCGTTTAATGTTAATGCATTATAGAGTTGTGAAGTATTCAGGACCACTCACTTTATCTTTGATCGGTTTCCACCCAAAAATATAGGTAGCCACTTGTAATTGTCAACTTGGTACTTAGTCCCCAATTAAAATTAGAGACATACAATTAATAAGTTTTGGGAACATGCACCTTAAATAAAATAAGTATTATAAATCACTTTACCTATTCTCGCAACTGTAAGTATATCTTCAAATTCAAACAATATAAATTTTATTTATTTTAATTTTTGATAATCATATTATCTTTAAAATAGTGTTATACACACGAAATAAATGGTATAAACTTGTTTTATTTCAATCAAATAACTCAATTTTTAATTCTTGTCTATATGATTATATTAAATGTTCATATACGCAAATAAGTAAAATTTATATATATATATATATATATATATATATATATATATATTAAATATATATATACACAAATAAAAAAAATATATATATATATATATATATATATATATATATATATATATTCTCATTTTAATAATTTGATTGTCCTAGTTTGTAATATATATTTTTTTTCATATTATACAGTACAACCATAATAGTTAAACAAATACATATGAAAGAGTGATTTATTTTATTTTAAAATATGTAACACATTATATATAATTACATTGTCGACATAATGAAATATTTCTTAATAACATTTTTTATGAGACACACACAAACAAAACGTCAACCTACCTATATTCTAGTTCATCAAATACCCCAAATTTATGTTGTTCTCAACCTCTCCATTATTCCTTATAGTGTGCCTACTAATTCAAAACTTCCTTTAACACTTTCAAAAATCTCCTAATCTACATATATGCTATTTAAACTATCATTTCCTACACGAACAACATCTATATTTAACAAATCACCAAGAAAAGAGAAGAAAAGAATATACTTCTAAGTAGGGATTGAACCACTTACTCAAAAACTTAACTTTAATCATTTACCTTATTCATTATTTCACTTGCTCCTGTGTACTGAAATTTAACAATGCAACATTAAGCATATTCTTTTCTACACTTAGAGAGAGAGTTAAAATATTTGAGTTTAGGAAAGATAAAATTTTGAATGAATAAAAAGTAAATATTCAACTATATTATAAGTTTTTTATTTTTTATTCATTTGAAATTTATCTCTTCATATAACCTATCTTTTATAATATTATATTTCTATTTATATTATTCATGTTGAAACCATATTAAATTTTATTTATTTATATTTTAATAATAATTTGATTCAGATAAATTGATATAACTAAAGTATTGTATGTACAAAATTATTTACTTTATACATTTGAAAGAAATAAAATGTAAATATTACCAAAGATAATAACTCCAAAGGATTATATTCTTTTATCTAAAAAATATATGGAACATAATTTGGAGACTTCTAATGCAATCCAATAATCAGATTTAAATAAACTGGGTTAGGTCTTGAGCACATTCGCTCGTCATTAATTACTTGCATGCATGGTTTTGTTTTGGTTGGCATGGGTTTGCAACAATTTACTTATTTGCATTTTTTAGTGCATATTTTTATCTTCTTCTTTCTTCTTGTGATGATTCATAACCACTCATCCCATTTCATCATTTCAGTAACCTCTCACCTAGACGTGGGTGGCCACCTGTCCCTGTTCACATTCATGTACCTATTGTATGTGCATGTATATATATGTATATATATGCATCATGATTTTGCATTGGAATATTATCAAGTTTGGTCCCAGGAACTATCATCATTCATTGATTGAACTCTTTTTAGCAATTTCGATAGATTTGAAATTGTAAGATTGAATACTATGTTGGTTCATTTCAGTAATTCACAAATTTATAATATATATCCTCAATAAACAAGGAGTTCTCCTTTTTCATAATTGTCCTTTTCTTATCAAGCTATGCTTGATATTTTTAAAGTGCATTCAGTATAAAAATACTTGTATTATATTATAAATTTAAGTTCCAATTTTGTAATTTGTAATTGCTATTTGAATTATGAATGTTTAAACTATATGGCTACTTTTAATGTAAATTTGAATATTTTGATAAATTTTGTGAATTTTTTTTATAATTATATTTATAGGATGTAAACAACAAAATCATCCTAAATTTTTGGAGAATAAAACCTCCTTAATTGCAAATGAAAATAAAAGAGATTATAATTTTAAACTCTTTAATTACAATAACCACATCCTATGGCTATAAAATGACCCCGAAAAAATAACTGTTTAATGAGAAAAGTATCTCTCTAAATGGTTTTTTGAGGTTAGAAAGAGGTTCAAATTTGCAACATCATTTGGTGGACGACGTGATGTGATAATGATTTAACATTATATTCACAGATAATGCAATAGATAATAAATTATATCCACATGATATTGATTTACCATCAATTTTCAGTTAAAATTTACAAATTATACTGATGTACTAATGGTATTTTTTATTACGCAAAAAATTGTGTGTATATAATATTAGTATTAACAATGCAATTGGCATACAACATTATTAGTATATTAATATATTATTAACTTCTTAGTCCTTAAAATTGTATAATTAATTTAAGCTAAATAAATTATAATTTTCATTCATCAAATAATAACGCCTTGATATTTTTTTTATGTTTAATAAGAAAATCCTTCAAGGTAATGTGTTATGTAATAATGTTTCTAAAACTCCTTCAATGTGTGTGAATGAAAGCCCTTCAAAGTATTTGTGTGCTTAGATTTATATACAGCCAATGTTATTAAATAACTAATTATCTCTATTTTCATTTCAGTGTTTGACAGATTATCCGTGCAAAGTTTTTCCATAAAACTTTTATCACAAATGCTAACCAATGAAATTAGCTGAGAACTTTAAAATAGAAAATTTTCATTAATCAGTTTCATTATTATTTTACTTTGATTTTCAATACATTCCCAATGTCAGCTCCAATAATTTTATTATTTAACTTCCCCACAACCCGATTTTTATTGATGTAATATATAACCCACCCTTTTCCAAGAAACAAAAATCAAAAGAACAACTAAACTACTTTTAAAGATATAATTATGGCACTAATCTTCAGCTCTCTATGATCTAAATTTCTGTGGATAAAAAAATAAGCACTTGCAATAATATAATAATTTAAATAAAGGTAGATTGAAATGCAGGCAAAGTTATAGTTAGAGAAAATCCAGGAGCTTGGTTAGAATAGTTATGGGTGTTGAAAGTGGAGACAAAGATTAGAAACTAAACTCTATCTATCAAATTTAAAGTAATAAGAACAACGACAACAACGTAGGTACCTTCCCCCAAAATGTCGCATCTTCATCGGAACATGGGTTTCATTATCGAACCACCAAATGTCTCACTTTGCAACTTTACATTTAGTTTAGTGATTTTACTCGTATTTAGGGTTGAGAAACGCTGATAACATTTTTTTTAGAATCTACTTTTTATTTATTGCCCCTTTCAATTGGACAGTGATTTGATTTGCTTTTCTCATTTCAAGAAATAATAATATTTATAATATGGTGAATGACTTTGCTCGTGAATTTAATTCTGTGGACTTTAATCATGCCGTCTTTCTACCTATCCTTTAATTATGGTAATAAACTTCTTCAAAAGTTTATCAATTTCACTATTTTTAATAATACACTTAATTACTTTCCACCAACTGTGCTCATATTTGAAAGGGATTGACTTTTTCAACAATCTTTCTCTCAATTAAAAATTTACCAATCTTATTCTTATATCCTTGCTAAATTAAATGATGATGTCACTTATCTTTTTTTTTTTTTTTATCAGCAATACTATTTAATCTACATGGATGATGTGACTTCATAAATTGACTTTAACATTGGTAATAAGAGTTTTGATACAAAGACATTATTAATCTCATACATACATTGGTAATAAAATTAATGAACTTTAATTATTTCACCTATCTTTATTAAGAGACTGAAGTTCTTTAAGTAAAAGCCGATAAAGAAAAAAAAGTTCTCAAAAGTAAAAATATAGCATTATCTTTTTAACCTTTTATACTCATTTATATTAATATTTGAAAAGTTAAATTAGTAATAGTTAAAAATTTTATATCATACTAGAAATAAGATTAACATAATGGATAGTTTATTTTTTATCAACAATAATAAATATAATAAATCAAAACACTTCATAGTGTTTCAATCCTTATATAAAATAATTATTTTTTATTTTACGGAACTCTAATCAAAATATTACAATGACACAACTTTTTCAATTTTTAAATATCTTTTTCGATATATAATGGATAGTTTCATAGTATATAAATAAGTCCAAAGTTCATCTTATAAACTGATTTTGTAAAATTAAATATTAGACTTAAAGTTTATTTTTTAAGATGATATCAAATTTTATTTTAACAATGTTTGATAGACCTATTATGTCATTCACTATTGGATTATTTTCGAATCATTCATCAATATCTAATCTCATACACAAATTAAACTGTCGCGAGAGAGTATGTTGAAGATCTTACATGTACTAAAAATAAAATTAATTATAATATATAAGTAAGTACATACTTAACCTAACAAACTGATTGTAAAAGACTGAATTAAATTTAAAATTCATTTCTTAAAAATGTGTCAATAAAAGAAAATTGTATCATTCCCTTTACCTTTTTATGTCATTTAAGATTTATACATACAATGTAAGAAATGTAATAAAATTTATTAATTTTAATAGAATAATTATAAAGTATATTATACCCTTCTACTTCACAATAGTGTAAATTAAATAAAGATTACATGAAAAGTAACAGTATAATTAATAGAAAAACAAGTACTGTTATCTTAAATTTTTTTTTCCAGCAGAAAATAACATGTAAATAGAAATAAAAACTTCTAAAAAGTCTATTTGAAAAAAGTATGTAAGATAAGTGAGTTTATTGTCAATAATTATGTATGAATAACTATAGTGTGAATCATTTCTCATCCTTTCTGTATATGAGAACATATTGTAAGAAACAAAATAAAGCACTTAAACAAAAGTCCTTTTTAGGAAAGTAGACAAAGAAAAGTGAAATCTTAACAGAGGTAGATATAAAATTGAGAAGAAGAGAAATCCAATGGGCGAGAACACAGCAGTTTTCTTGAGCGGCTTCCATGGATCCATTTCACATTCTTCTTTTCTTTATGCTTACCACGTTATTCATATGGTTTCCACAAACAATGTTCATTTAGTGCTCAATTATTATGCCCCAAAACTCACACCAGCTACAATTTTCTCACAAATTAATAATTACAAAATGCATGTGTTTTCCCAATCGATTTGCTTAAAGGCGAACTTGTCGAGACAGATGACATAAAACCATTAGCAGAATAGAAACTACTAGGAACAATGTCCTATTTTGTTATTATTTTGTTATTTTTTAAAATCCAACTTGATATTTTGACCTTATTTCTTTTATTTTTTGACCAACTTTGAAGTGTTGAATATGTCTTGAATCCTTGAACCAAAGGTTTTAAATTTTGATCTAATTGTGTTTTTTGAAATCTTCAGAAACTTTAATATTATAAAAATGTTGTGAGCAAATGCGATGCAGAGACTGCAAAATTTTGATGCTGTGACGACAATTACGGTTTCGGGCTAAATTTATAACATTTTCCTTGAATTAGAAAAAGAATGCGAAATTGGTTGTGTACTTTTTTTTAACATAACAGGTTGTGTTCTTAACATCTTTTTCTTAGGAAAGGTAAGCACCAAAATGACATAGGCTGAAATATGTCTTTCATATAAGTAACATTGTTCTCAGATTTTTTTTAACTAAAATATTATGTTTGTAGATGAAAAATTATGATTAAAAGAAGAGATTTCACTAAAAATAAATAACAAGTATATATTAGTTATTAATAAAATCTAGAAATACTTGATGTTGAAAAAATAAAAGTGGCAGAAGCACATGTTCTACCAACCGTTCTAACTTGTAAAACCTGTTCTGCTTCAACATGGCTGCATGAAGCAAGCTCAAACTGTTGGTAGATTTTGTCAACTAGATTCAACTAGATTCACAATTTATCAAATATTTTATTTTTTAACCAAGATCTTTTGTTTTCAAAGTGAGCAAACGATCCCGATTATGGTGTTGGTCCAATTGTGTGTGTGTGCGCTTTTATATATATATATATATTAAGCTTAATTATCAGCGTCAATTTGAACATCCATTTCACAATTAATAAGGAATTTGAACTTAAAAAAATTAAAGAGAATATAATAAAAATTTCTGTGGATACACACAACTTAATATACTTTCATGGCACAACTAAATAAGAAATTGTTTTTATGACAATACCACGTATTATATAGTGAATACACGTGCAAATAATAATGATCAGCGTGTTTGTTTTAAGAATCTAAATTGCTTTAATCGATACCTTATATTATTTGATGTACCAAAGCTGTTAATATGATCAATTTATTAAGCAAATGCTAATGAGAGTAATTAAGTTTGAGTATTTATGTGGTGGGGAAGCCTTCCAATGGACCAAGTATTTGCTTTAGGTGATTATGAGTGACAAATCGCAAGTAAATACTCATTACAAATTTGCCAATTTTAACCATTTGAAGATAGATATATGGTAGGGATTTTAAGATTTTAACATTCTTGAAGTTGCTACTACCTTTTTTTTTTCTTGAATAACAAATTTAGATGATTTTTTTTTTTTTAACAATAGACAAGGAGATGCCGATAAAAAAAAAATGGACAAGGAGATGATGAAAATATTGAAACCGTTAAATGATGATATAATAACTATCTTAGGCGCTCTTGAGAGAAATAACTATCGTTAGGGTTTATGTATTATAGTATTTTCTTGTGAGATTTTGTCACTTAAGAATCTAATCAACTTTTATGTTATAAATTCTACTTATTTGTAATTATAATCTCTACAATTTAGTTAATATATATATATATATATATATATATATATATATATATATATATATATATATATATATATACACACACTTGTATGCTAGATTTTTGAAAAATATCTATATAATATCCATACTTATACTGGTAGTTGTAAATATAAGAATAAAAAGACATTACAAAATACGTTTTAAGTTTCTTAATTTTATTTAAATTTTATCTTAATTTTATTTAAAATTTATCTTAATTTTAAGTCGTGGAATTTATTTTTTGTTCTTTCTAAATAACTTATTTTATATTTTTTCATTAGGACTATAAATATTTTCACACGTATGACTATAAATTTTGAAACTCTCAACTGGTTTAGTATATAGCACTTATTACATCGGTTGAGACTCGTAACTGATATAATAAGTTCAGCACCAAACTAAATTTTAATTTTTTTCAGTATTTTTTATATCGGTTAGGAGTGTCAATTGATATAGATAGGAGTATATTACATCGATTTGTGAGTGATTGATGTAATATTTCTTCGCATAATTTTAAAAATGTCACTGTGTTTTTGTTTATCTCAATTACGCTTTAATCAATATTTTATCTTATTGTAATAAGTGTTGTTTCGTAAGAAATAATTTGTTATTGATGACATGAAATAAATTGAATATCATCTAACCATATTATTAGGAGTGTTGTCACAAAAAAATGTAGTATAAAAATATAGTTTTTCTTTTAAGTGGTTAATTTTATTATTCCATTATACATTTCTCTTCTACATGCACTAGAGGTCATAGGAAGAACTTTCATGTTAAATATTCCTATCAAACAACTATAAATAATGTAAGTTATGTTTTTAACTTAATTAATTATGCTTTTATATCGATAAATTAATTGTAGAGCAAAGAAAATTAAAGATATATACATTTACTAACTCTCAATCCATTCAAAAGTCTAAAAACATTAAGGAGGAGAGCCAACAATTTGAAAAGTGTCTGAAAAAGATATATACATTTGATTTCATATTAATTCTTAATAATTTGTTATATTTTTCATTATGATACTTATATTATATGTACTAATTAGTTTTCTAATTATATACAAATTTCATTGATAATTATTTGTCATTATATCATTGATTATGTTGCAGAGTGGAGTAGGGTTAGTGTGATTTTGCCTTTTAGATTTAAACTAAAAATAAAAATATGTTTCAAATTTTCTCCACTCCCATTTCATTTTAAATCACATTATTTAGTTATTTTTAATATATATTTCATTTAATTAAAGTTCTCTCGCTCCTACCAATATTTTAAATGCAAGTGTCGTAATAAAATTATTGCATTACATTCTAAGGTTAATGATTTTTTTAATTATATACTAAGTAATTTATTTATAAAATTTGAAATAATTGTATAAATTTTTCCATTTTAATGTAATAGACAAGATAATTCATTTCAATGTGATTATCATAATTGATTAAACTTATCCTTAAAATATTATTAATTATTAGATAAAGGTAATGTACATTATATATATTAAAATAAATTAAGATTTGTTTTTGTTGTAATTGAAAATTAAGATATTTTATATGTTTCTGGTTCACTCTCATTATTTAAGGATTATATAATTTTATTTTATTTGCAATATTGAGTACTTTAAGTAAAAATAGATAGTTTTTTTTTTTTTAAATTCATGTTAAGTATCAATATGAACTTTGACATTCCATTAGGTTCACTATAATAAAAATTAAAATTATCGACAAGACAAATTTATCGGAAATATTCAAAATCCATCATATTTGTTAACAGATTTTCGACGAAAATAAAATCTGTCGATAAATTAGTTATAGGTAAATTTATCGACGGATTAAAAAATTCATCGGTAAATCCGTCGATAAATAGACGAATATTAATTTTATTATAAAAATTAATATCCGTAATTAGCGAAGGATTAAATCCGTTAGTAAATCTGTCGGTAATAATATTTTACCGACGGATAAAATTTTGTTGATAATGTTTCATCAGTAATTTTTTTTTCTTGTAGTGGTTGACACTTCAAAGATCAACAATCATATGTCATGATAAAAAAATATATTATTTAAAAAATAAAAAAAAAGATACAAAATTATGGAAGGACTAGGCCAAACCCATGGCAAGAAAAGATGACAATTATTTTCCAACGAAGCTAAATAAAACAAAATAGAGGAAGTTGATATCTATTATGAAAAAAGTCTAATTTAATAAATCAATATACTATTTAAAATCTAACTTATTCTCGAGACTCAGCTAATAGTTTTCCTTACAGAATATATAATAAACTTTGAACTCAATTTCTTCACATATCTTTATACACTTTCTCCATCTCCCTTTCAAATACCAAGGAATGAGATTAAACGAACTAATGCTTGACAAAGCAGGGAAGAGTCAGACTCAAGTCAAATACCTCTGAAGTCTTTGCTCCAAGCAAGCCTAATAACCAAAATGACTCCCATAACCTCAACATATAAAAACTTTTGTATCCCAAAAAAGAGAAGAAACTACTTATATATTCACTTTTGCTACCACGAAAAATATCCGTACATGCTGAAAAACTTGCACACCCTTTAGCAGCATCATCGGTATTGACCTTCACTCAATTAATATGAGAAAATTCTCAAATAACCTGAATAAGAAAGATCTCTTTCTGACAACGCAGGGTGATATCAAAAATTTCAAATAAGATAATTCAACTCTATATTTTTTTTTGTGTATGTCTTTATGAAACTACTATGGTTATCTAATTGAAGCCATTAATTTTTTTCAAAAAGTTTAATTTGTTACTAAAATAAAGATTATATTCTAAAAAACTTATATTAAACACCAGTTATACTCATAATCCACATAAAGATATATAGATTTTATTATATCTAGAATATAAGGTTTTGATCGATGTAGAATTTAGACTAGGAACGTATATTTTAAAGCAATGATTTTGGTTTCAAGTTGTGTTTTTTTTTTCTAAAAATTGGTGAGTTTTGTTCCTCTTTCCGAACTTGAGTGCACTGAAAGTGATATATAACATTTATAATTATATGATTGATAAAAAAAATGGTTTAAAAGAATAGCCAAGAATCTAACCGTTTGCAACTGAAAATTACTATTAAGAAAAACTGAAACCACAAATTTGGCCCTATTATTTGAGTTTGTGAGTGAAAAGAGATGAGGATAAGGTGAGAATATAGATATATAATTATGTGTTGTGATGCATAGAAAGGAGAAGAATACATTCCCCCAGGACAAATTGATGCATTGTATTTGCATGCCACTTTTAAAAACTGTGATTGGATTCCCTTCAACACCTAGCTTCCATTTCAAGATCCCTCTCATTGTGATGGTAGAAGATGAAATTGGGAACACATGGTGCTGAGTAATAGTGTCCCTCACAATCCACACACCCACACAAACAATTGGTCCAGGGTGCCTGAATATGCACACACATTATCTTCATGCTCTTTATTAATTTCTATTTTCTTATTCATTTAACTAACTAATTTCTTAATTATTATCAAACTATTATCCCATCTTCATCATCATCTATTGGTAAAAGATGGTTTTCAGCACTTGCTTCTGATGTGATAAACAGTTGTTAATTACTAATTAATTCTACACCAAAGTCGTTGCCTGGTCGGTGTTATACCCACCTTTTTAGCAGGAACACGAGATGTCCACTACTTGGTGATTTGATTAGTTTATCATAACTTTTTAACTCAACTCATGTTTAAGTATATTCTCATTGGAAATCCAATTAAACTGCAAAACAATTAATATCTACTGGTCCAGACAATAATGTCAACTGTTTTGTTTATCAAAATCCAGAAACTCAACAATATATTATTGTTAACTCTGACGACTTTCAAACAAGGATGTATTGCTACTACAATATTCTATATACTAACTGCTTTAATCACTGATTAATTACTTAATTTTATATTGTTAATTTTAAACTAATTTAACTGTATTGATTTGCTAAATACTCATAGTTTCTTTTTTCATCTGTATTTTAAGATTTTTGTGTCGAAATAAAAAAAAATGCAAATAATTGATATTATTTTAATTTTTAAAGGCAATATATAAGATTTTTCTAGAATGATTGATTGGTGAAAGAAAATGGAAGAAGTAACAATCATTTGTTTAATAACATCTTTAGGAATCACATGTATCTTTACAACGTTACAAAATTATTCCTAAAAATATTTTACATTAAAAAGTTAATAATAGTGATGAAAAATATGGTTATGTTAAAAATTATTGGTACTTTTAATTGTAAACTATACACTTTTAAAAGTGTTCCTATTAATTTATTTTTTACTGTTAAAAAATATAAAAAAATGTAATAAATTACTTGTCACTGCAATTTAGCGACACTACATAAAATCAAAAGTTAAACAAATTTTTTGATATTTGAATATTTTTAAGAAGAAAAAATCAAGTTTGATTTGATTGTATTTTTAGGTTCTCAATGAATTTGATTTTAAATTTAGTTCCCCGGTGAAAAATATGTTTCAATCTGTAAGGACTGAATAAGACTTATTTAAATATTGTTTCAAAAACCAATTTTACGTGAAAGTTTAATTAATTTTCAATTATTTGGTAAATTTAGATATTTTTAATTGAAATTTTATTAATTTTTTGTTTTATTAAATATTTAAAATATTTTTATTAAAATATTATGTTGTTTGATTTTTATCTAATGGGATGACAATTATTTTTGTCGTCTGGTTTCTTATTATAAAATGAAAAAAGATTAATAAAAATAACAAAGATAAATAAAAGATATAAAAGTGAAAAGATTCTCTCTTATTATCAATCAACTTGCTTTTTGCTTTTTCAATCTTTTAATTTGTTAGTTAACTCATTTCTTTTCTCTCGAAGAATAAATTTACTTACGAGGATAAAACGAAAACTAAAAGCAAATACGAGTTCATCGAACGAAGTAGAGACATGAAGATAAAAATATATAATTGTTATGTAATTCTATTAATGAGAAAAAATGAAACAGTAAAATACTTAGATAAAAATAAAAAATATTTTAAATACTTAAAAAAAATTGTTATAGAAATCTAATTAAAAATACCAATTTATAAGTTTCTTAAAATTTATTAGCTATTTAGGAAATTTAAGATATTAAAGTGTTATTTGTATATTTGTGATTTGAGCCTGATTAGTAAAATAAGGGTACGTGTGTTTTAATTGAATTAAGTGGTTTCCATGTGAAGTGAGTAATATCTAAACCTAACCAATCCATGCATGCTTCAATATAGAATAATAGCTTATAGCTGTTTAACTACCTCCACCTGTTCTAGCTGAATGCCCTCTCTGTGGGCTATTTTCTCTCCTCCATTATGCCACATTTTTCTTAACTTTTATTCTACCTTCTCCTATAATGCTTCTTCTTAACAATTTATCTTCACTCTCATTAAATAACTCTACAAAAAATTAAACCCTTATTTTTTCAAGGTCAACTATAACACATTTATTTGAGTTATTATGCATCAGTCATAGTTAAACATGAATGTTATTACACCCTTGTACCGATATTCTGTTTGTCTTTGTCGTGTAACTATTTAAGATCAGATTTCACAAATCTTCCATACGTCATTCCTTAATTAGTAATCTTCATAATTTAGTTTATTTAGATTAGTGCTTATCTTATATCAGCTACTTTGTTTTAATTTATTTCAGTAATCGTACGTTTTAGAATTTGATTATGATTATTAGGAATAAAAGTTTAAGCACGGAACTGAGATCATTCAGCACCTGTATACTCTGTTTAGTTTACTTGGATAAGCAATTAATTAAATGTTGACAAACAAGACATTAACGTAACCATAATATTTGTTTAAGGATAATATCCGTAGCAAATAAATAGATTAGGACTAATGATGTTAAGAGACTTGCATTGCTTCTTCAAGTAGCTAATACTTAATAGGGACATAAACAATCTTTATTTTTCTCTCACTGCCAAAAGTCAACACTGATTAAGCTAAATATAGTAGTTTTTCTCTAGATTTTTTTTCATTTCCATACACAATCTCTATGATTTCAAACTATGCCGGTCGTGGAATGCTTGAAATCCACATATGTGGCTCAGAAGATCGATAGCTTTATTATGATTTTTTTTATTGGGTATCCATATAACTATTAAATATTTTTTTCCAATTATTTTGAATTATTTTAAGAGTTTAAATTCGCATATAATGAACTATTAATGTAATTATACGTTGAAAATCGTATATCCACTTGATATATGATTAAAATTATAATATATATATATATATATATATATATATATATATATATATATATATATATATATATATATATATAAAAGTATAAACTGAATTAATGTTGTGAGGTTGATTTAAATTTAAATTTATATATATTAATAAAAAATAATTATTATAAAATTTAATAATTTTTAAATAGTTTAAATACATGAACATGTATGATTGGATGATATACATAAAAAAATATTTATATTGTCCATTACTGTTATATTCTTATTTTATAAGAATTAGATTAATGTTTGTGTTTTTTATGTGAGAAATATTTATAATAAAAATGTATTGTACTTTTGTCTTCTCATCAATGGAATCATCAAAGAAACTATAATTATATTTACTAGTTTTTTTGGTTTCAGATTATTAGGTGTTATTTAAAGTAATAAGCATAAAAATGATTAAATTCATCAATTTAAAAATATTATTTTTAGTATAAAGTATTAATGTTAAAAAGAAGGGTCGTCTACTGAATAAGAAGTTAAAAATGAAGATATTTTATCAGAAGAGGAAATATATATATATATATATATATATATATATATATATATATATATATATTCAATAAGCATTTTGGTTTTCGGAGTTTTAGTTGCTTGATTTTTTTCTTAAATTTCAAGTAATTTTTAGGTAAGAGCATTTAATTTAATTATTTCATTTTAGCTGACTTGAAATTTTGATAGAATTTAAGAATATGAACATGTTATATTGTTAGTTGTTAAAAAGATAAATTTGTACTGTAAATTTTGGAGTTGAATATATATTTGAACTATTTTGGTTTCCAAGATGTTGATCTTAAATTACAACTAGAGTAATGAGATATGTATTTTGAATTGTTAGAGGAGGTTTGAAATAGAAATTAATTTAGGAAAATAATAAAATTTTGAATAAATTGAACTATTGATTTTGATTTTAAACTTGAAATATGAATAACCAATCTGAGTTTGAGACAAAAAAAAAAAAAAAAAAAAAAAAAAAATTTTT
>Ga0209489_107663_pt1 | contig 15761 bp, 4 predicted proteins | sample SiratrowhiteBW_FD_187527 | JGI IMG/M metagenome (GOLD analysis project Ga0209489, IMG submission 187527) | Root nodule microbial communities of legume samples collected from California, USA - Siratro white BW (SPAdes) (version 2) | ecosystem: Host-associated > Plants > Roots > Nodule | place: USA... | reverse complement strand
ATATATATATATATATATATATATATATATATATATATATATATATAAAAGTTACAAATATGAAACAATACTAGACATGGTTGTTTATGGATATAAATACAAAGATCCATATTGTAATAATAAACATTCCTCAACTTTAACACACATGTTTAGGTCTAAGTAATTATATATGTTTATGTAGTCTACCTTGCATATCTCAGGTGTTAAATGTGTTAGGGGTTAAATATATGTTAAAGGATACTTAATACAAGTATATAGATCCGTGTGATCTATGTGATAATATAAAATATCTTGATCATATAGATCCGTGTGATCCATATATATATATATATATATAGTCTTAAAAATTATTTTAGCATCAAGTAGTAAAACACAATTTTTTTAAATAATTGCATTTGAAAACCACAAAATGCCTGATACCTTCGGGTTCTTAGTTTTTTCTTTTAGTGTTCAAAATTTTGATTGTTTTAAAAATTCAATACGTATTTATGCAATTTTTTTAATTATACCTTTATATATAGTTTCTAATTGTACCCTTACATATAGTTTAGTAATTAAGACTATTTTTAGTGAAATGTTAATAACTTACTTTTTATACTAAGCTTACAGTGAAATATTAATGTTATTTCTTAGTGAAAATAATATGCAAAATTGTTTCATGCGAGTAAAAATGTAGTTGAAAATAATATATAAATGGAAAAAGAAGTTGAAGATAAGAGAGATGGGAAATGAAGCAAAGGCACACAATAGTTTTATAAAATCAATCACAATCCACATGTAAAGCATGTTTTAGTAATGCTGCTGCATCCTTGCCTCTCTCAAAAGAAAGGAACATGTTGAAGTATACCAGCTCAACTAAGTTACTTCAAATTGAAACTTCTTTTGGGTAGAATAGAGCAAGATCATAGGTACTGTATCAATGATTAATAGAAGATAATATGTATTCTTCCAATAGTAATGTTATATCTTCTTAGGAATCTTAGTTCTTCATAAAGAAAGTATAAAGCAAAGAAGTAAACATAGAATAGAAGAAGGACCAACTAAAAGATGTTGAAGGATGATTTAGAATCATTCTTCTTCCAAGGCATCAAAACATGAAGTCATAGAAACTAACTTGTAGGATAAAAATGCATGTCTGTACTTTTCATTCTGTCAGTTCCCACAAGAGATATCCGGTCATCATAGACCTCAATGCTTCCAAATGCATTTGTAGCAGGAGGACATTCCAAAGCAGCTTCAAGAATTCTGTGGTGTATCCCATGAGAATCAATACAGTACCCTCCTTTATGATAATGTCCAGCAAGACATACCTTAACACAGTTGTATCTATGTATCAAATTCATTACTTCATCATAATTCCACACCAGTCCCTTCTCACTTCCTGCACCAGGATCTAAAGGCAGATGGCAACAAACAATCACCTTCTGCTTCTTTTTTGTTGCCTCCAGGAGAACACCATCCAACCATTCCATCTGTTCATTTCCAATGGCTCCATTGAACATGAGAAACCTTCTTTCAAGCCCCTCCATACCTGTTGGACTATTTTTATTTTCATTTGGGTTCTTCTCCCCTAGGATTTTCAAGGCCTCCAATGTTTTTGGATGATCTTGAGGCCAACCAATGGCACTGATGTCATAACCATCCAGAACTACAAACCTATATTCAGGCACTGGTGAGAAATCATAGTATGCACGGCCATCAAGAGTATGGATCTTCAATAATGGAAGTAACTTGCTGCGAGGGAGATTGTATAGGCAGTGATTGCCAATCATATGATACACAGGTCCCCCCCTGAACATCTCAAATTCGTCCACAACTTTCTGTACAGCACCAAGAGATTGATCTTTGGGACAAAACCCATCAACAATATCTCCAAAATTAATCACAAACTTATGCTTCTGATGAGTGTTCCATTCTTTAACTGCTCTCTGCAACACAAGAATACTGTGCCTATAATAGCGTGGAACACCAAGGAATGAACGGCCATCAGGAATATCAGCATATTGGACATCAGAAATCAATCCAAAAGAAAAAAGTGGCTGTGTAGAAGAAAGTACCATGTCTCTCTCTACCTGACCCTGTCATACATTCAACATTGATAGTCATCATAGCAGTACATTCCAAGAGCAATCTTATCTAAAGTCACACAAACAGGAACAGGTTATCTCATTCTCAGCCTCAGAAATTATTCAGAGAGTTAGAAGACAGAAAATGCACAGCACAAAAAAAAACAAGTGTAAATTCAGGTTGCTAACTTGGACTGTTTTAAATTATCTGAATCCTGACATGTTCCTATCAAAACAAGAGTAGTTTCATCCCCCTCCCCCTTGCATAGGGCCAATGACAATGACTCTAATGAATGAATGCCAAAGCAACAGGCACATGAGATGATCAAGCTCTCTTTTCTTTCCCATTTGCATGGATTCAAAGTTGAGGTCCTAACCCCCAAGGATTTAGGAAAGCGAGTTTCAAAACTTACTCTGAGTTTTGGGAAGATGAAAAAAGATTAGCGTCTAAAAATACGATGAAGGAAACAGAGATATGCTTTTCAATTGAACGAATTAGGGTTCATCACCACATAATTCACGAGAAAGTGCGGTTTTGAATTTGAATCCTTGTATTCGAATTCCTATTATCTGGTAGCTGAAACAATGTCATCAATCCATGGACTTTATTTGCAGTTATCCCGTAATTGTATATGGTATCAAATTAAGGTTGAAGCTTAACACCATTATTTGCAATGTCTGAACAAAAAACGCCACAGTTAAGCAGAATTCACCTAGAACAGGAAAACCAGCTGGTAGAAATGGCTATATTGAGAATATTGCCTCAAGGATTTTGGTTTAGTCATAATGTTAGATCCATTAGTAGAAGTACATTGACTTGAGAATCTAGACTGTGAATAAATGTGATTGTGAAATGTGAGAATTTATTGGAATTGGAGATTGAGATAACCAAAATGCCCAAATTGGATTATGAAAGATTTGGGACAGCGAAATAAGGTGAGAGAGGGGTTAGAGGGACATACAGGTTAAGTGCTTGTTGAAAACCGATAAGCTGCGAAACGCGAGACGCCAACCAAAAGAATTGAGTAGCTCAGACTTACACTTAGTTGTCCAACATACAGATAAATTAGTGATATAGTGTATTGTATGATTATGTAAGTGATTTAGAAAATATAGATAACATTTGGAAAAGATAAATAATAATTATAATAATAGTTAAAATAGGACACATAATATTAAAATGATAGATAAAAAATATCAATTGTTTTAGTATTGTGTGTAGAATAAATTAGTAGAATAATGAGTTTCTAAGAGATTTTTATTTGTTCCATATGGAGTGAAATTGAGGAAGTAGAAGTAGATTTGAGAGAAAAACATATATATATATATTGAAAAATAGGTTGTTAAGATCAACGTATAGATAAAAGGTTTTTTTTTAAGACTTTATAAGTGACGTGATAGATATAGTTGATATAATATTTTTTTAATAGATTAAATTATAATTAAAATTAATTTATTTTGATTATTATTATAATTTTAATTTTTTTATTATTATAATTATACTTTTTTATTTTTTATTATTATTAATTTTAATTTTATTGTGATAAGTGTAATTGTAAAAGAATGTTATAAATTAAATAATAAATTATAATTTATTATTATTATTTTCTAAATTTATTATTATCATTTTTATTTTTATTAATACTTTATTATTAATTTATAATTTCATTATTATTTATAATAATAATTTATATTTGAATATTTTTAGTATATTATACCATATAATTTATTATATTTGTTTTATGATAATAATATATAAATAAATTAATAATAATTGATTATAAAAAGTATAATATTATTTTAATAAACTTTTTCGGTAAATTTTTACAAAGTTGCAGAGAAAGATAGTTGGTTTGTTTTGTCTCGATTTTTGTTTATATATATTATTTTATTTTTTTATTTTTAATTTTTTTTTACTTTTCTGTACTGTATACCCGTCCTTGCAGAGGCTCTTAATCCTTAGATAATAAGTTAATCATTATAAGTTTTAGTATAATTTTAGTATAATTAACTGATGGATAAATGTAAATGAGATAACTACTATATAAATGATTCTTTTGTTTTTTAAACAAAAACATATTATTATGTAATTATAATTTTAGATTTTTTCAAATAATTGATTTTTTATTAAAAATTTAATTATTTATTTATTTTTAAAACTTGTATATTTTTTTTAGCAAGTTATTTTATCTAAAATTATTAATAACATTTAGTTTTATTTATTTTTAGAAACTATTGCTATTTATTAATTTAAATCATTGTTACATTAACTTTTTTTTTTAATTTTCATATATCATCATATAAGAAAATGTAGGTTACTTCTATGTGAAAGGTTAAATTTTTCAATTTAAATTATAGAAATGTTTAAAAAGTAACTCAACAAATACTAAAAATAATACAATAATTAATTATTTCTCTAAAATAAAAATATATAATATTAGATAAAAGAAATAGACAATAAAAAATTATAAAATAAATTAAATAAATTATTAATTATGACATTTAAAGTAGTTTGTAATTTACAACTTAAAACCTCTTAAAATAAATTATAAATATTTTATCAAACACTTTTGTACCGGTCAAATTAACTTTTAAACTAATTAAATAAACTAACGGTTTATAAACTAATGGTTAATTGATTGGTCTTATCAAACATTTTTTGTGTTTTTACAAAATAAATATCAATAAAATGCTAAAAATAATCCCATAAAGTTTATTGTCTTAATACAGTTAAAAAAATATTAGTTATTTATGGATAGTTACTTTCACCTTAATATGAAATGAACAACTTGATTGAGAGAAGATTAATTTAAAAATATATTAAGTGAAAAGAAAAAAAAAACTAAAAACACTCTATTACTAATTTTGTAACAACAATATCTGTTACTCAGAAATTTATTGTTATAGCTTAAATTATTATCTCTATTCCACTTCCTTTTATCCATTTAATTTTTGTTTGATTGGGTGGTGTTCTTCTTTCTAATTAAGTTTTTTTTATTAATTACTTTGTTCGTTTCAGTTAAAATAATGTATCTAGTAAAAGAGTCAAATTATTTAAATATATATATATATATATATATATATATATATTATTAAATTTTGGAAATAAAACTTTAAAATTTTTCTCTACCCGTGAAATGTTTGAATTGGACACTTACCCGTACATTTATTAAAAGTAAATGCTACAATTAACATAAAAAACGACTTCTATAGTTATTAAAAACACTTAAAAGTAACTTTGGCAATTCTGTTTGAATGAAATAAGACAGTGAATAACTCTATTAAATATTTGATATACTTGTAAATTCAGGATTAAAACTCGAGATTATTATTTAAAATAAAATAGTTGTCAGTTGATTTTTATATTTAAGTGTCTTTATTTAAAAAAATATCATTTTTAAGAAATTTTGAGAACATTAAATTAGAATTGTTTAAATTTATTTATTTTAATTTCAAAACGTTTTAAATAGATAAAAAAATCAAATTTATTAAGTTTTAATTTTTTATTTTAATAAATTATTTATATTATCACGAAGTAGAATATTACTCAATGCAAAAATCCCCTTAATAACTAGTAACGTGGGATGATAGAAACTATATACAGTTCAACTTCTAACAAATTTGCCTCATATTTACTAAAAAAACTTCACCCATACTCTTCAAGAAAATCTAACAAATATCAATCAATATTTAGCAATGTTAATCAAAAAATAATTTTGTTAATATTAACAAAAAATATTTTTATCAATATTAATAAAAATTTTAATTGATATTAGTAGAAAATCTCGTCATAAAAAATTAGTGGAAAACAATAAGTATATGTAACTGAATCCACGAAATTATGATTAAAATTAAATTAAAAAGTAACAATAAAGATTGATAATATATATACAATGTTTACACAACACTGATTAAAAAGTTCAAAATATTTGAAAATGATATGAATATGTATTAAAAAATAACAATAAAAGAATTCTTTGACAACCTAATAATTTTTTTTTCCATTCTTAGAGCAATTATTTAAGATGGTCAATCTTTTGTCAATTGAAACAGTATATCTCATTCTTATCACTGAAGAGTTAAAACAATTTATTAGGGTTCTATAATCTGTTTTGCAAACTAAGTTTTTATCATTAACACTTTGGGCCACCTTAATTATGTGGGACTGTTTAAAGTAAATATGGGTGAAACATTAGAGTTTATAGTATAATCAAATTTACCTTTTTGTTTTTTTTTTCCTTTTGAGGAAAAAGTTTCCCAAAGTTATACAACAATTGAGTTCGTAACAAATAATCTAGTTATGATATAAAAAAAATTTATAACCACCTTTTTTTAAAAAGTATTATATTGTTTAAGTAATTATTATTATTATTATTATTATTATTATTACTATTACTACTATAATTTCACATGTACTTAAAATATTAATTATCATAAAAATATAAAAACGGTTAAAAAATACTATATGTTTAAAACAATATGAATTGGAAAAAAATGTTTACACCAAAATAATATTCTTTTTATATCTTTTAAGTAATTAAAATAATAATTGGTATGATAAAAAAAAGGGTAAAATTATACAATAACATATATATGCATTAAAAAATCATTTATCCGATCTTCTTTATATTTTAGTATTAAAAAAATAATAAAATAACATAAAAGTAATTAAAAGAATAAAATGGTACAAGCGCATCAGAATCACTTACCAACTTGGTATCTCATCAAAATAAATATAAGGAATAGTATCTCTTTGTTGTTATTTTTACTAGTTGTTACTAGAAGAAACACATCCTGTATGTGTTAAAAGATAGTTACCAAAATAAAAAAAGGAAACATTTTAATGAAAAAAATAATTATCAAAATAGTATGAGTAAGGATAAAATTGTAAAAAAAAGATAATTCAAACGTAATTACAATTTTTTTTATCTCTTTTTATATTAGTATAAATTACTTAATCAGAATAATGATTAACATAACAAGAAAACAAAATTAGTTAAAAGAACAAGCTACAGTGTAAGTAAGGAATATAATTTATTGATTGAATGAGAAACGTATAGAAAATAGAGACGTTATTATTACATTTGTCTCGTAATAAAAAATAATTAACAGAATTAAAAATTGAGTTGATATAATAGTTATTACAGTAAAAAAATAACCAAAAATTAAAATAGAATAAAAACAAAATGAATAGATTTGTGATGGAAAACATTAACTGCCAGTGTGATAGGGTGATGAATAAAAGAAGCAGTGGTGCAGTGAGAAGAGAGCGCGAACAAAAGCTGGAGTACTGCAAGAAACAACCAAAGACACTGCTTTGCACTTTTTTCAGAGACGATTCAATTTCAATTGCGCCACGCAATTTCACCAGCCAAGTCCTGACATGTAGAGAAACAATAACCATTTTCGTCGTTCGCAATCATCGATTTGCGAATTCCGTTTCGTTCTGCCATGGCGCTGCGAAACGGCACCAGAAAAATTTCCTTCGATGTTCTCAGTGTCGATGGCGAATCGGATCCGAGCGAACACGCCCGCAGAAAGCGCAGGCACCGCGCCTCCAAGCGCAAGAAGAAGCTTCTTGATGCTGCGGATTCCGTCGATCCGCATATGACGCCTCTGGAAAATGGAGGAGCCTGCAACGGAATCGAGCTCGACGCGGATAGGTACTGCGCTGGCGGAGGGAGCGTCGTTTACGAGGAGGTGCGTGAGGCGAGTGTGTGCGCGGTTGTGGAGGCGCGTGAGGCGGAGAGCGAGGTTCCGACGGCGGCGGTGCGCGGTGGTATCGAGGGGTTTAATTTTGGGAAATTGAGGCAGAGGAACGTGAGTTGTGGGAGTTCCGATGATTTGGCGGCTCCGGTGGTGCGCGATGAGAAGGAGGAGGGTGGTGTGAAGGCGAGTCCGGTGGAGAAACCGACGAACGAGCCGGATAGGAATGTGGCTACGAAATTGGAGACCGTGGAGTCGTTGGACTGGAAGCGTATCATGGCGGAAGATCCGAATTGTGAGTGGTACAATGGTCCTTGCTCTGCATGCATCTCATGATTATAATTGCGATGATTTTTCGAAAAATTTACACTATAAAAAATGCTACCATATGTGTTGCAACAAAATTATGCATCGGCTTCGAAGGGGAAATGGCTGGAAAAATAGACGTGGGGTTGGTTCTGTGTCCCCACTTGTTATGGAATTGGTGGCATGGCTAATCGGATACTGCAAACGTTGACTGAATAATTCATACATTAAGGTTTTAAGTTGCGCTTTGTTGTAATCTCTGACATTGTAGAAAATTAAGGACAAATGCGGCCACAGTTCCAGTGATAGAGACCCTAAAAAATTTAACAGTATAGAAAATTCCAGACAAATGTGACAACATTTGCAATTCCGGAGATCTAAAAACACATTAATATTATAGCTGAAATTGCAGTGCCGGACAGTTTTTTGAAAGCTTGCCTGATAGTGAAAAAAGATGAGCAGTTTAGTCAAGAAAGTTTCACCTTTTTCCTTATTAGGCTCCAGCTGCTAATTTGTGAATGAGAACTGGGTAAACGGTTTTGTGTAGTTCTTTTTACCTGAGGTGATATGTTGCCTGATTTTCTCACCCTGTCATCTTTTTTACCTGTGCCATGTTTTTCTTCTTTTCCGCCAAATTAACCTTGCGGTGGTGTGTTTTGATGTCAGACGTGTTTTCAGTGGAAAAGTCTCCTGTAACATACTTTTTGGAGGAAATGTACAATGGAAATTCTTTACGGAGCACAACAACTCTTGGGAATGAAAAAGAACGAGAAAGAGTTTATGATACTATCTTCCGCCTGCCCTGGAGATGTGAATTGGTATACTTCCTTTCTTTATCAAAAAAGAGAAAGAAATAAAAAGAACTCTGGTTATATTTTTGTGAGGTTATCTATGGATATCTACTCCAGGTTGACCTGCTTGTATTTACTTTCAAAATAACCAGTATAAGTTCACATATTTTTGGGGAAAGAAAAGTAAAACTAAACCTAATTTATAGTAGCCAACCTATAGTTATATATTTCTATTAAGGCATTCTACATTTGTTTTGTATCTTGAACGTGGAACGCAATTGCAGCTTATAGATGTTGGCTTCTTTGTCTGCTTCGATTCATTTCTTTCATTATTAACTGTTATGCCAGCAAGGATCATGATGACCATTTGGAGGCTTCTAAAGACAAGGTTAGTCACATTTCCTTAATTTCTCCCCTTGTACTAAAATTTTAGTTGGGCATGCATGTGGAGAATACGTGATCGATTAATCTTACAACACCTGTTTCCTTAGTTTAGATTGTGATTTAAGCACAAGCAGTATTCATATAGCACTACAATCTTAGGGTTCTTCAGATATCGTCATAAATCCTTGAATGATAGAACAAAGTGATTTTACGTGAACCACACCCTTTCAAATTAGCAATAGGTTCAGTTGACATTCTATGTGATATAGGTCTTAGTTGCTAATTTGTTTTTGGGTTCTGTTAGTCCCTGATTCGAAGTTAGCTGAACAAGTTAGACCAATCTCTCCCTAATACAGAATCTACATGTTCTGGTGCTTTGACTTTGTACTATCTTTTTTAGTCCAACACATGTTTTAAAATTTGTGCAAGTATATCACGGTTTACGTAGTATTACAATATGGACTAATCATGCGTATGACAGGCAGTTTAAGAGGTTGTCAACAATGGAAATTTCAGATTTTGGATGTTTTCTTATTCTGACCTGTGGAGTGGTTCTTTTGCAGCGAACAGGTAAAGTGGTTTCTGCTTCCATGAGTATATGTAATACCGTGTCTTTTTTGTATTGTTCAAGTTTAGTATTATACTAATTTTGTTTTATTTATCTTTTCAAATGTGCTGCAACAGATATCAGTCTAATATATCATATGATCCGTGGTCAAGGAACAATAAAGTTGTACGTGGTCTACAATGTTTTAGAGGTGAGCATAAATTTATTAGTCTGGATTATGGTGAATAAATAGCTCTCCAAACTGCCAGATATCAACCAACGTTAATATTTATGTGTTATTGAATTTAATTTTGATTCATTATTAGGATATAATTTTTAGACGGTCAACTAATTGAAAACCACCCTAGATAGGATATGACCTTTAAAGTAATTATTTCAGAAGTAAATAATCTTTACCATATGCAGCAATCCATGATTGGATGAAAGTGTAAAAATCTCAGTTCATTCTAGTTGAGTTTTATTTATATTTATATCATATATTATAAAAGGTTTGTGGAAGCAAGATCATATGCTGACAAAGTAAAGGAATTTCAAAGAATATGGAATGATAAAATTTTGCTTTGTAATTAATTTGTAAACCGTGAAACTCTGACATCAGATGAGATAAAATATTGCTGTATTTGAAAATTTTACTCTCTCCTTAAATATCAGAGTTGTATTGGTCTAGATGAGATAATGAAAATGTGATGAAGATGCTGTGAAATCATTTTGTAATAGCTTTTTGAAACATGCATATGGATATTCAGTAGCCTTCTTTAAACATAATGTTATAGCATTTTCTTTTTAGTGCCCTATTGATTGCATAAGTGTTGTGAATCATAATTCTCAAAATGTTACTTATACTGTTAATTTGTAACTGATCTTCCAACTTCTTGCAGATATTTGATAAACTATGTCAAAGTTTTAATGGGGATGTGTTGCAAACATTGTTTCTTACTGCTGAAGGACTTGCGAATTGCCCCCTTGAAAGCACTAGATTCTGGATTTGGAGATTTGTTTCTGACCAAGCTTTAGCTGTGGTTGCTTCAAATATCCTTCATCTTTGTTTTTTACCCCAGTTGTTTGGTTAACTTTTTTCTTCTGCGAAGGCAAATTAACAAATAACACGGTCTGCAATTTGATTCCTTGACTGGTTTTACTTGTTCATTCTTTTATCTTACTAGCTCAGGCAATCACTTTGTCAACCTGTATAGTTGCTCACAACAACGCTCTGTTGGCATTGCTGGTGTCAAATAATTTTGCTGAGATCAAAAGCAATGTGTTTAAGCGGTACAGCATGGATAATGTTCACAGTTTAGTTTACTTTGGTAAGTTCTCTTTCCTATAATGTTTTTTTTCCTGGATTCCAGCTTACTTGGTATGCTGTTGGTTACTTCATTCAAATGTGGAAACAGCCCTTACGGTCTCATTTTCAGAACATTATTCATGCGAGTTTTGACAATAGTTGGTTGGTTTAGGGTTATATGCCTCACTTTATGGTGTCAACCAAGTAAAATTGTTTTGATGATTGAATTTTAAAGTGAGTGGTTTTTATTTTGAACGGTTGTATTTCAATCTATAGGGTGTACTTGTATCCCTTTTTTGCCTTCTTTGGCACCTTACCCCTGTGCCACATTAATATGTTAAGGAAAAAGCTTTTGCTTTTAATAGTTTGATTCAATTGATATGGATATTTTATTAATCAAACAAGAGTCCAATTTCTTTCGAATTAAAACAAAAATTTGAACACAGGAATGAACTTTAATTTTAGGAGATATGTGTTAGTCCATATATTTTTTACCAAATCAATGAAGTTGTCCTCTGTCTTTTAAAAATATGCGAAATGAGTTCTTAATACTTAAATTTAGCATTTACAGGGTAGTTGTTTACAGCCACAAAGTTGGAAGAGGGATTAAAGTCACATTTTTCTAAATTTTGAGGATTAATTCATCTATTTGAAAGTATAGGGATCAAACCAAGTTTTGTCAGAAAGTATACGGACTAAAAACACATTTTCCCTTTTACTTTGCTCCATATAATTTTTATTTGAGGTATATGGAATCATTTGATACTACCTAGCGGCTAGAGAATTGGATATGCCTTTTAAATCTTTTGCACAATAAAGAATTAGTTGTGATTCCCCTGCACCAAACATGGTATGTGCATAAACTTGTTTGTCTGTCTTTTGAGTTCCTTTTAGTTTGAATTTAGACAAGGATTAGCATTTGCTACACTATAACCTCATTGAAATGTTTACACTAGCAGGTTTAAAGTCATACTTGGCCGTGGGAAAAATGTATGAATTTCTTTAAAATGTGGTATAACAAACACTTTTACAAATTATAGAAATTCAACTATTTTATTAAAAGCCATAACTTTAAGGCATCCGATTGGTTACTAAAAATTATAATGGATATTTTATAGTTATAAAAATCTCGTCTCTGTAACTTACACCCATCAACCTCAGTATTTTTTCCGCTCCTGTTTTTCTTTGCAATTTTCTGCAATAGCAATGACTATGATTTTTTTTTGTTATTTTCTTGGGATTTGCTCTACTTTATATATTAAAATTAATATTATTTGTATGTAGGATTTGCAATTTATTTTACTGTTGGGTGGGCGGTGAGGAGAGGGATTTTAATAAAAGCTTGTGTTTGGTTCAGAAATTTGGAGAGAAGGGAAGTTAAAATGAAAGTAAAAAGCATCCCCACCATTTTTTTTGGCCTCTGTTAGGAGGATTGTATAGCCCCCATCCCCTAGACCAAATAGCTCGTTGGTAAATTAATTTTGTAAAAGTTATGTTAGTGTAAATTTCTATACAATGTATGTTCATCTATTCTTAGCTCCTGATTATTCTTTATCCTATTCTTTTTTATTAAAATGAGCAAGAGTTAAGATATTTGTTCTGCATTTGACAATTGCATTATTTAAAACTTTTTTTTTTTTTCATTTTTCCTTTAACCTCTTACCATATTTTATTTCCTCCATTTACTTACGGCGACAAGCAGATTCCGTAGAGAGATTCCACATTTCATCATTTATCTTATTCGTCTTGGCTCAAAATATTCTGGAGGCAGAGGGTCCTTGGTTTCAAAGTTTTCTCATTGTAAGTTTAGAAATATTTTAGCTCATAATATTTATGAAGAAGTTTTGTTAATCCTGTTCCTGACTCATATTTTGAATGGTGCAGAATATCCTCTTGGTTTATGTATGTGAAATGGTTATTGATATTATCAAGCATTCATTCATTGCTAAATTCAATGACATTAAGCCAATTGCATACTCTGAGTTCCTTGAAGATCTTTGTAAACAGGTAATATCATCTGATTTCATGTTTGCGGATATTATTTGTACAGCATGCTGGTTGTTTACTACTAAGGTGTGGAAAACTGGACCATTTTGATATATTTTCATTCAAATCGCAACTTAAAGCTGAAAACTTGAGTGAATTTATGAGCAACACAACCTAGTGCACAAAGACTCCATGATTCTACCATAAATGTCTTTTGAGATCCTTTGCTGGAAATATATGCTTTGATGGGAAGAGGTAGATATGCTATTTGGTTGCGGCAATATGGTTCAATTTCTCTAAAACAAATTTGGTCTTTACCTGATACTTGATAGAGATACTTATTACTTTGATAAGAGTGATGTAAAACTTTCGTATTATGACAATCAAATTGCGCTTACATTTTATTCCTTTTCTTTGATGGAGCTCTCCAAAGAATATATGCCTGACATTTGACTGTTCCATTCTGTAGACTCTAAATATGCAAACTGAGGGCGCAAAGAAAAATCTGACTTTTGTCCCCCTTGCCCCAGCATGCGTGGTAAGCATATGAGATTTTAAATGTCCATTTGGTTTTTCTGTTTTTTAGTTTGCCGATTCATCATCTGTGCACTTTTTTGTTCTTAGGTTATACGAGTTCTCACTCCAGTATATTCTGCAAACCTTCCTAACAATCCCCTTCCATGGAGGCTTTTCTGGATTCTGCTTTTTTCAGCAATGACCTATGTTATGCTTACAAGCCTGAAGGTCCTCATTGGCATGGGCTTACAGAAGCATGCCACTTGGTATGTTAATCGCTGCAGAAGGAGGAAACATCATTTTCATGAAGATTAGTTTGTAAGGGAAAAAATACTACTGCTTTGAGTTAACATCTGTTTGCCCAAGAGGATTCCTCCACTCAGCCCCAAAGAACATTTTCTGAAAGATCACACAGGGAGATAAAATTCAGGAATACTTCACTACGAATTATCATTGGTGCGTGGCACAAACGGGAACAACTTTGGTTTATATATCTGGAAGGTGTACTTGTGGTTTATATAGCTTGAAGGTGAAACGATAGATGGTTTCCCTTTTCAATTTTGATAGCAAGATATAGTTTGAGTATTACAGAATAATAATACAATGTTATAGGCTTGCATAATCTCAGTGAAATGTAATCACCTCTACTCAAATTTTGCCCAATTCAATAAAAACAATAGCACATCTTTTTTACCTCTTTCCAAATTTAACTATTGAAAAACATAATTATGAGCAACCTACCATTTTTATTCTTCTAAGTGTATATTGTTACATTGGTTTCTCAACTAAATAAAATGTAAATAAATTTTTGAAAATATATTGATCAAATTAGTCCAAATTTTGAAAAGAAATGTCATTTGAATGAAAATATCAACATATGTTTAGTTTCTTTTGTTAGGTTTCAGGCCTAATGCGAAAACGTGAGGCGATAACACTATAACACTATGAATATTGAGTATAAGAAAATAGTTATAAGTTACAATTTTTGAGAATTAGTTCAATATGAAATTAAAATCAAGGTGTTTAAGTAATTTATTTGCAAAAAAAAGGAAAAGAAGTTCGAAGATTAATTAGAACTAGAATGAAATTAAAATTTGTATCTATGAATATATGTATCTATTTTCAAAACATAATGTTAAGAAAGTTAAAATTTCGGTAAGTTGAATAGTTAAGAAAAAAATGTCCATTTAGTTGGATTTAACTGGAGACACTTATTTTAATTCTATGTAACTTTATTTATTATATGAAAATAAGATAATTATAAATATATATACATATATTATTTATTGTACATTATATTAAATTTATATTATAAAAGAGTGTAATTATATAAAATCAAATATTTTAAATACTTAATTGAAATCTCTTATCAAAACTTAAGTGTTGCTTAATGTATTTCTAAACTCAATAGAAAGGTTATTATAATATAGAGTTGACATTATTATAATATAGAGTTGACTAATGAGATCAAAATGGAGTTCATTAAAGACTAAAAATGACAAATAAAAAGTTTAATTATTAAAATGTGAGCAATTCTTTTTTAATTTGGAGTGTCTTCCAACTATCTATTAATTTATTTTGTGTTTCCTTCCCTTCTACTTTAATTTCTTTTTTAGTTTTTTTTTCATAAACTTTCTATTCTAACTTAAAAAATATTATTAAGGGTAAAAAAATAATAATTTATGTATACTCCATAAGACTCCATCATATGTTATTTATGAGAAAAAGAGATTCTCTCTGTCTATTTGTTTCAAAAATAAAACTAATAATAATGACTATATAAAAATAATCAGTGATTTACATTATATTACGTTTTAAACATATATAAGTGATTTAGTGTATCGTTCGTTTTTTAAATATGTATACTTAATTTTAACATTTTAGATAATTTATTTTTTAATTTTAAAATATAGAACATTTTCTTTATATATATGATAATTATCCATTAACATTTCTCATTTTAATATACACATTTTATATTCCTGTTTTATTCTTATATTTTAAAATTATAAAAAAGAAAAAAAATAGTATAAACTATAAGTCACTCCATAATATTTTTGTGTAACTACCATTATTTGTATTTTTTTATCACTAATAAGTATATATATATATATATATATATATATATATATATATATATATATATATTTTTT
>Ga0209489_107662_pt1 | contig 15763 bp, 8 predicted proteins | sample SiratrowhiteBW_FD_187527 | JGI IMG/M metagenome (GOLD analysis project Ga0209489, IMG submission 187527) | Root nodule microbial communities of legume samples collected from California, USA - Siratro white BW (SPAdes) (version 2) | ecosystem: Host-associated > Plants > Roots > Nodule | place: USA... | reverse complement strand
AAATATAGATAGAGCAAATTAAAAATAAAATGTCAAAAATAAAAAAATATAAAAACAAATAGTAAACCGTAGAATTTTGAAAAAAAAAAAATATTTCACATATCTATATTTTTTTTAAAAGAACTTTTAGAATTTTCCAAAAATCGTTGGTAAAATCTCTTACCTTTCCAAAAATCTTTGATAAAATCTCTAATCCATAATATATAAAAACATAAAAATTTCTTTAATTTTTTGACAAGTACAGATAGACAAAATTCAACATAAAATGTCAAAAAAAAAAACAAATAGTAAACCGCAAAATTTTGAAAAAAAAATTATTTTACATATTTATATATTTTTTTAAAAGAACTTTTAGAATTTTCCAGAAATCATTGCTAAAATCTGTAACCCTTCCAATAAAACACTACAGAAAATTCCATAATTTTTGGACAAGTTTGGATAGGCGAGATACGAAACAAAATACCAAAAATGCTAAAAAAATAAAAAAGAAACAGTAAACGATTGAATTTGTTTTGCAATTTTGGATTTCACATATCTCAATTTTTTTTGAAAAAACAAACCATAGTTTTGCAAAATTTTTTGATAAAATCTCGGATCCATACAATAAAACAACACAAATTTTAAATTTTTTTGAAAACCATAGACAGGTAAACTAGAAAAAAAAGATATCAAAAATACTAAAAATTAAAATAGCAAATAGTAAACGATGGAATTCTGAAAATGTTTTTTATTTAAAGTATCTCTATTTTTTAATAAAAATTCAAGAATTTTCCAGAATTCTCTGATAAAATCTATAATCCATACAATAAAGCACCACAAAAATGTTTAGAATTTTTTTAAAAGTTTGGATAGGTGAAATAGGAAAAAAAGATTACCAAAATGCTAAAAAATTAAAAACACAAATAGTAAACGATGGAATTTGTGAAGAATTTTGGATTTCAAATGTCTTTATTTTTCAGAAAAATATTTCACGATTTTCCAAAATACTTTGATAAAATCTCTAATCCATAAAAAAAAAACATAAAAATATATAGAAATTTTTCACAAGTACATATAGACGAAATTGAAAATAAAATGTCAAAAATTATAAAAAAATAAAAAATCAAATAGTAAAGCGCATAATTTGGGAAAAAAAAATATTTTACATATATATATTTTTAAAAGCATTTTTAGAATTTTCCAGAAATCGTTGGTAAAATCTTTAACCCTTCCAATAAAAAACTACAAAAAATTGCATAATTTTTGGACAAGTTTGGATAGGTGAAATAGAAAACAAAATATCAAAAATGCTAAAAAAATAAAAAAGAAACAGTAAACGATGGAATTTTTTTGAAATTTTGGACTTCAAATATCTCAATTTTTTTTTGAAAAAAAAAAACCATAGTTTTGCAGAATTTTTTGATAAAATCTCGGATCCATACAGTACAACAACACAAAAATTTTGAATTTTTTTTGAAAACCGTTGACAGGTAAAATATAAAAAGAGATGTCAAAAATACTAAAAAAAATTAAAAAGCAAATAGTAAACAATGGAATTCTTAAAATGTTTTGTATTTAAAGTATCTCTATGTTTTTTAATAAAAATTCAAGAATTTTCCAGCATTCTTGATAAAATCTATAATCCGTCCAATAAAGCACCACAAAAATGTTTAGAATTTTTTGACAGGTTTGGATAGGTGAAATAGTAATAAAAGATTACCAAAATGCTAAAAAAAGAAAAAAAAAATAGTAAACGATGGAATTTATGAAGAATTTTGGATTTCAAATGTCTATATTTTCTAGAAAAATATTCCATGATTTTCCAAAATTCTTTGATAAAATCTCTAATCCATAAAATAAAAAAACATAAAAATTTCTAGAATTTTTTGACAAGTACAGATAGACGAAATTGAAAATAAAATGTCAAAAATAAAAAAAATAAAAAAATAAATAGTAAACCGCAAAATTTTGAAAAAAAAAATTATTTCACATATCAATATTTTTTTAAAAGAACTTTTAGAATTTTCCAGAAATCCTTGGTAAAATCTCTAACCCTTCTGATAAAAAACTACAATAAATTCCATAATTTTTTGACAAGTTTGGATAGGTGAAATAGAAAACAAAATGCCAAAAATTCTAAAAAAATAAAATAGAAATAATAAACGATGGAATTTTTTTAAAATTTTAGATTTCAAATATCATAATTTTTTTTTAAAAAAAAAAAACCATAGTTTTGCAAAATTTTTTGATAAAATCTCGGATCCATACAATGAAACAACAAAAAATATTTTAAATTTTTTTTGAAAATAATAGACAGGTAAAAGAAAAAAAAATGTCAAAAATACTAGAAAATTAAAAAAGAAAATAGTAAACGATGGCATTCTGCAAATGTTTTGTATTTAACGTATCTCTATTTTTTAATAAAAATTGAAACATTTTCCAGAATTCTCTGATAAAATCTATAATCCGTACAATAAAGGAACACAAAAATGTTTAGAATTTTTTTACAAGTTTGGATAGGTGAAATAGGAAAAAAGATTACCAAAATGCTAAAAAAATAAAAAAAAACAAATAGTAAACGGTGGAATTTATGGAGAATTTTGGATTTCAAATGTCTATATTTTTTAGAAAAGTATTCCATGATTTTCCAACATGGAATTTTGTTGAAATTTTGTATTTCAAATATCTCAAGTTTTTGATAAAATCTCATATCCATACAATAAAACAACACAAAAATTTTACAATTTTTTGAAAACCATAGACATGTAAAATAGAAAAAAAAGTTGTCAAAAATACTAAAATTTAAAAAGCAAATAGCAACCGATGGAATTCTGAAAATATTTTGTATTTAAAGTATCTCTATTTTTTTAATAAAAATTCAAGAATTTTCCAGAATTCTCTGATAAATTCTATAATCCCTACAATAAAGCGCCACAACAATGTTTATAATTTTTTAACAATTATGGACAGGTGAAATAGGAAAATAGGATTACCAAAATGCTGAAAAAATAAAAAACAACAAATAGTAAATGAGGGAATTTATGAAGAATTTTGGATTTCAAATGTCTATATTTTTTTGAAAAATATTCCATGATTTTCCAAAATTCTTTGATAAAATCTCTAATCCAAAAAATAAAACTACATAAAAATTTCTAGAATTTGTTGACAAGTACAGTTAAACGAAATTGAAAATAAAATGTGAAAAATATTAAGAAAATAAAAAAATAAATAGTAAACAGCAGAATTTTGAAAAAAAAATATTTCACATATCAATATTTTTTTTAAAAGAACTTTAAGAATTTTCCAGAAATCGTTGGTAAAATCTCTAACCCTTCCAATAAAAACACTACAAAATATTCCATAATTTTTGGAAGAGTTTGGATAGGTGAAACAGAAAACAAAATGCCAAAAATGCTAAAAAAATAAAAAAAGAAATAGTAAACGATGGAATTTTGTTGAAATTTTGTATTTGAAATATCTCAATTTTTTGATAAAATCTCGGATCCATCCAATAAAACAATCCAAAGTAAAATATAAAAAAAAGATGTCAAAAATACTAAAAAATTAAAAAAAGCAAATAGTAAACGATTGAATCCTTAAAATGTTTTGTATTTAAAGTATCTCTATTTTTCTTAATAAAACTTCTAGAATTTTCCAAAATTGTCTGATAAAATATATAATCTGTACAATAAAGTACCACAAAAATGTTTAGAATTTTTTGACAAGTTTGGATAGGTGAAATAGGAAAAAAAGATTACCAAAATGCTAAAAAAATAATAAGCAAAAACAAATAGTAAACGATGGAATTTATGAAAAATAGTCCATGATTTTCCAAAATTCATTGATGAAATCTCTAATTCGTAAAATAAAAAAACATAAAAATTTATAGAATTTTTAGACAAGTACAGATAGACGAAATTAAAAATAAAATGTCAAAAATAATAAAAAAATAAAAAAATAGTAAATCGCAGAATTTTGAAAAAAAAAATTATTTCACATATCTATATTTTTTTAAAAAGAACTTTTAGAATTTTCCAGAAATCGTTGGTAAAATCTCTAACTTTTCCAATAAATCACTTAAAAAAATTCCATAATTTTTGGACAAGTTTTGATAGGTGAAATAGAAAAGAAAATGTCAAAAATGCTAAAAAAATAAAAAAGAAATAGTAAACGATGGAAATATGTTGAAATTTTGGATTTCAAATATCTCAATTTTTTTGAAGGAAAAAAGCCATAGTTTTGTAGAATTTTTTGATAAAATCTCAGATCCATACAATAAAACAACACAAAAATTTTACAATTTTATGAAAACCATAGACTTGTAAAATAGAAAAAAAAGAAGTCAAAAATACTAAAAAATTAAAAAACAAAATAGTAAATGATATAATTCTAAAAATATTTTGTATTTAAAGTATGTCTATTTTTCTTAATAAAAATTCAAGAATTTACCAGAATTCTCTCACAAATTCTACAATCCGTACAATAAAGAATCACAAAAATGTTTAGAATTTTTTGACAAGTTTGGATAGGTGAAATAAGAAAAAAAGATTACCAAAATGCTGAAAAAATAAAAAACACAAATAGTAAACGATGAAATTTATGAAGAATATTGGTTTCAAATGTCTATATTTTTTAGAAAAATAGTCCATGATTTTCAAAAATTCATTCATAAAATATCTAATCCATAAAATAAAAAAAATAAAAATTTCTAGAATTTTTTAACAAGTACAAATAGACGAAATTAAAAATAAAATGTCAAAAATAATAAAAAAATAAGAAAAATTGTAAACTGCAGAATTTGGAAAAAAATTTATTTCACATATCTATATTTTTTTAAAAAGAACTTTTAGAATTTTCCAGAAATCATTGGTAAAATATCTAACCCTTCCAATAAAACACTACAAAAATTTCCATAATTTTTGGACAAGTTTGGATAGGTGAAATAGAAAACAAAATGCCAAAAATGCTAAAAAAATAAAAAGAAATAGTAAACGATGGAATTTTGTTGAAATTTTGTATTTCAAATATCTCCATTTTTTGATAAAATCTCGGATCCATATAATAAAACAACACAAAAATTTTACAATTTTTTGAACACCATAGACATGTAAAATAGAAAAAAAAGATCTGAAAAATACTAAAATATTAAAAAATCAAATAGTAAACGATGGAATTCTGAAAATATTTTGTATTTAAAGTATCTCTATTTTTTTCATAAAAATTCAAGAATTTTCCAGAATTCTCTGATAAATTCTATAATCCGTACAATAAAGCACCACAAAAATGTTTAGAATTTTTTGACAAGTTTAGATAGGTGAAATAGAAAAAAAAGATTACCAAAATGCTAAAAGAATAAAAAAAACATATAGTAAACGATGGAATTTAAAAAGAATTTTGGATTTCAAATGTCTATATTTTTTAGAAGAATAGTCCATGATTTTCCAAAATTCTTTGATAAAATCTCTAATCCATAAAATAAAAAAAAACATAAAAATTTCTATAATTTTTTAACAAGTACAGATAGACGAAATTAAAAATAACATGTCAAAAATAGCAAAAAAATAAAAAAAATTGTAAACCGCAGAATTTGGAAAAAAAAAATTATTTCACATATGTATATTTTTTTAAAAAGAAGTTTTAGAATTTTCCAGAAATCGTTGGTAAAGTCTCTAACCCTTCCAATAAATCACTTCAAAAAATTCCATAATTTTTGGACAAGTTTGGATAGGTGAAATAGAATAAAAAATGTCAAAAATACTAAAAAAATAAAAATGAAATAGTAAACGATGGAAATTTGTTGAAATTTTGGATGTCAAATATCTTAATTTTTTTGAAGAAAAAAACCATCGTTTTGTAGAATTTTTTGATAAAATCTCGGATCCATACAATAAAACAACACAAAAATTTTACAATTTTTTGAAAACCGTAGACATGTAAAATACAAAAAAAACATGTCAAAAATACTAAAAAATTAAAAAAGCAAATAGTAAAAGATGAAATTCTTAAAATATTTTGTATTTAAAGTATATCTATTTTTTTTAATAAAAATTCAAGAATTTTCCAGAATTCTCTGATAAATTCTATAATCCGTACAATAAAGCACCACAAAAATGTTTAGAATTTTTTGACATGTTTGGATAGGTGAAATAGGAAAAAAAGATTACCAAAATGCTGAAAAAATAAAAAACACAAATAGTTAATGATGGAATTTATGAAGAATTTTGGATTTCAAATATCTATATTTTTTTGAAAAATATTCCACGATTTTCCAAAATTCTTTGATAAAATCTCTAATCCGAAAAATAAAACTACATAAAAATTTCTAGAATTTGTTGACAAGTACAGTTAAACGAAATTGAAAATAAAATGTCAAAAATATTAAAAAATATAAAAAAATAAATAGTAAACCGCAGAATTTTGAAAAAAAATATATTTTACATATGAATATTTTTTTTAAAAGAACTTTAAGAATTTTCCAGAAATCGTTGGTAAAATCTCTAACCCTTCCAATAAAAACACTACAAAATATTCCATAATTTTTGGAAGAGTTTGGATTGGTGAAATACAAAACAAAATGCCAAAAATGCTGTTATTATTTCCAAAATCCAAAATTTTAAAAAAATTCCACCGTTTATTATTTCTTTTTTATTTTTTGTTAAATTTTTGGCATTTTGTTTTCTATTTCACCTATCCAAACTTGTCCAAAAATTATGGAATTTTTTGAAGTGATTTATTGGAAGGGTTAGAGATTTTACCAACGATTTCTGGAAAATTCTAAAAGTTCTTTTTAAAAAAATATAGATATGTGAAATAATTTTTTTTTAAAATTCTGCAATTTACTATTTTTTTATATTTTTTATTCTTTTTGACATTTTATTTTTAATTTCGTCTATCTGTACTTGTCAAAAAATTCTAGAAATTTTTATGTGTTTTTATTTTATGTATTAGAGATTTTATCAATGAATTTTGGAAAATCATAGACTATTTTTCTAAAAAATATAGACATTTGAAATCCAAAATTCTTCATAAATTCCGTTGTTTACTATTTTTTTTTATTTTTTTAGCATTTTGGTAGTCTTTTATTCCTATTTCACCTATCCAAACTTGTCAAAAAATTCTATACATTTTTGTGGTGCTTTATTGTACGGATTATAGATGTTATCAAGAATGCTGGAAAATTCTTGAATTTTTGTTAAAAAATAGAGATACTTTAAATACAAAACATTTTCAGAATTCCATTGTTTACTTTTTGCTTTTTCCATTTTTTTAGTATTTTTGACATCTCTTTTTCTATTTTACCTGTCCATGGTTTCCAAAAAAATTTCAAAATGTTTGTGTTGTTGTACTGTATGGATCCGAGATTTTATCAAAAAGTTCTTTAAAACTATGGTTTTTTTTTTCCAAAAAAAAATTGAGATATTTGAAGTCCAAAATTTCAAAAACATTTCATCGTTTATTGTTTCTTTTTTATTTTTTTTAGCATTTTTGGTATTTTGTTTTCTATTTCACCTATGCAAACTTGTCCAAAAATTATGCAATTTTTTGTAGTTTTTTATTGGAAGGGTTAGAGATTTTACCAACGATTTCTGGAAAATTCTGAAAGTTCTTTTAAAAAAAATATAGATATGTAAAATAATTTTTTTTTAAAAATTCTACGCTTTACTATTTTACCTGTCTATGGTTTTATGAAAAAATTTTGCAAAACTATGTTTTTTTTTTTCAAAAAATATTGAGATATTTGAAAACCAAAATTTCAACAAAATTCCAGCGTTTTCTATTTCGGTTTTAGTTTTTTAGCATTTTTGGCATTTTGTTTTCTATTTCACCTATCCAAACTTGTCCAAAAATTATGGAATTTTCGGTAGTGTATTATTGGAAGGGTTAGAGATCTTAGCAACGATTTCTGGAAAATTCTAAAAGTTCATTTGAAAAAAATATAGATATTTGAAACAATTTTTTTTTTTCAAAATTCTACGATTTACTATTTGTTTTTTTTTTTTAATTAACTGTGACATTTTATTTTCAATTTCCTCTATCTGTACTTGTCAAAAAATTATAGAAATTTTTATGTTTTTATATATTATGGATTAGAGATTTTATCAAAGAATTTTGAAAAATCATGGAATACTTTTCTAAAAAATACAGACATTTGAAATCCAAAATTCTTCATAAATTCCATTGTTTACTATTTGTTGTTTTTTTATATTTTTAGCATTTTGGTAATCTTTTTTTTCCTATTTCACCTATCCAAACTTGTAAAAAAATTCTAAACATTTTTGTGGTGCTTTATTGTACGGATTATAGATTTTATCAGAGAATTCTGGAAAATTCTTGAATTTTTATTAAAAAATAGAGATACTTTAAATACAAAACATTTTCAGAATTCCATCGTTTACTATTATTTGCTTTTTTAATGTTTTAGTATTTTAACATCTTTTTTTTCTAGTTTACCTGTCTATGATTTTCAAAAACATTTAAAATTTTTGTGTTGTTTTATTTTATGGATCCGAGATTTTATCAAAAAATTCTGTAAAACTACGGTTTTTTTTTTCAAAAAAAATTGAGATATTTGAAATCAAAATTTCAAAACAAATTCCATTGTTTACTGTTTCTTTTTTATTTTTTTAGCATTTTTGGTATTTTGTTTCCTATCTCACCTATCCAAACTTGTCCAACAATTATGGAATTTTTTGTAGTGTTTTATTGGAAGGGTTAGAGTTTTTAGCAACGATTTCAAGAAAATTCTAAAAGTTCTTTTAAAAAAATATAAATATGTAAAATAATTTTTTTTTCAAAATTCTGCAATTTACTATTTGTTTTTTTTATTTTTTTATTTTTTTGACATTTTATTTTCAATTTCGTCTATTTGTACTTGTCAAAAAATTATAGAAATTTTTACGTTTTTATATATTATGGATTAGAGATTTTATCAAAGAATTTTAGAAAAACATGGAATACTTTTCTAAAAAATACAGAGATTTGAAATCCAAAATTCTTCATAAATTTCATTGTTTACTATTTGTTTTTTTTGTTATTTTTTTAACATTTTGGTAATCTTTTTTTCCTATTTCACCTATCCAAACTTGTCAAAAAATTCTAAATATTTTTCTGGTGCTTTATTGTACGAATTATATATTTTATCAGAGAATTCTGGAAAATTCTTGAATTTTTATTTAAAAAAATAGAGATACTTTAAATACAAAACATTTTCAGAATTCCATCGTTTACTACTTGCTTTTTTAATTTTTTAGTACTTTTGACACCTTTTTTTCCATTTTACCTATTTATGGTTTTAAAAAAAATTAAAATTTGTGTTCTTTTTTTGTATGGATCCAAGATTTTATCAAAACATTCTGCAAAACTATGGCTTTTTTTTCAAAAAAAATTGAGATATTTGAAAATCAAAATTTCGACAAAATTATATCGTTTACCGTTGTTTTTTATTTTTTTAACATTTTTGGTATTTTGTTTCCTATTTCACCTATCCAAACTTGTCCAAAAATTATGGAATTTTTTGTAGTGTTTTATTGGAAGGGTTAGAGATTTTACACACGATTTCTGAAAAATTCTAAAAGTTCTTTTAAAAAAAACTATAGATATGTAAAATAATTTTTGGTCAAAATTCTGTAGTTTACTATATGTTTTTTTCACTTTTTTATTATTTTTGACATTTTATTTTCATTTCGTCTATATGTACTTGTGAAGAAATTCTAGATATTTTTATGTTTTTTTATTTTATGGATTAAAGATTTTATCAAAGAATTTTGGAAAATCATGGAATATTTTTCTAAAAAATATTAACATTTGAAATCCAAAATTCTTCATAAATTCCATCGTTTACTATTTGTTTTTTTTATTCTTTTAGCATTTTGGTAATCTTTTTTCCCTATTTCACCTATCCAAACTTGTCAAAAAATGCTAAACTTTTTTGTGGTGATTTATTGTACGGATTATAGATTTTATCAGAGAATTCTGGAAAATTCGTGAATTTCTATTAAAAAAAATAGATATTTTAAATACAAAACATTTTCAGAATTCCATTGTTTAGTATTTGCTTTTTTAATTTTTTAGTATTTTTGACACATTTTTTTCCATTTTACCTATCTATGGTTTTTAAAAAAAAAATTAAAATTTTGTGTTCTTTTATTGTATGGTTCCAAGATTTTATCAAAAAATTCTACAAAACTATGGCTTGTTTTTCAAAATTCTGCAGTTTACTATTTTTTGTAGTGTTTTATTGGAAGGGTTAGAGTTTTTAGCAACGATTTCAAGAAAATTCTAAAAGTTCTTTTAAAAAAATATAGATATGTAAAATAATTTTTTTTCAAAATTCTGCGGTTTACTATTTGTTTTTTTTACTTTTTTATTATTTTTGACATTTTATTTTCAATTTCGTCTATATGTACTTGTGAAAAAATTCTAGATATTTTTTGTTTTTTATTTTATGTATTAGAGATTTTATCAAAGAATTTTGAAAAATCATGGAGTACTTTTCTAAAAATTACAGACATTTGAAATCCAAAATTCTTCATAAATTCCATTGTTTACTATTTGTTTTTTTTATTTTTTTAGCATTTTGATAATCTTTTTTTCCTATTTCACCTATCCAAACTTTTAAAAATGTTCTAAACTTTTTTGTGGTGATTTATTGTACGGATTATAGATTTTATCAGAGAATTCTGGAAAATTCTTGAATTTCTATTAAAAAAATAGATATTTTAAATACAAAACATTTTCAGAATTCCATTGTTTAGTATTTGCTTTTTTAATTTTTTAGTATTTTTGACACCTTTTTTTCCATTTTACCTATCTATGATTTTTAAAAAAAAAATTAAAATTTTTGCGTTCTTTTATTGTATGGTTCCAAGATTTTATCAAAAAATTCTACAAAATTATGGCTTTTTTTTCAAAAAAAATTGAGATATTTGAAAATCAAAATTTCAACAAAATTACATCGTTTACTGTTTCTTTTTTATTTTTTTAGCATTTTTGGTATTTTGTTTCCCATTTCACCTATCCAAACTTGTCCAAAAATTATGGAATTTTTTGTAGTGTTTTATTGGAAGAGTTAGAGATTTTACACACGATATCTGGAAAATTCTAAAAGTTCTTTTAAAAAAAACTATAGATATGTAAAATAATTTTTTTTTCAAAATTCTGTAGTTTACTGTTTGTTTTTTTCACTTTTTTATTATTTTTGACATTTTATTTTCATTTCGTCTAGATTTACTTGTGAAGAAATTCTAGATATTTTAATGATTTTTTATTTTATGGATTAAAGATTTTATCAAAGAATTTTGGAAAATCATGGAATATTTTTCTAAAAAATATTGACATTTAAAATCCAAAATTCTTCATAAATTCCATCGTTTACTATTTGTTTTTTTTATTCTTTTAGCATTTTGGTAATCTTTTTTCCCTATTTCACCCATCCAAACTTGTCAAAACATGCTAAACATTTTTGTGGAGATTTATTATACCGATTATAGATTTTATCAAAGCATTCTGCAAAATTCGTGAATTTCTATTAAAAAAAATAGATATTTTAAATACAAAACATTTTCATAATTCCATCGTTTACTATTTGCTTTTCTAATTTTTTAGTATTTTTGACACATTTTTTTCTATTTTACCTGTCTATGGTTTTAAAAATAATTTAAAATTTTTGTGTTGTTTTATTGTATGGATCCGAGATTTTATCAAAAAGTTACACAAAACTATGGTTTTTTTTTAAAAAAAATTGAGATATTTGAAAACCAAAATTTCAACAAAATTCAATCGTTTACTGTTTCTTTTTTATTTTTTTAGCATTTTTGGTATTTTGTTTCCTATTTCACCTATCCAAACATGTCCAAAAATTATGGAATTTTTTGTAGTGTTTTCTTGGAAGGGTTAGAGATTTTACACACGATTTCTGGAAAATTCTAAAAGTTCTTTTAAAAAAAATATAGATATGTAAGATAATTGTTGGTCAAAATTCTGCGGTTTACTATTTGTTTTTTTTATTTTTTTATTATTTTTGACATTTTGTTTTCAATTTCGTCTATATGTACTTGTGAAAAAATTCTAGATATTTTTTGTTTTTTTATTTTATGTATTAGAGATTTTATCAAAGAATTTTGAAAAATCATGGAGTACTTTTCTAAAAATTATAGACATTTGAAATCCAAAATTCTTCATAAATTCCATTGTTTACTATTTGTTTTTTTTATTTTTTTAGCATTTTGGTAATCTTTTTTTCCTATTTCACCTATCCAAACTTGTAAAAAAGTTGTAAACATTTTTCTGGTGCTTTATTGTACGGATTATATATTTTATCAGAGAATTCTGGAAAATTCTTGAATTTTTATTTAAAAAAATAGAGATACTTTAAATACAAAACATTTTCAAAATTCCATCGTTTACTATTTGCGTTTTTAATTTTTTAGTATTTTTGACACTTTTTTTTCCATTTTACCTTTCTATGGTTTTAAAAAAAAATTAAAATTTTTGTGTTGTTTTATTGTATGGATCCCAGATTTTATCAAAAAATTCTGCAAAACTATAGCTTTTTTTTCAAAAAAAATTGAGATATTTGAAAATCAAAATTTCAACAAAATTACATTGTTTACTGTTTCTTTTTTATTTTTTTAGCATTTTTTGTATTTTGTTTCCTATTTCACCTATCCAAACTTGTCCAAAAATTATGGAATTTTTTGTAGTGTTTTATTGGAAGGGTTAGATATTTTACACACGATTTCTGGAAAATTCTAAAAGTTCTTTTAAAAAAAACTATAGATATGTAAAATAATGTTTTTTTCACAATTTTGAAGTTTACTATTTGTTTTTTTTTAATTTTTTATTATTTTTGACATTTATTTTCATTTCGTCTATATGTACTTGTGAAGAAATTCTAGATATTTTTATGTTTTTTTATTTTATGGATTAAAGATTTTATCAAAGAATTTTGGAAAATCATGGAATATTTTTCTAAAAAATATTGACATTTGAAATCCAAAATTCTTCATAAATTCCATTGTTTACTATTTGTTTTTAGTTAATTTTTTAGCATTTTGGTAATCTTTTTTTCCTATTTCACCAATCTAAACTTGTCAAAAAATTCATAACATTTTTGTGGTGCTGTATTTTACGGATTATAGATTTTATCAGAGAATTTTGGAAAATTCTTGAATTTTTATTAAAAAAATATAGATACTTTAAATACAAAACATTTTCAGAATTACATCGTTTACTATTTCTTTTTTAATATTTTAGTATTTTAGACATCGTTTTTTTCTAGTTTACCTATCTATGGTTTTCAAAAAAATTAAAAATTTTTGTATTGTTTTATTATATAGATCCGAGATTTTATCAAAAAATTCTGCAAAACTATGGTTTTCTTTTTCAAAAAAAAAATTGAGATATTTGAAATCCAAAATCTCAAAACAAATTCCATCGTTTACTGTTTCTTTTTTATTCTTTTAGCATTTTTGGTATTTTATTTCCTATTTCACCTATCCAAACTTGTCCAAAAATTATGAAATTTTTTGTAGTGTTTTATTGGAAGGGTTAGAGATTTTACCAACGATTTCTAGAAAATTCTAAAAGTTCTTTAAAAAAAAATATAAATATGTACAATAATTTTTTTTTCAAAATTCTGCTATTTACTATCTGTTTTCTTTTATTTTTTTATTATTTTTGACATTTCATTTTAAATTTCGTCTATTTGTACTTGTGAAAAAATTCTAGATATTTTTATGTTTTTTTATTTTATAGATTAGAGATTTTATTAAAGAATTTTGGAAAATCATGGAATACATTTCTAAAAATATAGACATTTGAAATCCAAAATTCTTCATAAATTCCATCGTTTACTATTTATTTTTTTTATTTTTCTAGCATTTTGGTAATTTTTTTCCTATTTCACCTATCAGAACTTGTCAAAAAATTCTAAACATTTTTGTGGTGATTTATTATACGGATTATAGATTTTATCAGAGAATTCTGGAAAATTCTTGAATTTTTATTAAAAAAAATACAGATATTTTAAATACAAAACATTTTCAGAATTCCATCGTTTACTATTTGCTTTTTTAATTTTTTAGTATTTTCGACATCTTTTTTTCTATTTTACCTATCTATGGTTTTAAAAATAATTTAAAGTTTTTTTGTTGTTTTAATGTATGGATCCGAGATTTTATCAAAAAGTTATACAAAACTATGTTTTTTTTCGAAAACCAAAATTTCAACAAAATTCCATCGTTTACTCTTTCTTTTTTATTCTTTTAGGATTTTTGGTATTTTGTTTCCTATTTCACCTATCCAAACTTGTCCAAAAATTATGGAATTTTTTGTTGTGTTTTATTAGAAGGGTTAGAGATTTTACACACGATTTCTGGAAAATTCTAAAAGTTCTTGTAAAAAAAATATAGATACGTAAAATAATTTATTTTCAGAATTCTGCGGTTTACTATTTGTTTTCTTTACTTTTTTATTATTTTTGACATTTTATTTTCAATTTCGTCTATACGTACTTGTGAAAAAATTCTAGATAATTTTATCTTTTTTTATGTTATGGAATAGAGATTTTATCAAAGAATTTTGAAAAATCATGAAGTACTTTTCCAAAAAATACAGACATTTGAAATCCAAAATTCTTCATAAAATCCATCATTTACTATTTTTTTTTTATTTTTAACATTTTGGTAATCTTTTTTTCCTATTTCACCTATCTAAACTTGTCAAAAAATTCAAAACATTTTTGTGGTGCTTTATTGTACGGATTATAGATTTTATTAGAGCATTCTGGAAATTTCTTGAATTTTTATTAAAAAATAGAGATACTTTAAATACAAAACATTTTCAGAATTCCATCGTTTACTATTTGCTTTTTTAATTTTTTAGTATTTTTGACATCTTTTTTTTCTAGTTACCTGTATATGGTTTTCAAAAAAATGTAACATTTCTATGTTGTTTTATTGTATGGATCCGAGATTTTATCGAAAAATTCTGCAAAACTATGGTTTTTTTTTTTTCAAAAAAAATTAAGATATTTGAAATCAAAAATTTCAAAACAAATTCCCTCGTTTACTATTTCTTTTTTATTCTTTTAGCATTTTTGGTATTTTGTTTCCTATTTCACCTATCCAAACTTGTCCAAATTATGAAATTTTTTGTAGTGTTTTACTGGAAGGGTTAGAGATTTTACCAACGATTTCTGGAAAATTCTAAAAGTTCTTTTAAAAAAATTATAAATATGTATAATAATTTTTTTTTTCAAAATTCTGCGGTTTACTATTTGTTTTTTTTATTTTTTTATTATTTTTGACATTTTATTTTCAATTTCGTCTATCTATACTTGTGAAAAAATTCTAGATATTTTTATGTTTTTTCATTTTATGGATTAGAGATTTTATCAAAGAATTTTGGAAAATCATGGAATACTTTTCTAAAAGATATAGACATTTGAAATCTAAAATTCTTTATAAATTCCATCATTTACTATTTGTTGTTTTATTTTTCTAGCATTTTGGAAATCTTTTTTTCCTGTTTCACCAATCAGAACTTGTCAAAAAATTCCAAACAGTTTTGTGGTGATTTATTGTACGGATTTTATAAGAGAATTCTGGAAAATTCTTGAATTTTTATTGAAAAAAATCGAGATATTTTAAATACAAAACATTTTCAGAATTCTATCGTTTACTATTTGCTTTTTTAATTTTTTTTGTAATTTTGACATCTTTTTTTCTATTTTACCTGTGTATGGTTTTAAAAATAATTTGAAATTTTTATGTTGTTTTATTGT
>Ga0209489_107661_pt1 | contig 15764 bp, 7 predicted proteins | sample SiratrowhiteBW_FD_187527 | JGI IMG/M metagenome (GOLD analysis project Ga0209489, IMG submission 187527) | Root nodule microbial communities of legume samples collected from California, USA - Siratro white BW (SPAdes) (version 2) | ecosystem: Host-associated > Plants > Roots > Nodule | place: USA... | reverse complement strand
ACAATTAAAAATCATTTTATTTGGTAGCTAAAATTGGTATCTAAATAGTTTTTTTTTTTCTTGTAATATATGTTTTTGTTTTATTCAACAAAAATTATGAAGAAATAAAAATTGGACTTTTTTTTTTGCATAATTTATTCAAGAAAAAAAAAACTAAATTTAGGAAGAAAGTAGACACACAATAAGAAAACCTAAGATTGGTTCTCGAGTGGAATACAAAATAGGATTGTTTTGCGAATGGAATACAAAAAAAATTAAAAACTAGAGTGAACTTGCAATGATGCTTCAAAAAAATTATGTCAATACTTTTATAATTTGACCTTGAAATTTTCAGATCCACACATAATATAGGCCATAACAAATTTAGATAAAAAAAAAACACTGGAAAAATTTTCAAAAAAATTTAGATCGGAGAATAACATGTAAAGAGAGAACTTTGTTTTCGAATATGTAGCATCCTGACTCTTATGATTTATCATCTTTTTTCTATTTTGAATTTGGATGCACCTTTTTAACACAATATTTCTAACATATTAAAGTGTTTAAATATAAAATTTCACTAAAAATATTGCGTAATTCTTTTTGCATTAATTTTTACAATCTATTGTTAATATCAAACAGTTTTCGAGAGGTGAAACCTACAAGAAGCCAACGAAATTGAGCAAGACTGCAAGACATAAAGAAAAATTATCTGTAAGAAACATGCTAATGATCGAATAACAAGCTAAGGAACATAAATTCAAAAACTGAAAAGCACAATACAAGTTCAATTTACATACATAAGTCATTTCAATAAACACATAGTAGATATAGCCTAAATATTTTCACAAACACCTTATAAACAACTTTCTACTCACAAAATTTATGACATATTTGGATTCACACAACATTAGACATAACATGTAAGGATTATAAACCAAAAATTACTTAAAAACAAAGTGATCCCCCACCTTTGAAATTGAAGAAAAACTCAAAAAAATACAAAAATAGTTTCAACACACATCATATAAACACCTAAAACGCAAAAATGAAGGTTCAAGTAAGAACAAACAATTTGAACCATAAAACAAGACATATAATTTTCATTGGTAAAAACTACTTAAAACATATAAGAATTGATGTAAACAACACTAAATTGAAGAAGAAACACTTAGATCTTGAAGACCATGACTTTAGATACCACATGATGGATGAACACCTTCCATGAAGCTTGCGCCAAGCATATCTTCTTCAAATTCGAGTTTTGTTTGGATTTATTTGCATGAAAGTGTAAAGTAGTAGTGCAGAAGCATGAATAACATATAAAAGATGTTACGATTTGAAGATGAGATGGAGAATATGTTGAATTCCTAGTGTGAGATTAGGTCAACACGTAGGAGGAAGTTTACAAAAATTTCTTGAAAAAGACTAGTCTAGAGAGAACCTTAACAAGTTAGAAGTGCTAGAAATTTTTTGGCAACAATTCATTATATCATCAAAGTTTTTGACAGTTCAAAAGATGACTAACCCTAACCCTAACTTGTCTTGCAATTTTATCAAAAACTCTCAACTAAGAGCATGACAAGTGGCAAGCCATGATTGGAGAGAATCCTCTCCATTGGGAGAGTGCCATGTGGCACTGTGCCTATGGGAGGCGCCTAACCCTAGCTTGCCATGCAAGTTAGGGTTTTTACCTAACTTGGTGCTTAAGCTAGGGTTTTTACCACAGGTGGTGCTTTCACTCTCTCTCAAGGTTAGTTTTTGGTCTTTTCAAAGCTTGACCCAATTTCAAGGTCCAAAAAGAAATCCTACACTACGTGGCCCAAAATACAAGGCTCAAAATAAATTCTACACTATTATATACAATTTTTACAAATAGATGTCTTATTTTCTTGATGCTCCAAAAACTCTTGAGTAATCATTCAATTTTGAACTTTATCCTAAATGTCTTATTAGAAGCCCAAACAAGTGCAAAGTCCTTGTAATTTGTTGATCGATTATCTAGCTCTGTGACTTCTTTATTCTTCTCTGTAGTCTTGGAGCCTTTCCTCACTTAATTGTATGCCTCTTAACTCTTGTAGGAAGAGAAGGGGATGTCATTTGTGAAGTTGTGCTTTTTGAGAGAGTGGAGAGAACTAGAGAATGAATAATGCTCAGAAAAGAGTTCGATTTCAACAAACAATAATTATGATAGTTAACCATGTTTCAATTATACTTATAGGCCAAAATATTACCATTTTTGCACAAAAATCTAAGTTACAATCAATTGACATGAATTATTATGCAAAATATAATCATTTCAATCGGTTATAACAACAAAAAATAGTAACATTAATCAATTAAAAATTTAGGTAATTGATTAAATTGTTCTTAAAAGTTAACCATTTGAATAACACGTAAATAATCAATTATTATCTATGATAATTATTAAAACAAAAAATCCCAAATTAAAACACTCACAAATAACTGATTAAACTATGTTTTAATTAATTAATTAAAAGAAACAACACAACAACAAAATACACTCATATTAATTAATAGAAAAGAATGCTAATCGATTAAAGGATAAGGACAAGACAAAAAGCATGACAAAGAAGAACATACAAGAAAAAATAAAAGGGAGATTCTAAGGAACGCTAACAAGAGGAAAACTCCAAGCTTTGAAAGAGGAGATTAGAAGACATATACATATGTAGTTTCTTAGTCTTTACATGAACTTGAGAGAAGTTAAGACCTCTTGGTTTAAACTTGAGCAAGCTTGGATGAAATTCTAGAAGTCTTGAAGTTTAAAGTGTCTTTTGAAGCATATAAACTACCACATGTCACTTTCAAGTGCACATGAGGTAATTTGACTCTTCCACATGATCCTTTAAGCTTTCAAGAGTCTTCTTGTGTCCACTAGAGAAATAGGTTCCTAACATGCGACTTCTGCAAGAGTCATCATTACTTGTCAAAGAGTCATCAATACTCTACGTAGATTCAATGAAATAGCCATGTGAACTCGCTAATTTCAAGTGATTAACATGTATTAATCATGCTTAGTAGAGTTAACTCTTGATTAGTAAAGTTAATTCAACTTTGTTGTCTTTTCCACTCCTTGTACGAACTCACCTTCTATACGAGGGAATCTCCTATATTTGTAAACCCTTTTTTTATACATTAAATGAAAATCTTATTGTGATTTCATATTTGAGAGTCTCAAGAGTTTTATTGTCTTATTTTTGTTCTTATCTTTACAAGCATTCTTAAAACTCCTTTTCATATCTTTAAAGGTAGTGGTTATTTTAGAAGTATTTGATAAAGCTTCATGGTATGCTAACTAAAGAGAATGCAAGTCAAACAATTCTAACTCTTCGTCAAACTCATCTGATGTTGAGTTGTAGACGGTGTTAACTATCATACCTATACTTGCCTCCTCTTGTTTTAACTTAGAATTGGAAGAGTCAAGATCTTCCCACATGGACATGAAGCTCTTCTTTTTGTAAATTTTTTCCTATCCTTCTCCTTTTCATTGTTTTCCTAGTGTAGACATTCTGCTCTAAAGTGTCTAGGATTCTTATAGTCATAGCAGACAATCTTCTCCTTGTATTCTTTCTTCTTCCTTGGCTTAAGTATATTTACTAGTTCATTCAAAGGCATAACTTTCTGGTCCTCAGATGCTCTTCAGGTTGTCTCTTGAGCTTTCTACAAAGAGGGAAGGGTCCTCAACACCTTGCCATTATTCTCATACTAGTTGATGATGGTTTCAAGAGATCTTACAATATTAAGAGTAGTTTGCAACCTAGCAACCATAGATTGGATAGTCTCATTGTTCTTCATTCTGAACATCTAATACTAGCATTTAAGTAGAGTCAACTTGTTTCTCTTGACCTCTTTTGATCTTTTGTGTGATAGTGCCATGATCTCCCACATCTCTTTAGAACTTCTCATAGCATGGAATTTAGAAATCTCCTTTTCAAAAAGACACATATCTGAATATGTCTTTGGCATTTAGCTGATATCTCCTCTTTGATATTCAGTCTAGACATCTCGAGGTAGCAACCTTCTAGTGGCATGAAACAAAGTAGGAATGCCATTCCCAGTTTCTTCTAGTAGGTCTATTTTGTTAAACTAAATAAAACAACCATCTTAACTTTTCATAACTCATACTTCTCACACTTAAACATGGATGGAGGGTTGATAGTTTGACCTTTAGAGTCCATAGAGTCTATCTAAATCATTTCCTCTTGTCTTGTTGAGAAATAACCCAGTGGTTATCTTTGATACCAACTGTTGGCACAACTAGAAGAGGGCTAAGGTTGAATAGAGACTATAGACTATTTCTTGAGACAAACTAGACTAGATTGTCTTATATCAAATCAAGCAAAAAACTCAACAAGATTTATATTGGTTTGTCCCAAAATGTGAGCTACGTCCAATTTTCCCTTAAGCAAATAAATTAAGAGGTTGAATAAACAAATAATGATTACAACAACTAAATTAACCTTTTTAGGTTATGTCGTGTACACAAATCTCTTGAGGTTGCAATGAATACACAAAATACTCTTGGTTTAACCTATCTTAATCCTTCCTTGAGATTAATACCTCTCAATAATATAAAAGAACACTCTTAGAGTTAGCATAATTAAAGTTCAGAAGACAAACTCACAAAGTAATGGATTACAGTGTTGAATATTACTGTGTATGATATAGGACTATCTAACCAATACATCTTTGCTAAGAGGAATGGAGAAGATGAAGCCTTATGGAGGAAGACTTAACACTTGAACAAAAAAAATTAGAAATCTTTTCCTTTTTCTTAGTCTAGTACATCTTATAAAAAATATAAATAGGAGTAGAACATTTTGTATAGGATTAGTAATTTTTTATTATGTAACAAGTACGAGCATAGTAGGCCTCCAATTAGGATAGATTGGGTGGTCAAAAACCTAGTTCCCAAGTCAATTTCTTCCACCCCCAAATAGGCCAATTGGAGAGTAACAAATCCTAGATGCACATTGTCATAAATTTGCCCACACACAACATATACGACCATGCACTAAGTAATGGAGGAAAAACACTTATAAACACATGAATTTACCTTATTTTAGGTGATGTGGGACATGGATAAGCTAGATAGACGAAAATTGCTTGTGTTCCTTGCTTTGTGTAATTAGTCTCACATCCCCTGGATCATTATGTTCAAGAGTTCTCCAACTCTTATAAATACAACCAATTACCTCTTGTGCAAATCACTTTGAAATTGAATTAGAATTGAGTTGATATTATCCATTCTTCTATTTTTTTAAATTCTATAAAATGGGAGTATTGTCCTAAATGATCTTCTCCAAGGAACCTTCCTTTGAAGAGAACCCCTGATTCAAATTTTAGTTCTTTTTTCTTGAATAAATATCATGTTTAGGTTTCTAATTGCATGTTTGCTAGTATAGTCTGTGTTAGAAACTTTTGTATCTTAGATTTAAATTTATTAATCTCCTAAGTTTTGTTTAATTCTTAAACATGTCATAAACTTCCATAAGTAGTCCAAATTTCTTTACAAATTTTTTACTTCAAAAATAGGCTAGCCAAATGCTCTTACTTTAGAATTTTTTTTATATAGTTTTGAATCTTCTTTGCTTGTAGTTCATAAGTAAAATTTGGTAAATTTTTTTTTAGAAAACCTGCAGTAAAACTGATACGATCTTCATGGGGTCAATATAATTTTAGGTTTTGTTTTTAATTTTTATTATATTTTTAATTAAGTAGTTGGATGGTCACATGGGAAGAGAAAAAAAAAAATTTGTGAATCATTCATGTTCTCATGGTAGAAAATAATGACATATATAGTGGGAAATAAAGACAATTCTAATGGGGGTTAATTACTACTAGTGGGTATTAAATGTAACATAGTCATGATTAATGTAGAATTTAGATGGTCTTACATTATTTGGTAAAAGGACATACTTAGAAATCTAATAGATATAGATGAATTTTGAAAGAAAAGTAAGTATTCTTTACATGAGAACTTTATGGTGTTATGAGTTATAAGAACCTAAATATGATCTTATCAGGATAACCTGTGACGATGACTTATCACTCACCTTCTCATCTTTCTTGAGTGTGGCATCAATATCCTTTCCTAGACTGAATATAAAAATAATCTCCCTATTTTCTCATCAAAAGTAGAGACATTATAGGTCCATTATCTTGAGTTTATAAAGTTGAATTACCTTCTTGAACATGATACATGCATTTGTAGTTGATTAGGAGTGAAAATTTGACTTAATTATAAGTTGTTGGAATTTGAATGTGTAAATATCAAAATTGTGGCATCTTGGACTAAAAAAACAAAAGTCAAAAAGTTGAGAACGAAATTTTTTTTGAGAACTACAAGAAATTGCAAGGCCGAGACATATAAAGAACAAAACAAAAGATAAAGAAGCTTAAAAAAACTCACATTAACTCAATGATGCATGACCTAACTTCTACTAGTTGATTGAATGTTTCTAACATCTTTGAGTGGTTCATTGCTTTCATTTTCTTCTTTGGAAATTGTAGTTGCATGTTATTATGTTTTATGTTTCAACTTCATTTTTGATTATTGTTTGAGTACTCACAATCTAGAACTATTCAATAGGTTTCTTTTATGCGTTTGTTCTAAAATTGTTCCTTATTTTGTTGTTTGTTTTCCTTTAAACTTCTTTAAGTTTTGTCATCTATAATCTTTCAATTGAGATTAATCCTCTTATAATTGTGCTTTTCTTGACTTTTACTTTTCATTCTACCAGAAAATTATTTGAACTTATCCCTTGAAACTTGAAAGAAACTCACCTCTTCTAAAGGTAGCATTACAGGTGTTGGTTAAAGAATGCTTGGAGATTACTTTTTTTAGGAGACTTTGGAAGGAGGGAAGAGCATTTTGTGAAAGCAATTAAGAGGAAGCATCATTGGCGGTTGGACCCAAATCACAAAAGTAAAAGCTATCAAAGGGTCAAAAATGAATTAGCAATGAAATTTTTCATCACAAAACATCAAATTCGGTAGCTAAATTTGTTGCTAATTGCTTATTCTACTTGTAATCTCATTTATTTGTCACGATTTTTTTTGTATTTTTCTTGTAATTTGTTGTTCATTTGTAACTTTTTCCTTTACTTTGGTGTTTAGGGAAAATGCCTTTCGTGCACTCCCATCTCATTAGTTAAACTTTGTAATGGTTAAGTATTTAGTTGTGAAACTATGCAAGGGTCCAAAGTGTCACTTGCACTTTCACTTAGGATTTTCTTCTGGATTTTTTTCTTTTAGATATCATTACTTTCATTTTATATTGTTCTTTCTTTTATTTATTCTTTTTAGGTTTTTGTGATAAATAGGGTTAATCTCTCAAACGAAACAATAATTTACCTTTTTTTGGTCTTAAGAGCCTGTGTACACACCACACATATTTGAGAAAAATAGTTTTGAAGTTTTTTACTAAGAAATTATTTGAAGGTGGTATAGGGAAAACTCTAAATAGGAAAGACTTGGTACTTAAGCGACGTATCTCTCTTTGTTAGGAGTGTACATAGTAAACTTTCAAAATCTTTTCTGTTTACAAAACTTCACCTAAACCATTTTGTAAAAATCTTTAATAAAAACACTTATTCGACTTTTGTTTTCTACTTACTATACATGATCTTAGATCCATGAGGAAAAATAAAAGATAAAAAATAAAGGTTATTGTCATTGAACATCAATCAGACATCAAGGCAGATCCTTTTCGAGAGGAAAGATATGATGAAGGACTATCTAGCCATCACATCTTTGGCTAAGAGGAGTGGAGAAGATGAAGCCTCATGGAGGAAGACTTAACACTTGAGATAAAAATATTAGAAATATTTTACTTCTTCTTAGTCTTGTAATTCTTGCAAAAAAATGTAAATAGGAGTATATAGCATTTTGTATAGGTTAGTAATTTTTTGTTGTGTAAGAAATAGGAGCATAGTGACACTAGTAAAACAATGAGATTCTATGGTAGGATACGATGTTGGTTAAAAAAGAATCACTATAAAGAAAAATACGATGACAATTTTGTAATTAATTGAAGATATACTACATCAATTATATTATAATCAATGTAGAAACTAGTCCACGAAATTCCCTTAAAAAAAATTTAAAAGCATTTGTATATAATTGTGTAATATGTGACTTTTTACAACTGATGTAATATGTATCTTTTTTTTTATTTTTTAAATGTTTTTTATATTGGTTATATTTATAATTTGTGATATTCATATATTTTACATCGGTTGAAAAATCAATGTAAAAAATTATGAACTATTTACATCGCTTGTATCAATTTCAACACTAATATAACAAGTTTCTTATAATCGATGTAAAATCTCTTTTTTATACTAGTGTGAATCTTCAATTAGGCTTAAATTATAAGTAGTCAAAATACTAGTTTCCATGTCAATTTTCCTCCATCTTCAATTAGAGAGCAACATTCTTCACAAAAGAGGTTAACATTGACGTAAACTTTGAAGGTTGAAAGGGAGAGGATCCCCATTAGCAAAATTGAATCCTAAGTGAAAATTTAAGTTTTATAACTTCACCTATTTCACTGATAGCTTGGCTATCCCTCCAATGAATGTTACAAATGTGTTACTGCCCACGATATGTCTAATAAATCCATCGGACCCATTGTTAAGGTTTAATTACGAAATTAGTCTATTATTAAATGTCAAATCACTTACCGCATATTAAGTTTTACTGTTTTATTTTTTTTGTTCTTCGTACCACTCTTTTTTTCATTTTTACGCCAAATTCATCCGAAATTGTCTGATGATTACATTTGTCGATGAAAGATCTAGATAGGTAATGTTGCCATTAAATATGAAAATTGAATTAGTTCAGCAAGCATGTGAAGGTGTGACACTGAATACTAGTACGGTTGTGACCTCGTGGGGTTGATTAATGGTGTCTGTGCCTTTATCAGGGTCCTTTATTCAGCTAAGTCAACGTAGCCCCAAATTTGATAGCAACGAAGCTGTGCTAATTGCAAAGCCATTGAATGGACTTGACCTATCAGTCACGCAAGCTTTGCTTATTTATTTCTTAGGCCTCACACTCCCTCTAGTCAAGTGAAGCATGCAAAAGATAAAAAACTGCTCTTTAGAAGTTCAAAGCCAGAACTTAGCCAAAAACATTTCCTTTGTTACACAATGAACCCCAGCTGCACTAGCAAGCTAAAAACAGTTTCTCTTGTTCACAAAACGCAAGAACTGGCTAATAAAGCAGTGGTTTTTGAATTTGAGGGTACCCTGTTACGATCAACTTCACTGTTCTCTTACTTCATGCTGGTTGCTTTCGAAGCTGGTGGGTTGCTAAGATCTCTCATTTTGTTTCTTTCATACCCTTTGGTGTGGCTGCTGGGTGAAGACGAACTTGGGTTGAAGATTATGGTTTTCTTGAGCCTTTTTGGCATCAGAAAGGACACGTGCAGAATAGGATCAGCTATTCTGCCAAAGTTCTTTCTAGAAGATGTGGGGTGGGAAGGTTTTGAAGCTGTTATGCGGTTTGAGAAAAAGGTGGCATTGAGTAAGTTGCCTAGGGTCATGGTTGAAGGTTTCTTGAAGGACTACTTAGGGGTTGAGGGTGTTGTCGCAAGAGACATTAAATCCTTTAAAGGGTATTTTTTGGGATTGTTCGAGGAAAGCAAGGAAAACAACACTCGTTTATACGAGGCAAAAGCAGACCACGGAAACACTGTCGGTATCACTGGCAACCATATGGGGTATATTGACCAAGAACTTTCCCCTGAATTCAAGGTTTGTCTATTTTTAAGCAAATACATAAATTCATACATGTGCACTCTCATACCATGCTTCTTGTAATGTTGTAAATTTTTTATGCACAATTTTTATGAACTTGAGAAATTGTGAACAAAGTTATTGTATTCGAGGTCAGAGTGTGTGAGTAACTCAAAACCTTAACCTCGTGGTTAAAATTACTATTTTTCAAAACCTTGCTAAATATGCAACTCCTCTAACTGGTTCTGTATCTGCAGAAGGTTTGCCTAATTCTAAGCTCCCAGGAGAGGAGAAATTGGCATGTCCTTCCAAAAGAGAGGTATCCAAAGCCATTGATCTTCCATGATGGGAGGTTGGCTTTCAGGCCAACCCCAGCATCTGCTTTGGCTTTCTTCATGTGGCTACCCCTTGGACTATTCCTTTCCATCTTCAGATTCACGTTTGGCATTGCGCTTTCCTTCAATGTGTCTGCTCCAATATTGGCCTTCTCAGGGACAAGAACAACCGTTTCAAGACCCGAGAGCCCTTTGTCTTTGGTCCCAAATGAGGAAAACCAAAAGGGTGTGCTCTATGTGTGCAACCATAGAACCTTGCTTGACCCACTTTACATTGCATATGTCTTGGACAAACCTCTCTCTGCAGTCACATACAGCTTGAGTAGATTCAACGAGCTTGTTGCCCCCATCAGAACCATAAGACTAACAAGGGACAGAGAGAGAGACAGAGAGACAATGGACAAGTTGCTGAGCCTAGGCAGCCTTGTGGTGTGTCCTGAGGGAACAACTTGCAGGGAACCTTATTTGTTAAGGTTTAGTCCTTTGTTTGCTGAGCTCACAGATGACATTGTTCCTGTGGCTGTTGATGTGAAGGTTAGCATGTTCTATGGAACAACAGCTAGTGGGCACAAATGGTTGGACCCCTTTTTCCACTTCATGAACCCAAATCCTACTTATTTCATTAAAATCCTAGGCCAGTTACCTCGGTCACAAACATGTCGGGAAGGTGGGAAATCAAGAATCGAAGTTGCCAATTCTGTGCAACGTGAGATTGGGAATGCTTTAGGATTTGGATGCACCAGCTTGACCAGAAAAGACAAGTATATGATCTTGGCTGGAAACGAGGGTGTCAATGGAGGGCCTTGCCATAACAGCAAGTAGCTACCAACCATGTTAATTTTTGTATAAATAAAAATAGAAGGTAGTGTTGTCGTGGGTCAATAAAATAAAAGTGCCCCCTCGTCAATGTTATGTGTGTGATGAAATTTACGTGTTTACTTATTTATGCTGATGTACAGTAAGAAGTTTGTTCGAATACTCTTACCGGTTTAGGAGAGTATTGCAGCTTGTGTTCATAATTCTCAATTATTTTCTTATGAGCTTTTCTCATTAAAAATGTGGAGTAAAGAATTAAAATCCTCTTGAATTTTGATCATATATTTGTTGGAGAACTATTAAACCTACACCTAATTGCTTAATAACTTATTTCCACCATATTATTTTATGTTACTTTCAACTTTTGTCATCACACCGCATATCATATAAAAAACATGGGTTTACTTATATATATATATATATATATATATATTCAACTTATTTTTTTACAAATAATATTTATTTTTAAAAATTTATTTTCTTACAAATAATCAATTTAATTAAAATTTGATATAAGTTATTTTGACTTTATTGTCTTATCTGATTTTTACTATTTAATTTGATTTTGATATTCTAATCTTATATTTATTTTTAATTTTTTTCTTTAAGTATCATTTAAATAAATAATTAAAACATAAACTTGATTTTATTATTATCTAAACATAACATAAGTATGTATAATTACGTATTGAATAAGATAATATAATGCATGATGTATCTGAATATAAGGAAAGTTGAGAACTCTAATAATATTATACTTCACCACATATTTAAAGAACGAACTGTTCTACACCTAATATCGTTATTCATAATTATTGTTTAGTGGTACATTTGCAGTGATATTTTTCTTTTTAAAGCAATTTTGAAGACGTGTCATTAATGCATGCCTCTGTTAATTTGATATGAAATTCATATTTCAGATTCAACATTAGACTATCCTTAGCTCATTCCTTCTCTAGCTATCTTTGACATTTTGCAACAATCAGGCACGAAGTTTTGAATTGCTTATTGGTACAATCGTAAAAAAAAAAAAATTATGTTTATTCATGCTTCAAGTATCAACATTACAATAAAATATTATGATTGGTCAGAATGTTATATTTATTATCTAAACCGATTCTAACACAATACAAAATACTTATAATTTTTTTAATAATATATAATACATAAAATTATTACAAATTTTAATAACATAAATTATACTTTTTAAAATATCATAATTAATTTAACTGACTTTAATAATATTAAATATGTGTTAATATTAAAAAAATATTATATGTTTTAATAATTATAATATGTTTAAAAACATATTAGAGTCAATTTACTTGACTTTAATAATATTATTTTATAAATAAAATATTACAGTGTTTATTTGATTATGATAATAAATAAAAATAGTTGAAAATGTATTAGAGTTGATTTAACTAACTCTAATAATATTAAATATATTTTAAAAACAAGATAATAGAATGTTTTAAACCAATTCTATAGTAAAAATATTTTAGAAAAACATTAGAATTGATTTAGCCGACTGTAATAATATTAAATATATTTTAATATTTATTTCAGTTAGTGTTGATTAAATCGACGTAATTTATATGTTATCAATTTCTGTGTCCTCAGAAAATGATAAATTTCTTCATCTACAATTTTTTTCTCAATTTCTATATAAATCTTCTTACACTCATATCTATTAAGACATTAAATAATCTAATCACTTCTAAATATTTTAAGATCCAACTATATAATATTATATATATACTAAGTGTTTTATGTACAAATGAACATTAAGTCAAATAAAAGTTCATATTGTCCTAAACCGATAGACAATTTAAGATTCTGCTGAAGTTTCTATCTTATGTTTTTACTTAAAACTATGATTAAGGTGTAAAGATATTTTATTTATAAATAAAAATACTTAAATCTCTTTCTATAAAAGATTAGTTCTAATGACCATAAAACTATGTTTTGAAATGAATTCAATGTCAACAACTATAAGAAATATCCTTAAAGAAACTCTTTATTATATGATTACTGAGATATTTTCTATATTGTGAGTATTTTTGACATATTTCTAAAAGCATAGGGTCATGCATAAAGTGTTGAAATAAATTAGATTAGAAGTTTCCTTTACGAGCGTCTACTACTGCAATCTTCATCCACTTTTAAGATGACAAAATAAAGCTTAGGATAAACTCTCATATATAGAAGCTTATATAAAGAGAATGAAGAGAATGTTGAAGAAACAAAAGATACACACAGCATTGTCAAGTCAGTTGGAAGATACAATATTCTTTAGACGATCTTATGATAAGAGACTCATATGAGTTTTGATGATAACAACTATAAGATGTGTTAAGGTTTCTAACCAAACTAATGAGTATGTAGATTTAGCCAAAGACTCATTAGATGAACCTAGATGAAGCTTTGTCAAACAATGACACAAGAACTGGACAATCTTAGGAGTAAATTAAACCAGACGACATTGATAAATCAGACTAACTCACTACAAGAAAAAGGTTGTTTAGAGACCAATTTTTAGCTACCAAATGAAATTGTTACTAATTGTGACCAAAATAGTCACCAAATTAGATTTTGGTTGTTAAATAACTACAAAATAGAAGTAATGATTAAATTTAGTGACTAATTAAGTCAAATAGGTCACTAAAACTTTGGTATCTAATGTTAGATACCAATTATTTGACTTAATTGGTCACTAAATTCAATCATTACTTTTATTTTGTAGTTATTTAGCAATCAAAATTTAATTTGGTGACTATTTTAGTCACAATTAGCAACTATTTCATTTGATAGCTAAATATTGGTCTCTAAATAACTTTTTTCTTGTAGTGACTTGTCAAGATGATCTTACTACAAAGAAACTATGCTAAAACATACTAGATGATATTTGGATGGTAGAGCCACTAGACTTTCTAATTATACTAGACTAGCTAGATGACATAGTAAGAGTCAACGTGCTAGACGACTCCAAAGGAGAAGACTATTTAGATTATCTTATAGCACATAGATGATATAGACTACTGAACTGAACAAACAAGATGTTGAACTATCATAGAATAGAAACCAACTCAGAAGGAATGGTCAAAATGAAATTAGCAGATGATCTGGTCTTTGTCTTCACAATAGACGATCAAGCTTTCATACTCACGCTAGACAAATCATGACATGGAGTGTCTAAACTCAATACTTACATTCTATAATTTCTTTTTGATATTTTTGAAACTTGTTTTGATATCATTAATTCATATAAATCAAAGTTTAAATCAAAACATGTTGAATAAATTGATATAGAAAAGTCTCATTCTATGAGCAAAGAACTTAACATATTATGATATCAAATGAATTTCAAAAATGTGTTTTGGTATAACTAGATTTTATTTCTCTGATTTACTTTAATATTTACAAATTAGATAGAATTAGAAAGTTTTAGCAAATACTTCAATAATGGAATATCTAGAACAGAAAGATTGTATAATTCAAAAAATTGATAGACTATGTTTTAGAGATATCTAAGTGTTTAAATATTGGTTGATTTAAGTAGTTTCATGAAGATTATTGTTAATCACATTCAAAGTTTTTCTAGAAAAGACAAAAATGTTGGAGGACACATAGAGTATACAAAGCAAATATTTCCTATTCAAGTGTCTACATAACTTGAAGAAGTAGTGTAGAACAAGATTTATGGAAATATGATTAAGGAAGAATCAAGTCTTGATAATCAAAGATATGAAATTATGAAAGATGTTCACATTGCAACATAAGCAGTAAAATGTGCACGTCAGGAAGGAAAGAATATATCATATGTTTCCTTATAGTGTCTTTTCTCATTGTTGAGAGATCTTAATCTTATGGAGAAATTAGGACTAGTTTTATCTAGAAAGGTATAAAAAACTCATTCTTGGAGATTTGTCAAAACTTGTTACCTGGAGAGAATTAAAATACTCGTTATTGGAGAGGTGTAAAATTCTTGTTCCTGTAGAGGTGTTGAAACTCATACCTGGAGAAGTGTAAGAATACTTCCTGAAGAGGTGTTAAAACTCATATTAGTAAAAGCTCTTAAGCAATTTGCTGAAGAGGAATGGACATAGCACTGAATGTAGAATGTATAAATTTGTGTCTATTTCTCTCTTATCTATACGTTGTTAAATGTTTTCTTTGAATTGTTTATAATCTGCGATTTGAGTTTAGAATCCATTCAACCCCCTCATTCTAGAGCCAATCAAACATTTGTTAACAAAAGATTCATTGTTTCTATTTGCTAAGTAGAATGTCCAGTGTTTCAGGTTGTGAGTAAAACTTTGTAATTCTTCATTGTGTGAAGCTTTACCCTTGTGAGCTTTAGTTGTGCTTTTTTTGAGAATTTTTCTTTGTTATCTTAAACGATCTTGGTCTCATTGGGAGATTAAGACAACTTTAACCAATAATGTTTTGTGTACTTATCTTGTTTTGATGATATCTTGCACTATGTGATTGTTTTTAGTGATTCCAATGATTTTGGAAAACTAGGATTCCAGGCTTAATAAAGGAATAAAGTATTTCGATTACTAAAAAACTAAGCTAATGTATGCAGTAAATAGTAAACCTTCTGCTTGTCATGGAGCATTAAACTGTTTGGTTGTTCAAAGCCCATTAAATTGTCTGCAGCAAATTCTAATATCTTATACTGGATTAGCAAAAGCCCAAGATTACGCCTCTAAAATAGATTTAGTGACATAGGGAAATATATATATATTTCCAACACTTTTGCTTGGGTTTGTAGTCATCCTAGCCGCACCATTTTTCTATTTTTTGTTTTCTTTTTTATTATTATTTTTTCTTGTATTATGGAAAGATAAATCTTTCTAGG
>Ga0209489_107660_pt1 | contig 15765 bp, 7 predicted proteins | sample SiratrowhiteBW_FD_187527 | JGI IMG/M metagenome (GOLD analysis project Ga0209489, IMG submission 187527) | Root nodule microbial communities of legume samples collected from California, USA - Siratro white BW (SPAdes) (version 2) | ecosystem: Host-associated > Plants > Roots > Nodule | place: USA... | reverse complement strand
ATTATATAAAAAACTAATAATAATAAAATAAAAAATAATAATTATAATAATAAAAATAATAAAATATTAAAATGATAATAAATATATAACAATAAAATTAAAATTATAATAATAATTAAAACAAATTTATAATATAATGATATTATTAATAATAATAACTTAATTTTTTATTTTAATTTTCATTTTAAAATATTTAATATTTTTTATAAGTTTATTAATTAAAATAATAATTTATTAGTTATATTTAAAATTTTAATTATATTTATTATAAATTATTTTTAATTATAATTTTATTTATTAAAAATTTATTTTATCAATTATATCTATCACATCACTAGCAAACTTTTATAAACTTTTTCTTTTTCTCTTACTATCCATCCTTATATCCAAACTATCAAACTTTCCTTTTAAATTTCTTCAAATCCCCTCCCTCAAATTTTCTCCTTCAATTAAACAAACCCTTATAATAAATTTTGATTTTAGTTCCTTATCCATTTAAAAATTCATTTTTAATACAAAGTTTTGTTGAACAATTTTAGTCCCCAAAAATTTTTTGGACCAACTTAGTCCCTTAACTTTTGTATCATTGTTTTTAATCTTCCTGTCAAGTATTAGCCTTAGTCACTCAAAACCCAACTTTAGCCTATGCAGGAGTTCTTCCTACACCCTAATAAAAAAATTCATTCCGCAATTATCCTTATATGAGAACCGAATGGCCTGTTCATCCAGTTGTTAAATTTTTTTCAAATGACAACCAGATGGGGTGTCATCCGGTTCTCATTTCCAAATCAAAATAATAACCGGATAAAACCCATCCGGTTCTCATAGTTCAAATCGAAAAATTAATCTGTTTTCGATTTGGAAATGAGAACCGGATGACACCCCATACGACTGTCATTTAAAAAAAAAATTAACAATCGGATGAGCAATCCATCCGGTTGTCATTTGAAAAAAAATAACAACCGCATAGAAAAAAATAACAACCGGATGGGAGTGTCATCCAGTTGTCAATTTTTTTCAAATGACAACCGAATAGAAGTGTCATCCGATTCTCATATAAGGGTAATTGTGGAATGAATTTTTTTATTAGAGTGCAGAAAGAATCTTATTAGAGTGTAGGAAGAACTCTTCCAAACCAATTATCAGTGGACTAAGTCTCATTTCACGACCTATTGCCAAAAATACAGGCTAAAAAAATTAAAAATATAAAGACCAAATATAAACAATTCAGAAGTAGGTGGTCATGCGTTGGATCAGCCTCTCAAAATGCAAAGATACAACCGTTAGTAAATAGAAACTTTGTAACATGGTACAATTTTGTTGCCACTAGGAAAACACCCTTAATTATACAACAAGGTGTCACTATTACTATGAGAAAATTTTTATAAAGAAAACAACAAAAAAAATATAATGATAACCCCATATGTACATTTAATCAGAATAACGTAAAAACAAAAGCTTCACACAAAAAATAAACTTCTAATTCCGTTCAAGACGAATTTAGATCCCGTGAGGTTTGTCCTTGCCATCTGTAATCACAAGCACATTCCATATCATTTATGATGTACAAATGTTTAACTTTGGATGACAAAAATATTCAATTTTCCACATATATTGCTGATAAAATATATTAATAAAATATTTCTCATGAATTTATTTTCTCATTTTGGCTCTTCAAAATTAAGGTGGTCAATGTAAAGTTGAACAAGAGAAAAATCAATTAAAATTTTGTAATTTTGTTTTACTTCATGCACTTGTTTTCTTATGTTTTAAAGAGACAAAATTTATTTAAATTTTTTATTGGAATTAAATAAACTTTTCTTTTGTTGATTGAAAGGATTTAACAATGATGGTTCGATGACATCTATGGGTCTTTTGTAAGAAAATGGATAGTTGTCATAGCAGGAACATGATGGTTCGATGACAAGTGGGATTTTAGCATAAAAGACAGGTAGCTAATACCCACTTCCACCCACACTCATTGTAATCCTTAGTCCTACTCAAGAGTTCTAGCTTGGTTTGTTTAACAAGATGCATAAGTTGTTATAAACTCCCTAAGATAAAAAACAAAAACTTAGTCCCAAAAGGAAGTACAAGGGGTCCAGCAAAAGATATATGACTTAAATACATTTAGTCCCTAAAATATACATGGTATCATCATAATATTTAATATTAGTCCCTTTGAAAGTATTTGACACTAAAAGCAAATAATCTATATATTATATAAGGATAAAAGAATGAATACATTAGAGGGATTAAAATAAAATAAGAAGGACCAAAAACAAAATCTATTTAAAGAACCAAAACATATTTAAGTCAATAAATATTAATGTAACTAAGAGGAGTCTAATGTCAATCTTATGTATCTATTGTTTCTTCTAATAAATAACTCATAAAAAAAATCGTATTTTATTAATCAAGCTTATAGCTTCAAGAAAATATAGAAAAATTATGTAAATGGAGGTGACAAAGACACATGAAAGTTGCAACTGAACAATTCCTTTTATATATCAATAAATCAGAGTAAATGATAGCTTCCACAAACCTTGAGAGAAGAAATCTTGCGAGGGGGCTTAAATTGCTATTTGAATGAAGTTCCTTGTTTTGTTTCTTCTTGTGATCCGTCTCTGCATTTCGGGTTTCTTCAGCTGACTTAGTCTTGCTAAGTATTCGGCCAGCCAGTTCTTGCAGGTCCTTCAATGATAATTCCTTTGAACTGCACAAATTGTTCTTCTAGGGGTTATGAATTGCTATTGATAAGAGAGAGACATTTAATTTTCCTTTAGCATGTTGCAATGATGAATGTTAGTAGAATGCAAACCTCGCCAGCCGCTGAAGCAGATTTTTGACTAGAGCATCACAGGATTGGGGCTTTGTTTTCTCCATGTTTACAAGAGCATTGATAACAATTTGCACAAGTGGCCCTTCTGGATCCTCAGCAATGGCCTACAAGAACACACCATGCTATAACAAAATTCACAATAAATAACAAAATCTATTCTTGCTAACATTAGTTGCTAAAGATAATTCATCAGGGCCAAATCCACCCACTTGCTTTTTCTTCTTTATTTTCCTTCTATTTTCAGAATGCACCACTGTCTATACATAGTACAAAAATATGGGAATAGTAATCATTATCATATTTTTCACAAGTCAGTAACGTATTATATAATCTTGCCTTATTCCAACTAATGACTCGGTATTTCCAAGGTAAGTAACAAAAATTAAGAAAATAAAAAAATAATTATATCTGACACAACTCGAATTGAGAAGCCTTGAACTTTTCCAATTTCAATCAGCATAGTGCAAGCAGGTTTATGTGGCATAACAAACTAAATAGAAACAAGAACAAGTCATAATACAGTTAGAATAAAATACATGCGTGCATTCACCTCTTTTAATGAAGGAATAAGCAAAACAGATAAGGGCGCAGAGGATGAGATTATTTTGGCACTTTCTTCATCATCAATAGAAAACTGTGATCTTGAAGTCCCCTTTTGTGTATCAATATATTCACGAGATAGTCTGAAAAAATATTTCTTGAAAAATCAAAAATCACTTTTTTTATATAACCAATATTTACAAAATACCAGCAATATGGCAATGGATGTACCTGGAAGAATCAGAGCTGGTTGACATTTGATCTCTCCTGCTTTCCTGTGATTCATTGTTGAGTTTTCCCAGTGCAAATCTGTCCCGGGCATTCATTTTCCTGAATCCACCTTGGATAGCAGCCTTTGCCTAGAAAGAAAATTAGGCAAGAAAAATATTTTAAAGATAAGCCACTTCGATATGACCAAGTAATATAATTACTTCCAAAGTTATCGCAAACATGTCAAGCATCCAAGCAGTAAAAATATAAATCAACATACAAAACAATAACAAATAATTAAACAAAATTACTTTAAATGGGGTTTAGGAAACCAATAGACCTTAAAAGTATTTAAAATGTATGGATAACGTACAAAATATGTAAAATGGTACTAAATATAATACAGTTCCCTAAAAAAATACCCTGCATACTGCAAAGTAAAAAACAGATTGTCTTGCCACCATTAACATTGAAGTGAAATTCAGAGCATAAACAAAAAAAAATAATAGAACCTCGGCAAGATTTGTAGCACTATCTTCAAATGAGGTATTTAAATTTCTGCTATTAGGTCCCAATCGGGACCTTGGTGTCTGTGGAGAATCAGAATCATCGTGTTGACCACGCAAAACAACAGTTCCACTAGTAGAAACATCTTCAAAAGAAGCATAGCTGCTGCTAGACTGTGACAATAAAATTCTCAATAAGTGAATACATTGAAGAGCAGTAATAATTAACCAATTTTTGATTAAAAGATATCAGTTTGAAAATTACACGGGAGCTTTGGTCACGAAACAGTGATGACTGTGGTCCTTTTGGAGACCGAACAACAACAGTTCCTGATCCATTCCCAAACAACTCATCCTGCTAAATGGCAAGTTTAATATATCAAAATATGTTCAAGTATAAAATAAAGTTCAACTTAGTTCATGGGATTTTCTCGATAGTTGATGATTAATGCAATTCTTCACGTACTGTTAAGACTCTTTAAATGATTATATGCTGTAAACTCTTTAATTGCTGCTATAAGCGAAGGAAATAGGAGAAAGAAAATTTTTATCAGCTTCAGCTCAAAATATCTAAAACTGCACTGGTTACAACTCACAGCCAAGCTAAGCATTTATCACATATATAAATGTTTTAGAAACAAAATCAAAAGGCGCTCACATTCCTTGTGTGGAGATATATCATTTAATTTGAAGTTAAATTCTTTGAAAAGGAAAGACCAACATAGTGAGAGTCAATTACATCTTCAAGATGATTATCCAGATGTTCATCATGGTAGGGAACTCCCAAATCTTTTCCAAAAGAAGTCTCTAGCAACTCATTTTTATTGCCAGATCCTCCCTGATAGCCACTCTCAGGACTTTTTTTTGGGTTAAGCTGATGATTTGAAACTTCAGTTTTCTTATCTCTAAATTGAGGTGGTCGTGACACACTACGAAAGGTTCCAGTACCCTGAGATCCACTAATGCTGAAGTCCCACCCAGAACTTTTCAGGGTTTTACCTTGGCCACTGCATATTAGATAAAGTGTTAGGAATCAAGAATTGATAAGGATAAAAAAAAAAACTATTGGATAGGATGAAAAGAATAAGAAATAGGAGAGGAATTTCTCCTCCAAGGGTTTCCCCTTCACAAAAGATTTCTCCCTTTCTCAAAGAGCCAGTTCTCAATTCACAATAACAACAAATCTGCATCTCCCCTATCACTCTTCCCCCATTTATATCTAACTAACCCCTTGAACCAACTAACACAATGTCCATTAGAAAATTCACTGTGTAAAACAGAGCAGTAACTAAACACACTTGAACCTACCTAGGCTGATTAGTATCATCACCCCTTAAATCTTTTGCAACCTTAATAGTACCAGATGCCTCCCCCATCACCCTTGGGACATTTCTAGGTGTTGCCTCATCTTCCTTTATTTGGAACTTTGGACGCTCCCTGCATGAAAACACAAAGCATCGTGAAATCACAAGCTGGGGAATAATTGGATTTTCCTTATTCTCTTGTCATGCAAAGTGTATCGGCAAAGGGTTTCAATAGTCAGTTCAAACATCACATCTTTTGAATTCAAAAAAGCTTACCAATAATTACCAAATAAAAAGGAAAAAAGAAAAGAGTAGAAAAACTACGCAGACAAAAAGGGAAAAAAAAAGAAGTAGAACAAAGTACTCAAAATATAGCAAGGTTGCAAGTAATAGTTAATACCTTATTCTCTCCAATAGCTTAGGACTCTTCCTGGCATTCCGAATGAAACGATGTCTAAGAAGCTCTTTAGCACTTGGCCTCTGAAATTAAAGTGTTATTAAATCAGGGAGAAGTTAAGGAAGATACGGACAAAAAGAACAGTATCCATTCCAATATAATTTCAGAATACTATGCGACCAACTAGGAAAAAGTAGTATATATTTGAACCACATTGAAACATACAACTTTCAATAGGACAAATCCAGATAAATAAATGCAATTTCCAACCTGTTGTAAATAACATATTATCAAGATAAAAATATTCTCAATATCTCCATAGTAATTTGAAAAAAATATCTTCAGAATCCTCCAATTCATTTCAACATATTTTTATTTCTTTATTTTAAAGGATTTGATTATCATTTCAAAAAGAAACAATGAGAATCTAAGTGGTGTGATTGTTATCAATAAATTAATTATTTATTTTTGTACATAGTTCAAGTTTGTATAAGAGCTCCTGATCTTGAGAGCCCTGTTTTCGTTGCCTTAGTAACAGTCATTGTCGTCATTGTTTGCCATCGTTGTTGGGGTTAGTGGTGGGCCAAAACGGTGTACCAGAGTCCTATGCAGTGTCAGTAGAGTTTTCATACACTATTAAATGCCACCACCAGTATTGACGTGTATATCCCACACACCTCTTGAGTCCACTCCTACGGGTGGCATTCTCTCATTTGACACTGATTTGAGTATACGTGAACTTTTGGTTCTTTTGCCAAACCAGTTCTCTATTACAAATGAACACTATAAGGGTTGAATATTGTTAGATCAAAGTTCAACAAACCCTACATTTGGTTCAGATTATGTGTTTAACAATAAAGTATAAAACATGAAATAAGCATCAAGTCTCGTTTTTCTTATATACTTTGTTTGATATGTAGTCTACAACATGTCATGGTACACTAAAAATACTTATAAATGCTTATTTTATCCTCCGAGAGAATGTTCGTCTCTTCATGTTTTACAAGAGGATCTTGCAATGAAGCGCCTACATCAAAGATCTCTTGAAGAATATACTTAAAGTTGCTCCATGCAAACAATTTTTTAGAAAACGCAGAATGTCAGTCTTGCCCAGACAGTCAACCTCATCAGACTCTATGCTTTACTTATGTTTGGAAAGAAGCTACAAGACCTAAGCTTGATAAGTCACGTTGTCTATCAGAAAATTGTGTAAAAAGGTTATACACATCTAATGTTGCATGAAGAACATTTAATGCATCTATGACCTCAAAAATTGACAGGCCCAAGAAATAAAAGAAGAACTACGCAAAATCTCACAGCAGCTCCAAACGGATTTGCAACAACTCTTTTCTTCTCAACATCTATATAAAAATGTCATGAAGAAAGACTAAAAAAACTTTTACAACAATAACGATTACAAAGCTCTTGCAATCTTTACAAAACCTTTAGCTTTTAGTTTGTGAACAAGAACATTGTTTTGTTCGTTAGTAACCTAAAAGAGTGTTTCTCATCTTGTATCCATCTTAAGACATTACCCTCTTTTAGTAAGCAAACCAGTGATAGTTTATATCACAATTTGTGCAGACAAAGTGTTCAGCCAAGAGTGGTCAAGTCCATAGGATACTCAAGTTTTAGGCAGGAGTGGCTAGGTGTCCAAATAATACTCTGCTTTTAGCTAAGAGTTACTGTGTCCAAACAATACTTTATGTTTAGTCAAGAGTGGCTGCAATCCAAATAATACCCAGTGTTTAGTCAATAGTGATTAGGTCCAAATAATACTTGTCTTTATATCAGAGTGTTATCAAATATCCGTGCGGCACCATGGCAGAATGCGGTGGCGGTTTTATAGCCGGCCGCCACCACATGACGGTGGCGAATCGGGTTTTTAGTGGCGGTTCGTGGCGGCCGCTTTCCGCATCACGTGATGTCACAGTGGATCGGAAAAGGCGGAAAAGCGCTAGAGGTGTAACAGCGCACGCGGAGGCGCGGCGAGCACTGCGTGCGTGGAGGCGCGGTGAGCGCTGCGTGTGCGGTGAGCACTGCGTGTGCGACAGTCACAGAAGTGCAGAGAACGGAGGTGCGGCTGCAGGAGAAGGTGGCTGGCGGTAACCCTAGTTTAGAGTGATAGTTTAAAAGGAATTGGGCCTTACTCGGCCCAATTAATTTAACCTAGCAGGAAATTAACCTAAAGCTAATTTAACCTAACGACTATAATTTAATTGGGAATTGGGTCTGAATTGGGTCTTACCAGCCCAAATAATTTAACCTAGCAGCACTAAATTAACATAGTTTACCCTAACAGCTATAGTTTAACCTAACAGTAGCTATAATCCTTAACTTTTTAACTGAACCTGTTCTTACCGGTCTAATTAAATATTATATAATTTAACGTAATGTTCACAATTTATATATACATATTATATTTTTTCTTTACCACAATACTTTCGCCATAACCTGTTATGATATCTGTTATAAAATTATAAAGGATTTTAGGGTTCTCCGATATTTTCCGTTATCCGATATCAATAACACTGCTTTGTATCTTGTAGAGTTAGTCTACCAATAAAACATGATCAAGAACTAGATATAGTCTACATTTTCAGACAAACCATTACAAAAATGCCTTGTGTAAATATCTTTCTACTTTTATGTTTTTAAATTGCATGTTATTTATTAGCAACTAATCAAAGGAGAGCTTTGAGAAAAAATGTTTTGAAAAGTGTTTTTGACAGTGCATCTATCAACTAAGTTGCATTTGATAAAGTCATTAGATGATAATCTTAAGAAAACTTGCTTGACAGTGTATCTATCAAGTATAATCTTCCTCTGTTCGCTTTCATCAGACATTGTTTTGTGAAAATTTTCAAAATTTTTAAATACACAATTCAACCTTTCCTTAATGTGTATTTCACCTATTTTCACAAATATTTATTATCTCTTCAATTTGTATGTCAAAATAGCCAGAGAACAACTTATTACAATTGCAAATGTTGATATTGTACCCATATATAAACCCAAAAATATAACTTTAGAATCTTCCATTGTACAAAATGATGTTGCGTATGTCTAACAACTAATCAATATCTCTATACAATACAAAAGATTTGAATTGTTGGGTAACTTTTTTTCTCTTCTAATTGTGTATCTCAGAACTTTGCCACGAGGAAGACCATTTTAATTGCTAAGGAATAGAGTGGGTTGTATGTATTGGAATCCCTAGATCAAATAAAACAAAGTTCATGGATAATTGACTTAGGTGCTTTCAATCACATTTTTGGTAGTGCTTTGTTATTTTCTTCCATTTCTCATCCTAAAATTTCCCACGTTATTACTTTAGCCAATAGATCAAAAGTTACTTCTCAAGGAGTTGGTCAAATCTCCTTTTCTTTGTCTTTGAACCTAAAACATGTTATTTTTGTCCCTAATTGTCCTTCTAACCTAATTTCCTTAAGTCAATTAACTAAATCTCTAAATTATTTTATATAACCTTTGATGCAAATTCTTTTGTTATACAAGAGTGTGGTACAAGTTAATTGATTGGTAAAGGACATGAATCTAGGGGACTTTAATATCTAGGCACTAGACCGTCAATGTCTTGTTTAGCATCCCCATCTCCTAAGCTTCTACCTGATCGCTTGGGTCATCCACATTTATCAAAACTAAAAAGGATAACTCCTGAATTTAGCAAACTCCAAGTATTAGAATGGGATTCATGTCAATTAGGAAAACGTATTTGGCCTTCTTTTCCAAAAAGAACTAAGTCAAGATGTAACTCTGTCTTTTCTATAATTCATTCTAATATTAGTGGTCCAAGTCAAGTTTCATCCTTTGGGTTTCGTTATTTTCTCACTTTGATTGATGAATATTCTAGTTGTTATAGGGTTTACTTAATGAAAGATAGGTCTGAACTTTTGAATATCTTTTAGTCTTTCCTTAATGAAATTAAAAACCAATTTGGCAAAATAATGCCAAAGACTACTTTCTTATAGTTTTCCAACCCTTATGAATTCACACGGTCTTTTACATTAATCCACCTCGTACACCTTAACGAAATTGTATAGCAGAGAGAGAGAGAGAGAGAGAATAGGCACTTGGTTGAAACTACTCGTACTTTATTGCTTGGTGTCAATCTACCTGTCCATCATTGGGGTGATGTCATTCCTACTGCTTGTTATCTTATTAATAGAATGCTCTCTTCTTCTTTGGACAATAAATTTCCATATTTCATTGCATTTCCAAAAGAACCTTTATTTTTCCATTTCTTCCCGAGTCTTTGGTTGTGTGTTGTATTATAAATGATGTGTCTCCAGGTTTGGACAAACTTTCAGCCGAAGCTATCAAAAGTGTCTTAGGATATTCTCATCTTCAAAAAGGGTATTGATGTTATTCTCCTAACACTAAAAAATATTACTTGTCTGCAAGTGTAACCTCTTTTGAAAAAACTCCTTTCGTCTCTTCCTCCACACAAGATGTTAACTCTATCCAACAGGTCTTGCCTATACCTTTAGATAAGCCCCAATTCCAAACATTGTTCCAACATCTCCCCTCATCCTAATTCCTCTCATCAAACCAATTCATCTAAACCATCACCATAGACTCAAATGACTTGTCCAGTAGCACATCATGAGTCCTCTTCATCAGGTCCTTCACATTCATCGTCCCATACCATGACTCTTGATAATGAAGATTCTAGTTGGCCCATTGCCATTTGCAAAGGTACCTGCTCTACATGCAATCTTCATCCTATTTACAATTGTCTAAAGCTATCATCGTTTGTCTCCTTCCTACTATTCTTTTATCTCCTTTGTGTCTGCTATTGCCATTTCTAAAAATGTGAAAGAAGCACTTGATCGTCTTGGATGATGACAAGCCATAATTGTTGAATGTAGGTCCTTGGACATAATGGTATATGGGAGCTAGTTCCTCTTCCATCCAGAAAGAAGAGAATTGGTTGTTGTTGGGTCTATGCCATTAAAGTTGGACCTAATGGCAAAGTTGGTTGCCTCAAAGCTAAATTGGTGGCAAAAGGATATACTCAAATATATGAGCCCGACTACAGTGATACTTTCTCTCCATTAGTCAGTCCAACATGATAGGACCAAACATATTGAGATTGACAAGTACTTCGTAGAGATAATCTTGATAAGGGAATCATTGTTACAACCCATATCCCTCCAGGACTTCAGATAAAAGACATTTTTGCTAAAGGACTTCCTTAGGATATGTTCCAGGATCTTGTAGGCAAGTTGGGAAGGACTTATTCATTTACCAACTTGAGGTTTGGGGCAATTGTTCTCAATAAAATAATTCTTGACATATTTAAAGTTAACCACTTACTAATTTAGGGTACAAACTCACTCCAATAATAGAAAGAAAGAAAATGAAACAATAGTTAAGCATACATACACACTAGTCTAACGTACAAAGCAAGAAAGGGAAAGATTGATAATGAGCGCAAGTAAAGCATAGACACTTGCCTCAGCAGGAACCTTCTTCAAGCACAATGAAACAAATTCTTTCATATAGCGAGAAAAGTGTTCATCTAGCTGCACAACATATCATTAAATGTTAACTCTTTTAACAAGAGAAAATCATTTCCATCAGGAAAACTTTATGAATTAAAAATACTTAGTAACTTGAAAGGCCAATTAATCTAATATAATAAAACAGAACTTGTGGTGGATTCTCTCGAGGTATGATGAAAAGCACTCTCATTGGATGAAGATCTGCAAGTGGAGGCTCCCCTTTCGCCATCTCTATTGCAGTAATCCCCAGAGACCAGATATCTGCCTGTATAACCAAGATACAGAGTGATATTTCTTCCGGGATAAAGACAAAAACAAAGAAGGAAAGAGAATAAAAAGGACTATGGTAGGATGGACTCAGAAAACACAATAAATGATTTTGTAGTAACTATAAGGTAACCTTTTCATTATATCCTTCTGAATTTTGAATAACCTCGGGTGCCATCCAAAATGGTGTTCCTACAAAGGTCTGCAGTTATCAAACAATTAGTATACACAGTCAAAAATTTTCCACTGAATAACATTAACATTAATTAAATATGTTGACCTTTCTCCTTGATATGGTTCTTGTTAACTGTGCAGAAACACCAAAATCGGCAACCTGTAACAAAGTCACAAGAACATATAGATATTCATATTCGAATGCTGTTATTCCACATCTCAAATTAGTTTATCTATGATTTATCAAGTCATTTTGCCTTAAAGAAACTCGGAAATTATAGCCTCCAGAATAAGAGATACCTTTACATCACCATTCTCAGTTAATAAAATGTTTGCAGCTGCAAAATTGACATCAAATTCTTTGAATTACAGAGCTAATAAAAAAATTGAAGTCCACGATTATATAATTTCCAAATATGGGTGAGGGAAAGTAGCTTCAAAGTACAGTATAAACAAGGGAAAGAGTGTCACTGTTGATACCTTTAATGTCTCTATGAATTTTTCCTTCAGTATGTAGGTAATCAATTGCATGAAGTAAATCACGTAGAATGCAAGCAATTGACATTTCATCAAGTGGGGGACCTGATTGCAGCTGCAAAAGCACCATATATTAGAAATTAGCAAGAAAAATATACAAATAATAAAAAAGAAAAAAACATTGGGATTAGAGTGTTTAAGAAGAGAAAGAAAATCAGATAAACAAAGATATTGAATAATATTGGAAATCAGATAAATAAAGACTTTGAATAATATTCTTAGATTGATGTGGAATGTAACAATGTAATCCTAAATACCCAACGGTCCTACTTTTAGTTATCACTAGATCCAGTACTGTTAGAGATATACTTTTCTCTGACCCTGAAATATCTAGTTTGCTAAGTTTTTGTTTGTTAGTTTGTTACATCTAACAGTTGTACTTAGTAGTTTGATAGTTGGGTAAAACTGATCAGCTGTCAGTTTGATAATGATCCTCTGCTCTTGCATACATATACTCACTGTACCGGAGTTTCACTTTCTTTTGTATATTTTCAAATAAATCATTTTACCCTTTTTCTATTATTCAATATGGTATCTAGAGCACGTTAATCCTCCCTTCATTTCTCATGGCAGAATCTTCCACACCTCCAACAGTTACTTCAATACAAGCTACATTACACTATCATTCTCGTTAAGACCTCGATAATGTAATACTGTATAGGAGCATTAGACCACCCATTGTAGTAAGAAGTTTTGACAATAATCAATATAATTAAGCATTAAATTGATTATTTCCTATTATTAACATTCTTACATATATGTTAAAAGGAAGAAATAAATCCTGGGCATTAAACAAACCGTCTAAATGTTATAAACATTCAGATAGTCTAACGTTTATATTGTTGATAGTAAAGAAATCCATTAAACATGATTGGCTAGTTCGTATTCATAAGTCAATCTTTAATGGTAATCGCATAACATAATGTGATATTTTCTGTTGCACATTGTTTCTAGTTTAATATAGCATAGTTACAAAAAACAAACAAGACCTTCCACAAGAAGATGCAAGTATGTTTAATCAAGTTAAATCAAGTAATTCTGCACAACAGGATCGAAGAACAATATCAGAATAACAACTATATCATCAATGGGAACATTGCTCTACAAACAGTCAAACTTTGAGCAACTAAACACATAAAGAACAAAGACAAACAACATCCTCAGCTACTACATCTTCTATCTTTCTTAAGCTTTTCTGGCCGAACACTGTGTATCTTAGTATTTGTTTTAGTCAGAGAGTCAAAACCTGTTATATTGATCTTGTTGTACCAAACCTTTTGTAGGATGTATTGTCTAGAGGGTGTAGATGTCTACTAGTATGGTCTTCTAATAGTTATAGACGTTGTTGATAGTGAGTTTGTTCGATGACTCATGTTACATTGTTTGGTGAACTAGTAGTCTGTTGTAAGTATTGTGTTATGCTAGTTAGTTATCGTTGTGTACTCCTTACTAGCATAACCATTTTGTAGCCCTATACATGTACTCATACTACAATACACAACAAAGTACTAAATTGTAACACTTATTTGGACAATAAATGAGACAATTATTCACTTTTATTTTGCTTTTGTGTGTTATTTGTTCTAGATCTCCCGTTGGTGTGATTAGCAATCAATATAGCATTGTTTCTTTCATTGTTCTTTGATCTCATTCAACTTTAGGCACTTAACAAACTAGTATTAGAGCTAGTTTTCAATCTCGTTCCACATTGGTGATAAGTTGTTGCAAAAAGATGTGTATCACATCCAAGATTGAGAAGTTCAATGGGAAGAACAATTTCAACCTTTGGAGAATCAAGATGAGAGAGCCTTGCTTAAGGAGTAAGGGGTGTGGGCACCGCATTCCAAAAGCACATCACACATAGATAAAGGAAAAGGCTTATTCGATGATCCTTTAGTCGCTGTCAGAACAAGATCCTTATGAGGTTTTAGACTAGAGAAGAACTCAGCATTGTTGTGCCCAATGCTGGAGAAGTTATTCATGCCAAAGTCCATTTGCAAAATGCTTTAGTTGAAGAGGTTTTGGGGTTTTGTATGAAGGAAAGTATGCCACTCACAGCTCATCTTGATGAACTTAATTTGATCTTGATGCAACACCAAGACATAGACATCAAGATAAAACATGAAGACGCCACAATGGTTTTGTTGGCTTTTTTCCCATCATCCTACGAGAACTTGGTGGGTTCATTGAGTGTAGAGAAGGACTACATTACTTTTGAAGAGGTTAAGTCTAGTCTCTATACAAGAGTTTCATTCCAAAGAATTTGAGAGTGTTAAAGATGCATCTTTTTCAAGGTTGGTGGTCTTCAAGAAAGACAAGGTCAACAAGTCCAAAAAGTTGAATGTTGATCCAAAAGATGTATGTAGATATTGCAAGTAGTCAAGGCCCGGAGGGATTATTCAACTCTAGAAAATAGGATCAAGTGCAAACTATAGTTCAGAAGGTGGAGTCGCCTAATGATAATCAAGTGTTGACCATCTTCTTAAGACAACAATCGTTTAATAGGTGTGCCCTGGATTTTGGGTGCTCCTTTCACATGAGTCCTTCATACACTTGTTTGCCACATTTGATAAGTTGGAAGGTGGTAACATTTTGATGGACAATGACACTTCATGAGGTAATTGTTTGTGCTTAGGGCGAAAATTAGATTCTGACCAAACATGGAGAGATGGAATCGTTGCAGAAGAACAAGACTTGGAAGGTGATTAAGGCATGAGCATTGTTAGTTTACATGTCTCAACCTCTAGAAATCAAAGCCCAAGATGCTTCCCTAGTTTGCAAGCTTCACAAGCCATTTACAACCTCAAACAAGCTCCTTAAACCTAGTTAGAGAGACTTAAGACCACCTTATTTTGGTAATAATCTATCATTATCAAAATTGTATAGTTGATTTACTAATTATGTGGATGACATTATAATATTTGAAAGCTCCACACAAAAGGCAGGAAATTATTGTGTCGTTCCACTCATATATGAAACATATGAAAGAGGAGAGAAAACCACGAAACTAATACCAAAATGAAGACCCAATTTTACACTTTGAATTTACTCCAAAATATTAACCCATTTGTTGGTTGCAAGAATATAACATAGTAAAAGTTTAGGAGCTGACTCACAACTTTTATAACCATGTTTATATGTAAATATGAATATATGCAACCACATTTTCTATTCAACAATTGTGCTTTAGGAATGCAACACATGAAAATATTCAAAGACATGCAAGGAATGTTCTATTAATGGAGGCAACTTCTGAAGAAGATCAACATCATTTCCAAGCATTGAAAATATAGAAGCAAGTCAATAGAAGTAACCTACTAGATCAGCAACAGAGCCTCCAACCATGTATTCCATTATTATCCATAGTTTAGTTTGATTAAGAAAGGAACCATAATACTCAGTAATATATGCAGATCGACATTGTGACAGAACAGAAATTTCCTGAAAAAAAAAAAAAAAAAAA